>MDSW01143381.1_pt1 | contig 28370 bp, 27 predicted proteins | sample 811171 | NCBI WGS metagenome assembly MDSW01 (sample SAMN05326641, study PRJNA326480) | marine metagenome | isolation source: seawater | place: Atlantic Ocean: North West | collected 2012 | reverse complement strand
TAGTTATACTGAAATGCATGGTGGGAAATCAGTGTGAAATTCATTGGCTGTACCTGCAACCGTAAAGTCGGAGCGCCACCCAGTAAAGTCCGCTGTTGAATGAGGGCCAGGGAGAGTCTAGTTCTACTAATATCTATTAGCATCGGCACTAACTAAACTTGTTTCATTAATTAATGAAACTTAAAAGGATGTACAGAATGCTGGTAAGATTGTTATTTGTATTGTTTTTTATTTTTTTTTCAAATTTTGTATTTTCTAAAGATATTCCAATAGTTGTTATTAAAGCAAGTAAAAAACCTCAGTCGCTTTCTACTGTAGGTACATCTGTGACTGTCCTTGATGAAAATTTTTTTAATGGCACAAGTGAGTACTTTTTAGGAGATGCGCTCGCAACAGTATCAACTAGTACTAATTTTTTTCAGAGTGGTGGGCACGGTACATCTTCAGCTATTCAATTAAGAGGTATGCCAAAAAGATATTCTACTGTTTATATAGATGGAGTTAAAATGTCAGATCCCTCAAGTGTTTCAAATGATTTTGATTTTAACAACATTTTGACTAGTCAAGTTTCTAGAGTTGAAATTTTAAAAGGAAATCAAAGTTCGATTTATGGTAGTGGAGCTGTAGGTGGAACTATTCATATAAATACTAAAAAAGGAGAGCCTGGATTTAAAAAAGATCTAAAATATTCAACTGGTTCCCATGATACTCACAACTTATCAACCTCTGTTTCAGGAGGGGATTCATTAAAGAGATACTTTGTTGGTTTACAGAGATTTCATACGGATGGAATTTCACAAATGACACACAATGATGAAAATGATCGATATAGAAATAATGGTTTGATAGCTAGCTTTAGTAATAAATTTAATGAAAACTTAGAGTTTCAAAGTAATGCAAGGATTTCAGAAACATATTTACAATATGATGCAGTTTGTGTTTCAAATTTATTTGGTTGCTCACCATCTAGAGATCATTCAGAGGAGGTAGATGCTGTAGAGTCATCAGCAAATATTAGTTTAATTTATAAACCTATAAAAAAATTTAAAAATAAATTTACTCTCGCAAATACATACATAAAAAGAATTTACGCTGGAGCTCCTGGCAGTAAGAATACGCAACAAGACAATTATTATGGAGATAGATATGCCTTTATATACCAGGGTGAATATAACTTTGATTTGGATAACAGTATAATACTTGGTTTAGAGAGAGAGGATGATCAAATGGGATTTAACAAGAATGAAACAGGAAGGATAGACTCTAATGCTTATGTTACGTCTAGATATTTTGATTATCAAAGTAGAATAACAAAAAATCTCTATGGTACTTTTGGTGCAAGATTTGACGAACATTCACTTGCAGGGGGTGGTTCAAATGAAGACTCGCACAGAGCAACACTTGCTTATGTATTTGATGATAAAACTACTAAACTGAAATCTTCATATGGAACTGGATATAGATTTCCATCATTATATGAGATGCTTTATGTGTGGAACTCAAGAAACAATTGTAATGGTGGAGGAATTAAATGTGGTGATGTAAGTTATAAATCTGCAGAAACTAGTCGAAGTTATGATATTGGATTTGAAAAATATATAAATCCAAACTTTTTTATAGATCTAACCTATTTTAATGTTCAATACAATGATGCTCTTGAAGGTTGGTCTGGTAATAATGCTGCGGGATCCGGGTCTACTACTCAAAATTCTCCAAGCACAACAAAATCTCAAGGCTTAGAATTTATATCTAAATTTAAATTAAATGAAATATTAGGTTTTGATTTTAATTATACCTACACTCAATCTTATGATGGTGCGGAACAAGATAATCCTAACAATACAATGATAAACTCACAAATGGTTAGAGTGCCGAGAAATATTATAAATTTGATCACAAATTTAAAAGTTCCAGGTTATAAAGATTTAAATGTAACCTTAAAAACTAAATGGTCTGATGAAGCTAGAGACTACGGGAATGGTAATTCTAATAGAAATGGATCTCAATCATTTGCTGATGCAGAGCTTGAGAGTTATTTGGTTAATGATCTATCAATTAGATATAGCTACTTAAATAAATACAATCTATATTTTGATATAATCAATATTTTTGATAAAAAATATGAAACTGCTCAAGATTATTCTCAAATGGATAGAAGTTTAAATTTTGGTATAAAAAAAATTTATTAGCAATATTGTAATTAGTATTATAATTTATAAAATTATTAAATGAACTATCTTAAAATATCTATTGGAATATTTGCAGTTTTAGCAGCAAGCCGTTTTATTCCCCATCCACCTAACTTTACAAGTTTGATTGCATTAAGTTTTTATGTGCCAGTTCTATTAGGTCTAAGATACTTACCTTCTTTAATTATTTGTTTTATTATTACAGATCTGGTTATAGGTTTTCATGGTCTAACTTTTTTCACCTGGGGCAGTGTAATTGTTATTGGTCTCATTTCAAAATTTTTTACATACAATATATATTACAGATTTTTTGGAGCTTTATTAGGAGCATGTACTTTTTTTTTAATAACTAATTTTGGAGTATGGTTATTGGGATCATACGGTTATTCACTAAACGGATTATTGACGACCTATTGGTTCGCTATTCCTTTTTTTGGAAATACTATTATTTCGACTATTCTGCATGCAATATTGATAGAGTTTGTTTATAAAATATTCTTTAAAGACAAAATAATTAAATTAAACTAACGTCGAGCACTATACTCAGATTTTCCAATAATAATATCTACAACCGATAATAGTAAAAACTGGTGAACATTCTCTATTAAATTATATGACTTAGAGTTTACCCAAAAATTTAGATCACCTATTTTTTTTAAATTATTATTTTTACTATGCCCTGTAAAAGTAATGAGTTTACCAATTTTTTTTTTTTTAAAAAATTTTCCTGCATTTACCATATTCGGGGACTGGCCGCTGGATGATATGAGAATTAGAATATCACCTTTGTCACAATAATAGGATACTGCTTTTTCAACCCATTTTTCATAACCATAGTCGTTTGAAAAACAAGTAATTAAATCAGACTCATTAAAATTAATTGATCTTACTTTTGCATTTTTTGTTAAATCGACACTGAAGTGGCTTGAGATAGCTGCGCTTCCACCATTGCCAGCTACGACAACTTTATTTTTTTTTTTTAAATTTAAAATAGTTTTTTTTAATTTTATTAATTGATTATAATTACAGTTCTCAATTAAAGTTACAAAATCTCGAAAATAATTTTTAAAAAATTTTTGGTCTTTGTTCATTTTTAGGGTTTTATATACTTTTCGTATTGATGATTCAATTAGATTTAAAATTAAATAATCACGCTCAATTTATTAAATTTTGACTAGTCCATCCATTCTTTATTTTTCTCAATAAATGCTACTGATATTTTAGAAATCAACTCCTTATTTATAATAAATTCTTTAACATCTCTTTTTGCTTCTTCATTTAAATTTGCAGAGCTAATTTTTTTGTGTACTTCCTTAAAATTATTCCAAAATCTTTTTTGAATTATATCGTCATTGTTTATTGGTCTATTATTTATTCTTTCAATCATCTCTAAAGCAATCAATCTCCATTCCTCTGGAGAATTATCCTTATAAATTATTCCATTTTTTAGAAAGTTTTCAGCTAAATGTACATTTTGATTTTTATCTTTATAAAAACTAGACATTTCTGATAATTTAAGGTTTCTATTTAATTTTTTTGAAAAATGGTGTTTAGAAAAGTTTAATATATTTTTTGAGTAAGTTTTGAAACCTATTATTGGGACAACACAATTGACTAATGGTTTTCTAAATAAAAGAGCTAGTTCATCTAAACCAACACATGTACTAATAACAAATTCACAATTTGCAAAAAGAAAAATATCATAAAAATCATTTTTATTTTTTAGTGATGCATAATCGATTATATTTTTATTTCCATTATAAAATGGTTTTTCTACTAAACTTCCCATCCTAATTACCTTAAAACCTTTTTCTGTCAGAGTATTTGCCATTAGATAGAAGTTTTCAATATCATGGTCTCTATAGTCATGGTAACTAAAATCTTTATCTGGAAATTTTTTCTTTAGATAAGCGCTATCTCTTATACATAAACATACATATTTATCAGTAGGTTTAATATTTAAATCCTCTAAAAATTTTTCACCTCTCTTTTTTTCTTCTGAATTTAAAGAAAAATATGGTTTCTTTTGGAAAACTAAATTTTTGTAATCACGCTCTTGGTTTAATTGAAAATTATGTATATTAAATATTGTGATATATTTAGATATAAACTTGTTTATATCAAAAAAATTTTGAATAAAAATACGCGGTAGAATTATTAATCTTCTTTTTAGTAATTTTAGGTAATATCGATTTGATACAATTCCACCTGTACAAAAGATATCAATGAACCTTTTATTGTCATTTTTATATGTTAGATACAATTCAACATTTTTAACCCAATGACCTATTCTTTTTGAAGGTAGTATACAAAATCTAACAATTTTAATAGGCCTCAATAAATATACAAAAATTATTAGAAATAAAATAGGAATTTTGAATATCGAATTTAAAAATCTTTTCACTTTTAATTTATATTTTTTATCTTGAATTTAAATTTTCTAGATTTAATAGATGATTTAGATAAAATATTATTTATTAAAGTTACATCTTTCCTAAAAATCTTACTATTAATCAATTTTTTCCCCCTGAATTTAGATTTTATTTTTTCATCACTTATAAAATATTTATTTTTGCTTCCTAAGAAATGATCAACAAATGCCGAATTAACATTAGTCCCAAAAACCGCAGTTTTAAAATTTTTTAAAGATAAAATCTTGCTTTTAATTTTATTTAAATATTTTATATTTTTTTCAAAGGTATAATCAATATTAAATTTTATAACTTCTTTTGATTTTGTTAATTTAGAACATGAGATTAATTCTCTTTTAAGAAAATTATGACTTAAAATTTTTGTTTTAAAATTATTAACTTTTAATAAATTTTTTAAGGAATTTTTAGTCAAGATTAATCTCTGGTCGGCCATTAAACTATAATAAGGATTTTTTTTTATATCTGGTAAAATTACAAATAATTCTCCACTTTTTTTTATTAAAAATTTAATTTTTTTGATTAATATTGAGGGTTTATTAAAATAATTAAAGGTGTGTGAAATTAGAATAATATCAAAATGATTTTTATAATTTAATGAATTAATATTCTTCTCAAAACGGATATTTTTTCTAAAATATTTTGATTTTGAATAATTAAATTTATCAAATCCAATAAAATTTGATTTATGAAATTTTTTGTTTAAATAATGCAAAAAATAACCCTTTCCAGTACCAATTTCTAAAATATTAAGATTTTTTTTTATTTTCGTATTTTTATATACAATTTCAGCTAATATTTTTGACCTATATAATCTTTTTTTTCCTTTATAAAATATATGATCAATATTTTTTTTTTTATATGATAATAAGTTAAAATTATTGTCTCCAACACTATTGTTATTAAATATAATATTACATTTTACACATTTTATTAAAACAAGATTCTTCGTTTCTGTTTTAAAATTAAAATGATTGAAACCAGGTAGTTTTGTGTTGATTTTTTTAGTTTTACTCGTGCAAATTAAACAGTTTACCATTTTAATATTTTGAGTTATTTAAAAAAAATAAATTCAAAATCACCTTTATATTTATTTTTTTTAAAAATCCATATCCATTCATTAACTGAAAAAAAACTTTTACATGTTAAAGCCCAGCATTGTAGATTAAAAAGTTCTTTTGAATTTCTAAAACTTTCAATCATTACATATTTTTTTTTACCAATCCTTTCAATTTCAGTTAAGCACTTGTACAAATCATATATTTCAAAATTATGCAATGTTCCTAAAGAAATCACTAAATCAAAATATTTAGATTTAAAGGGAAGTTTCTTTCTTGCATCATATTTGAATAAATATTTTTTTATTTCTTCTTTTGAATTTTTAATGCCATAATCTGAAATATCAATTCCAACAATTTTTATTTGAGGAAGTATTTTTTTAATCTCATAAATTAAAAAACCTTTTCCACAACCCACATCAAGAACTTTTGATGTATTTTTTAAAGAGTAAGTTTTAATAATTTTTTTTGCAACAGGTTTCCAATAATTATTAATATATTTGTAACCTCCATATCCGTACTTTCTTTCCCCATCCCAATAATCATATCCATATTTATTTGCAACATTCATGCACTTAACCTTATTGTTTATCATTCTCTCAATATAATTTCTTTTAGTTGAATTATGTAATTTATTAATTAGATTTTTTCTTTTATTCATAATTATTATTAAAATATTTACTTTCTTTTGATGTAGAAAAAAATTTAATATTTTTATTTATACTACTAATTTTATTTATTATTTTATCCTCTAAACCAATATTTATAGATAAGAAACAAAAATCAACTTTTTTTTTCTGCAAAATACTAGTTTTATAAATTTTTAAATTTGTACCAGGAAAAAATAAATTACTTTTGTTCCTGTCATCATCAATAACAAAGCTTATAAATTTTTTTATATTGAGATAATTTATATAAACAACAGTTCTATGTCCTGCTCCAAAAAATACAGTTTTTAATCCTTTTTTATGACTCGAGTTTAGAAATTGAAGGGTTTTTTTTTTTATTTTAGTACACTTTTCAAAATAATTTTGAGCATGTGTATAATTTAATTTTAAATTTAATTTTTTTTTAAACTTATGTTTTTTTACAGTTACTATTAGAGCGTCTTCTTGAGGATATAAAAATCTTTTTACATTTATTACTTTCATTCCAAAATAATACATCGCAGATTTAAAACTATTTTCAGTAAAATATAAAGGATGTTCCTCCCATAACATACTTATATCACCTTGAATAAGAGGTTTTTTACTATCAGGTATTTCAAAAATAAATTCTCCTCCTGTTTTTAAAAATATTTTAATTTTTTGCATTAATTTATGTAGATCGTAGGAATGCTCTAATATCCTGCAGCAAATTATACAGTCAAAATCTCCAATTTTTTTTTTAACTTTTTCGAGATTTTTGTTTCCAATTTTTTTTATTATTTGATATTGATTTTTATATTTTTTTTTTGAAATAATTTGGCTCAAGATTGAAATATTTTTTTTATTTTTAAAATTTTTATAAATAGTTTTGTCAAATTCAGATATAAATAAAATTTTTTTATTATATTCAATTAATCTTTTTATTTTACTATGTAAATATTTAAGGTGTAGTGTTGGTTCTTTATTTTTTATCCATGAAAATCTCGGTATAAATGTATTGTCAGATCCTTTTTTATCTAATTGTATAATTGAGCAGTTCTGACACTGCTTTAATATAAAACTATACTTTTTAAATTTAATATTTTTTTTTTTAAAATCATGACTTTTCGGAAATTTCCCAAAATTGAAATATTTAATTTTTTTGCTGAAACATATATTGCAAGTCATATAATTAATTTTTAATTAGCTTTATAGAAGGATAAAGTGAAATAAAAGTTCCTCCATTTTTAATGTAATTACTATAATTTTTAATAATTTTTTCCTCGTGTATCCATGCAAGTATAATAAGATAATCTGGATTATCTTTATAAATATCTTTTGTAGGAAAAACTTGAATTTGGTTAATTGGCGAAAATTTATACTGCTTTTCCTTATTATCATCATATATTTTGCTTATAAATTTACTCAAATTAAAGTAACTTAAAAAGGTACTCCCTGATCTTGCTGCCCCAAAACAAGATATAGTTTTTTTATTATCATACAATTTTTTAATTTTTTTGAATAAATACATTTTATCTTGCTTTAATTCTTTGTTTAAATTTTTATATCTTTGAATATTGTTTAATCCCTCAGATTCTTCCAGATTAATAAGGTTATTAACAGAATTGAAAATTTTATTTTTTGGATTTTTTAGTTTTGCATAACAAACAATTGACCCACCCTGTTCTGGATTTCTGTCTACACGTATTAGATCCATATCTAATTTATTAAAGAAGTATTTTAAAGAGGTAACTGAGTGATATGATAAATGTTCATGAAAAATAGTTCCTATCAATTTTTTTTTAACTACATCTAACGCATAAGATACTTCAAATATATATAAAGAATTTTTATTCATAAGACTCTTTATAGAGGATAACATTCCTTTTAAATCATCCACATGTGCAAAAACATTATTTGCTGTTATTATACGTGCTTTACCATATTTTTTTAATATTTTATGAGACGTTTTTTTATTTAAAAAAGTATCTATTGACCTAATTCCATTTTTATTCGCAGCTTCTACAATTTCTGACGCTGGATCAATACCAAGTATATTTTTGTACCCAAGTTTTTTAAATTCATTAAGCAATGTACCATCATTACTACCAACATCTATGATTAGATCTTTTTTTCCAATTGTATGCAAATTTATTATTTTTTTAGTATATTTTTTAAAATGCTTAATCAGCTTAATGTTTCTTGATGTTTTAAATGTTAAGTTTGACCATAAATAATCTGGGTCCACAACATCTAACATTTGCAAATGCTTGCAATTTTCACAAAAATATAAATCGATTGGAACATTTGGAACTATTTCATCTAAATGATATTTATTAACGTATTTTTCAGAAATAGGAGAGGATCCTAAATACAATACTTTTTTAATTTTTTTATTACCACATATTCTACAATCTAATCTTTTATAGGTTAATTGTTTTTCCTCACTATAAAATTTTTTAATTTGCTTAATAACATACTTTATTTGACTAACAGAAAGACTCTCATGCATTGGCAATGCAATTATCTCATTAGAAATTTTTCTAGCTTTTTTTATATTATTTTTATTTTTTAATTTAAATAAAGGTGCATCACAAATTAAAGGGCTATAAAATATTTTTGTTTCTATTCCTTTTCTTTTTAAATATAATTTAAGCTCATTTCTTCTCTTAAATCTTCCAAAAAATTGGTAATATGTTATTATTTCTGATCTATTTGTAATTTGAAATTTTGCAAAATTTTTAAGGTCTTTCTTATAAATATTAGCTATTTGGTTTCTTTTTTTTATAATTTCTTGTAATTGATTAAGATTTTCTAAAATAATACTACTTTGAATGGTATCAATTTTATGATTCAGCGAATTAAAAAGAGAATCATTAATATCATCATTGTTTTCTTTTCGATTTGTTCCTGCATGTCTTAACATTTTAATTCTATCATAAACCTTTTTGTTGTTAGTTGTTATTGCTCCAGCTTCACCGTACCCATGTAAAACTTTCATAGGATTAAAACTATAAGCACTCGCATCAGAATAATTTTCAACTTTCACTTTATCGCTCAAAGTTCCAAATGCTTGTGCAGCATCATAAATAACTTTTAAATTGAACTTTTTTGCTATTTTATATATTTTTTGTACATCGCATAATTTACCATTAATATGCACGGGTAGAATTGCTTTGGTTTTTTTGGTAATTGCTTTCCTAATTTTTTCTGGGTTAAGATTAAAATTATTATCAATATCTACAAATACTGGTTTTGCACCACATGAACTAATAGCATTAGATGTAATTATCCAAGAGAACGGAGTTGTAATAACTTCGTCTCCCTTTTGAATTCCAAATGCTTGAAGCGCAAGAAAGATTGCGCTACTGCCAGATCCTACACAAGCTGAATACTTATAACCAGTCAATAAACAAATTTTTTTCTCTAATTTTGCTACATCTTTGCCATTTATTATTTTTCCACTTTCAAGAACTTTATCAATAGATTTTAAAATTTTTTTCCTTTTAGCATATTTTACTTTAAGTGATAAAAAAGGTACTTTCATTATTTAAAATATTTCTACTATTTATATAATTTTTTTTTTATTACATGCTAATGCAAATATGTAATGACTCATAGAGTCAAAACCAGTATGAACTACTTCATCATTCATTGAGAACATAAAAATGTTATGAAAATAATGGCTTAAAAATTTTTTTAACTCCTTTTTAGATTTGCAATTTATATGACCCTCTTTAGACCATTTTGATGCGTAAATCTGACTTTCTAAGGTTGGCATTCCAATAATTAAGGTGCCGTTTTTCTTAAGGCTATAACAAATGTTATTAATAAATTTTTTCTCATTTTTTTTATTAATATGCTCCAAAACATCCAATGAATATATCCCATCAAATTTTTTATTTAATTTACTCTTTACGAAATCGTGAATTATAAATTTTGTTTTTGTAAATGAAATTTTCTCGAAGTCCTCTTTATTTTTAAATTCTATGTCACTAATAGTTAATTTTTTGCAAAATTGACTTACAATTGGACTTTTGAAACCGTCTCCAGCTCCAACTTCAAGAACGTTTTCAAAACCACTAAACATTTTTGCGACAAATTTATATCTGCTTAAAGTGAATACAAGTCTTATTGGATCGGTTTCATATGCCATTGATGTTCGCATTCCCAATTTTAGACTATTTTTTCTGTTGTATAAAAAATTTGTAATTTTCGTATTCTTTTTCATATATAATTATAATTTTTTTGGAAAAAATCTTAAACCAAAAATATTCTTAAAATAAATATTTATACATAGTATTATTCTAGAAATATATTCTAATATAATTACTGCAGGTATAGAAATAAACAAAAATACCTTAAATATTATATAAAATATAATCCATATAATATTTTTTTTTTTATTTAATTTAACATTGAGGAAATTTATAAACACAAATGGATAATTTTTATTTGACCATTTATGAAAGTAAAATGCATTATTTTGGTAGAGTTTTAATTTGAATTTAAAAACCTCGTTATATAGAGCAATTAAATAATTATATATATTTCTAATTGTAAAAAATTCTATAAATAACAGTAATTCTTTTTTTGAAGGTAAAAAAATAAAAAAAAAAACATAACAATGTATTGAACGCATTAAAATTTTTTTTATTGATTTCGTAGTTATATTTTTTATTAAAATTATTAATTAAATTATTAACCCAGAACAATTCGTAAGAGAAAAAATCCTGTTTGTTATAATTTAAAATATGCTCTGCAACACCTTGTTTAAAATTCACATTAGTACTAAATTGATAATTCCAAGGTAGGTTATTTACTGTACTTTTAAGTAAGGATTTTGAATATCTTATTCCAGTATAGCTACAAAATTTTTTAATAACTTTTTTTTTCCTTAGTAATAAGTCTTCATGTTTGATTACTCTATGAGATTTATCTTTGTAATTTTTTAAATAATCTAATGAGAAAAAATCTTCATATATAATATTTTTATAAGATCGGGTTTTGAAGAATATTGAGTCTGTTTTATTTAAATGTAATTCATTAGGTTTTTCAAGGGCAGGAATTCTTTTTGGTATATTGCTTTTAAGTTCTCTTAACATTGTAATTGTTTTAGCTTTTGTGAAATCTTTATAAAAATATTTCATATACCAACAAACATGCATATGATAAATCAAAACTTTTTTTAAATGTATGTTTTCCCCTATACATTCAGAATAAGCTAAATGAATTCCTAGAAAAAGATTTTTAGAATTTATTTTTTCTTTATTTAAAAATTTTTGGAGTTTTTTTTTAAAACTATTTTTATTTATTTTAATACTTTTTTTTTTATTTTTTCCTAAATTATACAAATAATCTCCTCCTTTGAGCTTTTTAGTATCAATTATTGAGGGGTGTAGCTTTAATAGGTGATTAATAATACTAGACCAATTATTGTAGTGTTTAAGATGTTTATTCCAATGTGGGTAAAAATACATCAAAATATAACCTGGGGTCATTAAAACTTCATCGTGTCCGTCAATGAAACTTTGAAATAACTTACTACCACTTCCCGGTCCTGCTAGCAAAACTAAAGTACTTATTTTTTTAAATTTTTGTGGTATCAATTTATTAGCTGGTGTGAAATTATTTTTAAAATTTTATCTTTGTTTATTGGCGAACTATTTGACATTGTTTCAACTACATGTCCTGCAGCCATAGAACCTAAATAAAGTGTTAACAAATCATCAAGATTTTTTCTAAAACACAAAGAGGATAATGCTAATAAAGCATCACCAGCACCTATTTTGTCTACTACATTTTTTGTAAAAGCTGGAGCGTATAGTATTTTATTACCATTTAATAATATGACTCCATCTTTCCCTTGGGTTATAATTATTTTTTTTGTCCTTAATTTTCTTTGAAGTTTTTTTCCTAACATTATTAGAGAAGAGTTATTATCTCTAAATTCATGTTTAAGTTCATTTGCATTTATTACAACTCCTTTCATATTGATAAATTTATCCAGTCTATGGTGGCTAAAATTACTTGAGTTTATTTGTGAATTATAAGTGTAAAATTTTCGTGAATTTACTATTAAATTTGAAATTTTTTTACTTATAAAACCATGACCATAATCACAGACTATAATTAAATCGTGTAGAGGGATTTGCTTTTTTACTATTTTGTATAAATCATTCTCATTTTTATTTTCTAGCTTGTCATCGTTCAAGGAATAGATTCCTATCGTTTTAATATTATCTACATTTTCAATGAATCTTTTTTTTAATATAGTAGGAGAATTTTTCTTTTTAATGAAGAATGGTTTAACATTTTTTTTTAAATTTTTTTTAATAAAAGAATAACCGCTAGCATCTTCCCCAATGTAACTTACAAGACTTATTTTTTTACAAAAACTGGACAAATGATTACATATTGCCAAACTTCCTCCCAAATATTTCTCAGTACTTATTGGTCTCATCGTTAGTACTGGTTCTTTTCCTGATTTTCCAAGTGTTTCACAATAAGTATATTCATCTAAAATACTTTCACCAATCACCAAAACCTTTAACTTGTTAAATGACTGAATAGCTTCAATAATTTCATTTTTTTTAAATTTTTTATTAATTTTAAGTAAGAACTTATCATTCGTTGTAGAACCTTTATTCATCATATTGATAATTTTGCTTGAACTAAATGAGTAATCTTCTGTAACCTTGAACTGGCCTCCAAATTTTTTTACAATTTTAATTTCTTTTTGAATTTTGTTAGTAATATCATTACTAATTTTTTTATAATCAGGTCCTTTACAATAAAAATTTGGTTTAATTTTTTCTATGATAGATGTTGCATCTTTTGAGTCACTTTCACAAACTAAATCTACAATACTAAGTTCCGAAAGAATTTTTTTTCTTTTATTTAAATCGAACATTGGGCGGTTAAATCCCTTATTTACAAATCTATCACTTGTCACTGATACTATTAATATGTCTCCATATTTTTTTGCAGATTTAAAATGAGAAATATGTCCAGCATGGATAATGTCAAATACTCCATGGCATAAAACAATTTTTTTATTTTTTTTTTTTAAAATATTTATTTTTTCTGTTAATTCTTCTGTGGATATTAGTTTATACATTATACAATCCTTTAATTTCTTGGGTTGAAGGACAATATTTCAAAATTTTTTTTACATGCCATATATTTTCTAAATTTTGTAAATCTAATATTTTTTGTATTTTGATATTTTCTAAAGCGAATATTAATTTTTTTTTTTTTTTTATAAATTTTTTTACAATTTCAGTTCTAATAAAACTATCTTCAGGTAATTGAAAAAGACTGTAAAAAATTATACATTTATATTTTTTTCCTAACAATAGTTGTCTTAAAACATAATAACTTTCGTTCATTGCATATTCGGTAGAGCTTAACTCAAATATCAGATGGTTACTCTTACAATAATCTCTTATTACTAGATTTTGTACAGATTGAGGAACTCTTTCACCCATGAAACTTCTGCTCGATATGTAACCTTTGGCAATCATCATACTTTAGGAAATTTATATTTTATTGCAGATCTTGATATTGATTTTAATGAAATCGGTTCAAAAAATTCGCCAATTTTTTTATCTGCGTATGGACTGTAAACACTCTTAAATCTGCAATTCATTGACCATCGTGTCTCCAAGGTTTTATTTACTACATTACCATGCGGCAAACATTGGTTAAATATTAAAATCTCTCCAAATTTGACATTTAACCAATGAACATCTTTTTTAATTTTATTAAATAAGTTTTTGCTATTTTTAATTTTTTTATTAAAAAGATTCTTTTCATATTTTTTATATTTTGAAAATGGAAGAATATACATACTTTTTGTTTTGAAACAATTTACAAGTGGTATCCATACTACGGCTTCATACGGAGAGTCACCAGACCATACATCAGCATGAATATCCAATAATGAAGAACTATCTTTTGGAAGTTGAATACTTAAATTTATTTTTTTTTGCATCACTAATTCATTTCCAACAATTACATCTAGTAGAGATTTTGCACATTGAAAATAATTTTTACGGAAATTTTTTTTGTTATTTAACGAATTAATAATATTCAATCTAAAATCATTTAAGTTATTTTTTTTTATATATTTATGCGTATTATCAAAAATTTCACTATACTCTAAATTTTTAAATTCTTTTTTTTTTTTAATAATTTTTATAAATAGTTTTTTTATATAAGACAAAGCTTTGTCATCACTTATTTTTTTTATTAAATAACCTTTTTTTAAAAATTGATTTGATAAATTTAATTCTTGTCTGCTTAAGAAATTTACCATTTTTTTCCTATCTTCTTATCTGCTTTTAAGCTTATAAAAGTTGGTTTATTAGTTTTATAACATTTTAAGATTGCTTTTCTAGTTTCATTGCTATTCTTTGGAAAAAAAGATTTAATATTTTTAAATAATTTCATCAAATTTGGAGCGTTAAGTTCTGCATGGGAAGGCCCTAAATTGGGATAATCTGCAAAACCAACAAGTTTAACATTTACTTTTTGTTGATCTATATCAAGTTTTATTTGTTCAAATGGTCTTTCAATTAAAAAAGGAGTAATAGTATAAACCCACGGCTTGAGACCCTCTAAAGACATACCGGCGGCAACACCAATAATACTTTGCTCGCAAATACCTAAATTAAAAAATCTTTTTGGATGTGTTTTTCTAAATTCGTCAAAAATTCCGTAACCTATATCTCCAACAATTAAAACTATTTTTTTATCTTTTTTTGCTAATTCATTTATCAATTTTCCAAATATTCTTCTCATTTTAGACCTAGCCTTTTTTCACCTATCTCTATTTCTTGTCCTTTCAATTGTCTTGCATGCCAGATAGGATCATTTTCAAATTCTTTAATACCTCTACCCTTGATAGTATTCATTATAAACACTAATGGTTTTTTTGAATTATTTTTTTTTTTTAGGTTTTTAATAAGAACATTGAATGAATGTCCATTTTTTACATTAATACAATTCAAATTAAATGATTTTAATTTATTTTTCAAATTTGAGAGTGGAAGAACATCATCAATTTTCGATAGTGCTTGTATTTTATTATAATCAATTATTATAATTAAATTATTTAATTGATGCTTTGAGGCTATTAGAAAACATTCCCAAGTTGTACCCTCTTGGCATTCTCCATCACTCATCATGACATAGATTTTACCATTTTTTTTTTGTTTTTTTTTTGCTAATGCCATTCCCGTTGCAATAGGAAGTCCATGACCTAAACTTCCAGTAGTGCAATGTATCCCGTTTTTTGGATCTATTTCAAGATGGGTAGTTAATTTTGGATTTAGTCCTTTTTTTTTTAGTATCAAACTTAAAGGAAATGAGGCGTGAGACTTGCTTAAAATAAACTTATCATTCCTTTTTAAAATTAAATCATAAAGTGTAATTAGAATTTCTATAATTGAGAAACTTCCCCCTAAGTGCGCCTCACCTTTTTTTATAAAAGCATTAAATGTATCCTGTCTTAGTTTTTGTGCCTTTTTTTTTAATTTTTTAATTTTAATACTATTAATCATTTGAGTTTAATTGCTTGCATTGTTTTAATGTTAAAATAAATTTTATTTTTTAAAGGTTCTTTAAAAATATTATTTTGAAATGCACCTTTCAAATCCTTGACAGCATTTTTTACTGTAAATTTTGCTTTAAAGTTTAATTTTTTAAATATTTTTTTTGATGAAATATGGTAGGATCTCTTATCATTTGTTTTCATCTTAATTATGCTAACATCCTTTCCCATTATACTTTTTACATCTTTAGCTAATTGCATTACAGATTGGTTTTTACCTCCTACATTAAATATTTCATAATTTATTTTTTCTTTTGGAGATTTTATCAACAATAAATAAACCTTTACCATATCTTTAATATGAATATTTGGTCTTAATTGATCCCCACCAAAAACTGTTATTTTTCTTTTATGATATGCTAGATTACTTAAAATATTTACAACAACATCGAGCCTTTGACGTAAACCATATCCACACACAGTAGCTGGTCTAATTGTTGTTACGGTAAAATTATCAGACCCATGTTTATTTAATATTTTTTCACATCTTGCTTTATATTTAGAGTAATCTGTTAATGGTTTTAGTTTCATATTTTCAACAACATTCCTTACTTTCTTTATGCCATAAACTGATGATGATGAAGCATATATAAATCTCTTTACCTTGTTTTTTTTTGATATTTTTACCAAAGGTTCAAAAGCATCAAGATTAATCGATTTACCCAAGGTTGGGTTAAGCTCAAAACTTGGGTCATTTGAAATACAAGCCAAGTGAATTATTACATCTTGATTTTTTGTAACCTTTTCTAATAATTTTTTATTTCTAATATCTCCTTTTATCAGTTGTAAATTTCTATTTTTTTTAAAAAATTTTTTACCATAAATCATAAGATCAATTACAGTTACATTATATTTTTTTTTGATTAGTTCTGGTACTAACATTGATCCGACATAGCCAGCACCGCCTGTTACAAGAATATTTTTAATTTTCTCTTTTTTATTTATTTGATTTTGTTTCATGAAAAGTTGCAAATTTTGTTAAAGGTACTAAATTATGAGATTGATTTTTTGATACAGAATAAATATCTCCTTTTTCTTTTAAAATAAGTTGCTTTATTTTTTTTTTTCTGTTGTTGTATAAAGTAATTTTTATTTTTCCGCTAATTAGTTGATAAAATTCTGACGTATTTTTATGTTTATGAATTTCAAATTTATTTGCTTTATTTATTAAAACCAACATACTATGGATTTTTTCTGAGATCGATTGATGTAAACATATTCTACAATTTATATTATTATTATTCTTTGAAAATTCTTTTAATTTTTTGACTGCAATTTTATCTACTTTAAAATTTTTTTTTTTTAAAAAAAAAGCAGGTGATTGGCCTCTATTATTTAATAAAAATAATTTTTTGTCTGAGAAAAATTTGCTTAATTTATAAATTTTATTTGGCATCTTTTTGATCCTCATGAAATTCCTTTTGTAATTCATCATATTCCTTCATTTTTTTTTTCATGAAGTGAAGTGTTAATTGTTTTTTTTCTATTAAACCTTTTTTAGTCAAAAGGTAGGTTGTCCCAAATTTTTTTGGATTTTCTGTATCTTTTGGATTCCGTATATTTTTTGGGTATAGTTTTAAAATATTTATTAACCCTCTATCCTTCATTGCCTTAAGGCAATAGTTTAATTTTCCCAAACTATAACCAAGTTGTTTAGCAAGTTTTCTTTGTGATGCTTTGGGGTTATTATTAATTTTCCTTAAAATTTCAAACTTGTCTTGTGGATCGTTCATTTTTTGAACAATATAATGTTCAATTATTGAACTGTCAATGTAAAATTTGAAGTCTATTTGTACATTTGTTTAATATTAATTTACTTAATTTTACTGAAAAGTATCTTTTTAATTACTTGTGCATCAAGATTGATTGGATTATTTGATAGCCTTTGAAGGTTAATATTTTTATATATTAAATCAATTTGTGATTTTTTATTAATATTAAGTTTTTTAAAATTTAACTCTATCCCAACGTTTTTAGAAATATTTTTAATTTTATTAACTAAGTCTAAAATATTATTTACTTCAAAAAGGTTGAATATTATTTGATATCTTTTCTTTAAATCAAATTTTGAAATAGAATAATTAATATTTTCATAATTAAATTTTAAAAAATCTGGGAGTGTTAAAATTACAGCATGCCCATGCTGTATTCCATAATGTGAGGATAAAGGATATGATAATGCATGGGGTGCTGTAGTTCTGGAAATGTTTATAGCTTTTCCTGCATTTAACGCGGCGACAGACATTTTATAAGATGTTTGAAATGTTTTATTTTTTATATGATTTTCGAAATATTTTAACGAATTTTCTAAGGATATTTTCGAATATTCTACACTATGTTTATTAGATCTAATTGAAATAAGGGATTCAACAGCTTGAGCGATGGCATCCATTCCTGCTGCTGCTGCTATTTTTTTTGGAGCAGTAGATATTAAATTAGGATCAATAATACAATAGTCTGGCTTAATTAATCTATGTTCGACAGAATACTTTTTTTTATCAATATATATAACAGCACTTCCAGTAACTTCTGCTCCTGAACCTGCGGTTGTGGGAATGGCAATAAGTTGGCAAAATTTTTTTTTTATAATGAATTCGTTATTAACTATTTGATTTTTTATATCAAAAGTATTGTGTAGGCAATTTGTAATTTTCGCTAAATCCATTACAGCACCGCCTCCCACAGCAACTATGATTTCTGGTTTATATAATTTAATACTTTTTATAAAATATTTTAAATCATTCAGTTGTGGGAGATTTGTTTTTTTAAAAAAAACTTTATAATTTTGTTTATGAAAATTTTTTAAAAAAAATTTTTTTGCACCAGACTTATCAAATGATTTTAAACCAGCAAAAACTATGATTTTTTTTATTCTATTTTGTTTTATTAAAAATTTGAAATTATCTAAAGATTTTTTTCCAATAAATTCGTTCATTAATTGAAATTATTTTTTATATTTTTAAGCTCTTTAATTCTTAATAAATTTGATGGTGATCCTGTTTGAATTTTAACATTGAGAAATATGCTCTTGTTTGATTTAAAGAAATTTTTTAATTTTTTATCTAAATGATTATAATTATTGATCTCTAAGTAATGCTTATAGCCAATAGATTTTGAGAATAAATCAATTTTCATTTTTGATATTGGTGTAGCTTGACACCCTACAGACTCGTGACATTCATTATTTAATAAAATATATTTAAAATTTTTGCCTGCGAATTTTGATGCTAATAAACTAGATCCCATATGCATTAAAAAAGATCCATCTCCATCAATACATATAGTTGTTTTTTTCGAGTTCAACGAATAGCCCAGGGCTACCATAGATGAATGTCCCATGGCTCCGACCATATAAAATTCTCTTATATTTTTTTTTTTTACTTTTTGTCTTAGTTGATATAATTCTCTTGATGTAAAGCCAGTTGTGGCGATAATTCTTGCGTTGTTAGTAATTTTTAATAAGCTTTTTAAAAAGTCATACCTTAAAATACTATCTTCGTTTTTGTTTTTTTTTTTTTTGCAAGATTTTAGATTTTTTTTCAAAATCATTCATTTTGAACAAATATGCTACTGGCTGAGAATTTTTTTTTGAATATTTAATAAGCTCATTCAAATCTTTATGATAGTTTAAATGATTAAAAATCTTATATTTAATATCTAAAATCTTTAACTGATTTAATGTAATTTTACCCTGAATTTTATGTTGGATTTCATCATGGTAATTTGGTGCTCCTCTCCAACCAATAAATAAAAGCATTGGTATACCATAAACTTTTTTATGGACCATTGATGTTATAGGATTAATAATGTTTCCTAAACCCGAGTTTTGTAAATATACTAAAGCCATTTTCTTTTTGGCTAAATAATAACCTGTGGCAAGAGAAATAGCATTTCCCTCATTAGTACAAATAATATGGTTTTTTTTTGCACTATTTAACGATGATAAATAGTTTTTAAGCACGCTGTCAGGCACTCCTGTATAGAAATTAATTTTGTTTTTTTTTAAAATCTTATTTATATTTTTTGTAATAGACATTAGTTATTCGGTATAATATTTAAAATTTTTTTAATAGTGATAATGTTTTTTTCAAGTTCATACGAACGAGAATTTTTCAAAATTTTTAATGCTGCGCTTTCCATCGCAGGATATGCAGCTCTTAATAAATGATTTGCATAAATAACAACCTTAAAATTATTTTTTATCAATTCTTCCTCTGTTACTTTTGAGTAGGTTGATGGTACTGCCACAAGTGGTTTAAAATATTTAGACTTTGCAAACTTTCTAGAAAACGAAAAGATTTCTTTTGGACTGTCAATTTTACTATGTATCAAAATTAAATCAGCTCCAGCCTTAGAATATGCATCTGCTCTTTTTAGTGCATCATTAAGATCTTTCCCTAAAATGAAACTTTCAATTCTTGCAACTATCAGAAAATCTGTCGATCTTCTTGAGTTACAGGCAATTTTTATCTTTTCTGAAAAATTTTTAATTGTATCCTGTTTGGCTTTTGATTGATCGCTAAAAAGAGAATTGCTTTTTAAACCAGTTTTATCTTCTATTGCTATTGCCGATACTCCATACCTTTCAAGATTTCTGATAGTGAATGGCAAATGTTCCTTCATTCCACCATTATCTGCATCAAATAAAATAGGCTTTGTTGTTACCTCTAAAAGATTATTTAAGTTGTTTATTCTTGAGGATATTTCAAATGCTTGATTGTCTGGTTTTCCATTGGATACCGAGTCGGTTAAACTTGATGACCAAATTCCATCAAATTCTCTAAATTTATCTTTGGCTGAAAAAGAAATTTGGTCAACCATAATCCCTGTAAGTGGATTATGACTTTCTAAAAACCTAACAATTTTTTTTGAATTTATAAGTCTTTTTAGTCTTGAAACTCTTGTTTCAGGTCCATAGAAAAATTTCTTTTTTTTATTAAAATTTTTTATCTTGGGATTATATGTGTATTTAATCTCAATTAATTTACCGCCCCATTTGCTTAGTTCTTTTATCACTTCTGACCTTCTTTTCTTTTGGACGCCTTTTTTCCAATCATCACCATGTATTACATAATCTGGTTTAATTAAATTAAGGTTTTTTCTATAATTCCATGTGTCTTGTTTTATAATTTCTTTAATTCCCTTAATGCTTTTCATCATCTCATATCTTTTTTCGTAACTAATTAAGGGCAATCTTTTATATTCAGCTATAGCTTTGTCACTAAAAAGACCAATTATTACATTTCCGAATCTCTTTGCTTTAGAAATTATATTGATATGACCACTATGAATAATGTCGGCACCCATTGGGACATAAATATTTTTATTTTTTTTCATAAATATTAAGCAAAAATTTCTGTTGATATATTTTTAAATATTTCTGTGTCTGTTGTGCCATATTTTGAGTATTCTTTAACAATCTTAGGTTCTATATTGGTTAATCCCGCTCCGTGCTGTCCTCTTATTTTTGGCCTAAATACATCTTTAAATGACAAAAATGATTCTTTTGAAGCAAAATAACTGGAAGCAATCAATGGGAATTTCCAAAATATTTTTTCTATATCTAGAATTTCATCTGAAGATAAATCTTTAAAAAAGGCTTTTTCATCATTTAAATATAAAGTTAAATTTTTATAAATTTTATTTACTGAGTCTTTAATGTTAGTTTCTTCTATTAAATTAATCATTATTTCAGCATTTAATTTACTTAAAGACAACCACTTAGGGTCAATGCCCAACATAAACTCACAAACTTCATGATTTAAAAAGGGAAATCTGGCTTCAATTGGTCCTCTGTTCATAAATATAATAGAAGCTCTTTTAAGCATATTGTTGTAGATATTATTAATAAATGCCTTTCTACTTCTTAACTTAATTTGAGCTTCATGACTTGTTTTTAACTCTTTCCAATTCGTATAAGCACCTAATAATTCGTCAACACCATGACCACCAATTGTAACTTTAAATCCGTCTCTATGCATTTCGGTCGCTAAATACCAGTAAATAGGTAAAGGGTAAAAACTTAAAGCTTTTAATTGTCTCATTTCAAATGCCTCGACTATCTTTGGCATATCTTTTACAACTTGATTTTCCTCTGCTTCAATTACTTTTAGCTTTAATCCAATTTTTTTAAATCCATTAGTTGCAACTTTTGCTGTTTTTACGTCAATAGAATCAAATCCTTTTATTCTGAATACATATGAGGTTGGTTGATATTCAACTTTATTAAAATCTATATTTTTTAACACATAATAAGTTGTAAGAACACTATCAATACCACCTGACAACATTGTACAAATTGGAACGTCGCCCATTGTTCTATTTTTTGCCGACTCATTTAATACTTTATGCATTTCTTCACCAAGTTTTAATATATTGTTAGTATTTTTTGATACAAATGGCTCTAAGTTATATTTTGAAATTTCATTTAATTCATCTTTATTAATATCGTATTCTAAAATTTTGCCTGGTTCTAATTCAATAGGGGATTGTAAGCTAAAATTGTTAATTGCTTTAAACGCTTTTAGCTCACTAGAAAATATAAATTTACCTTTTTCACAATAATAATATAAAGGTATTCTTCCTGGCCAATCTCTAGAAATAAATATTTTATTTAATTTTTTGTCATAAATTGCAATTGAATATAATGAATCTATTTTCTTATCTCTTAGGAAATTAATACCAAAATTTTCATATAATTTTAATAAAACTTCAGTATCTCCTTCAGTTTGAAAATTAATTTTTTTTTGAATAAGGTTTTTTTTATATCTTTCATAATTATAAAACTCACCATTAAAAATAAGAGAAATATTTTTATCTTCTGAAAAATAAGGTTGATCTGATTTTCCAGATAAATTTTCCTCATCACCAGAAAATTTGATTAAATGTCTTCTTGCTGAAAAAAAAATTTTGTCGCTTAATTGAGATATCGTAATACCATCATTGCCTCTCTTAATTAAGTTTATTCCCTTTTCAGTTTCTACACGGTCAACATTATAGCCACCAAATATACCACACATAATTAATTATCCTTTTATTTTTTTTAAAATTTCCTTTACGCATTCTTCTGGAGTGTTTTTTTCTGTATCAACCCAAACATCACAGTTTTTTGGTTGCTCAAATGGTATATCAACATCAACTACATTTTTTTTTTTTCCATTAATTGCTGGCAAGTAAAGTTTTTTTTTATCTCTTTTAATTCTTTCTTCTCGAGAGCTTTTTAAATAAATTTCAAAATAATTTTCTATGTTTTTTCTGCATAATTTTCTATCCTTTTCAAAAGGACTGATAACAGCATTAATTGATGAAATATTGTATGACATTAACCATTTATTAAGATTTATATACCTTTTGGTGTTTTTGGATCTTGATATTGGATCATATCCGAGGTTATTTTCGTACAAGTTTCTTATTTTGTCACCATCTAACAAAATAAGATTTCTATTTATCTTTAAATTTTCATAGAGTATTTTTGAAATAGTAGTTTTACCAGCTCCTGAGGGGCCAATTAACCATATACTAAACTTGTTTTTATTTAGTATCATATCCCCAATTAACTACATCTTTTCTTCCTCTTGAAAGTGTCTTTTTTAAATTATAAGTATTTGATAGATCTATCTTTTCTAAATAATTAAAATTTTGGCCATCTGAAATTTTTATCAAAGCGCCATTTCCCGAAAAACCATGACTGCTAAATGATGAAACCCAAATTGAGTCTCCTTTAAACATTTTGATCTTCTTTAAACTCTTTCCATCTCTAACAAAAAAATTTAATGTTCCTTTTGTATTTAGATAATGCGAACAAGTACTATCTAACAAATCAGTTACTGGTTTTTTAGAATTATTAAAAACTTTTATAAAATAACCTGTTAAATCTGGAGATCTTGGAGATGAAGCAATTGAGGCTATCTTATAAGATTTAAAACTTCTTATAGTTTTTAATGAATCTTTATAATCAAAATAGTATTTTCCAATTGAGTCTTCCTTAAACTCTTTATCAATATATCTACTAGGATCTGAGTTAATTAACTTACAAATTTTTTGCAATTCATTCCAGGTAAGTTTGGATTTATTATTTTTAAAATAGTTTTTTATTCTAGTTAAAGAAACTTTTGCTTTTTTTGATAAGTATTCTAATGAATAACCTTTATCCGTTAAATCTTGCTTTAAAAAAGATCTCTCAGGTTTTTGTGAATTAATTTGTTTCTTAAAATTTTTAAATGAATTTTGACTTAATTTACTATTAAATAAGTTTTCTAAATTAGATCTTGTTGTATATGAGAGTATCATGCCAGGCTTGTCTGTAGCTCTAGAATAAGTGTGCAAACAGTAAGAAGGTTCATAATAATTTGGGCCAACTACCCAATCAGTTTTTTTATCTGGATTAACTCTAAATTTTAAGAAAGTTATGTCATTAATTTTTTTTGCGAACCTCGCATAAATATCATTGGGTCCTAAACTAACTGTGATTGCGGGTTCTAAATGACCATTGTTAAGAGTTGGAAGTTTGTTTTTTGGACAAAGAATGTCAATTAAAACAGGTGCAACATAACCTTCTGGGGATGGTAAGGTATAATAATTATAGAAATGAATTCCTCCTCTTTTAATTGGTCTTTTTGATTTTTTAATTTGTTGTTTTGAATTATAAATATAAGTTGGTACTTCATTTGATTGCGTTAAATCATTTTTTTTTATTTTTAAAATTTCTGTAATTTTGTGAATTGCGTGATCGTCTAGTTTATCTAAATTATCAAGTTTAATCTCATAGTTCAGGACACCCCTTAACATATCATTTAGGACATCTAAGCTAGTTTTTCTTATATTAAGCCAGTGATTAAATTTTATTTTATCTATTCGATTGCTCATAATTTTTTGGGGTCGCAATCGATATTGCTTGAGGTTTACCAGAACCTAGTAATGGATTAACTCATTACTTTTAACAATATATCCAAAAATTTTATTAGATCAACTTTAAAATTTTCTTAATATATTAATATTTTTTTTACAATATTGTAGAATTAAAGGGTTTAAAAAATTTTTAGCATTACTAAAATCTGATTTTAAAAGAAGTTTTTTTATTTGACTACCATTTATAGTAGAAAATTTTCTATTTTTCTTACATTTACAAAGTACTTTATTTTCAAAAAAAACTTTTTTACAAAACAAACATATTTTAGGCTCTCTGACCTTAATAATATTAATACTAATTTTTTTTATATTTTGAAAAATTTTTTGGGCTTCGTACTTCTTAAAGTAGTTTTTATAGCCCGCATGATTTCGTCCTATGACTATTGATTGAAAACCCATGTTTTTAAAACATATTGCCTGTAAAACAGCTTCCCGCGGACCAGCCATAAGTGATGGTAAAAATATTTTAGAAATTTTTACATTTTTGTAAGTATTTTTTACTTTTAGTTTCTTATATGAATTAATTATAAATTGTGGATCATATTTATTTTTATCATTTTCAATTATACATATACAAAGTTTTTTATTTTTATTTACTAAATATTCATGAATTAATTCATGTCCTAAATGGCAAATGTTTCTTGATGTAAAAACCACAGATTTAATAAAAGCTTTATTGTTATTATTAAAATCATTAAATACAAAATATTTATCTCTTACATGATATTTCTTTAATAATTTAATTTTACCACCTAAATATAAGTTGTGTTCCTTGTATATTTTATTAACCGATGGATGCAGTTTCGAATTTGTATTAAATAATGCTTTGCAAAATTTTTTTTTCTCTATTTTAAAGACACTTGCAGCCTCAATTACTCCTATCTTTTTTGTTTTAAAATATAAATAATATTTTCTGCCAATTTGAATTTTTCGATTTTTTTTTAGATTTAAAAGAATTGGTATAGTCCATAATTTATTTTTATTTAAAATTTTTTTAGAAATTATGCTTTTATAGTCATTTAAATTACAAAATCTGTCCAAAGGCTTATAAATGCCTATGGATATATTTATTGCATTTATTAGCTCAGATTTATTAAGAAATATTTTTTCTTTTTCAAGCATATTTCAATTAATTTAACAAAATTGGATTATTTTTTAAAAATTTATATCCAATTCTGCCTGGAAATTTTTTACCACCCGATGATCTTATTTGTGTAATCTCCATAAATTTACTTTGCATTGTTGTCTGATCATCTTTTTCCATCCACTTGTCATCAATTCTTTCATTCATTTCTATAGTAAGATCTAAGATTTCCTGAGCAGTGTTTTCTAGAAAATAAATGCCTTTATTTTCTAGATCTAAAATTTGATTTTCTGTTAACCAATCACCTTTGATACCCAAATTTATACAATTTGAAATTGGTAAAATTTTATTGTTTTTTTTATCAAAACACTTTTTTAAAATAACAATATCATGAAAATTTCTTCCACATTCGCCATAAGGTATCATATTTGTATATGCTACAGGAGTATTAAAAATTGAGGCAAATTGATAAATACCAGAAGTACACCCAATATAAAATTTACATTTCGCAGGTAAGTATACATCAGCAAAGTCTGGATCACTAATCTTTGATCTAAAAACTCCAGTGTAGTCTATAATTTTATTATTATTTGTTTCTAGTTTTTCTAAAGGATTATGCAGACCCATTCTGATAACATAAATATTTTTATCTGTTAAATATTTTGCAGCCAACAAGTAATTTTTTATATCACAATTTCTAAAATCTTTTTTGGCCCAGAAAGAGTCTTTTTTTGGAGGACGTGCGGGATCGTCAGAGTAGAGACTATCTTTAGCAAACATACAAACAAATTTTTCATCTTTATTTATTCCAAGTTCATTAAGTATTTTTTCACCTTTTTCTTCTTCCTCATTTGAAAAATTTAATTGCGGTTTTCCATCAATCCATTCATCTCTTAACCAACCTGTAATGTTTAGATCAACCCAAATATCTGAATCAGTTGTTAGTTTCTTACAACGTGAAAAAATATTAAAAATTAAATCATTTTTTATTAATATTGTCTTTCTTGAAATCATTTTAAGTACTTGATTATTAATTGCTTCCCCAGACAATAAGATATGAAATGTCTTCTTTTCTTGTTTGATAGATTTTGCTCTTAAGTAAAATTCCGTATTCCCTAAAAAACGGCCTATTTTATTTGAATATAATATTCCAATTTTAAAGTCCATTAGTGGAGAAAGTAGAATTCTTATAAAAAATAATAAAAACCACAACAATCTATATAATAATAAATATTGTAGTTTTGTTTTGTAATTTTTCTCTTGAAACTCCCATATCAATTCTTTTGGAGTTTTTAAATTTTTCTTTGTTCTTCTTTTTGGATTAAATAATTGACTCATTCAATTTATTTTTTTAAAAACTTAAACCACTCTTTAGTAGCGTAAGAAATTTTTTTTTCTGTCCACAATGGAGCATTTTTCCAATCATTGATATTATTAAGGAGTTTGTTAACACCTTTTTCTATTGTAACATTTGGTTTCCAATTAAAGTGCTTTCTTGCTTTTGTAATATTTGCCAGTGATCTAGTTGGTTCACCTGGTCTCTTTGGAATAAACACTTTTTTTCCACCAATTAATTTTGCAATTTTATTTATCTTAGTCTCTTTACCACTAGCAAGGTTGTAAACCTCTCCCTTTTTTGATTTAGTTATAGCCTTAACAAAACCATTTATTAAATCATCAATGTAAATAAAGTCACGTGTTTGATTACCATCGCCTACTATCGTTAAAGGTTTATTTTTAATTTTTTGGGCTAACAATACTCCAAATAATGCTCCATACGCCCCTGTTGTTCTTGATCTTCTCCCATAAACATTAAATAATCTCAATGAGGAATTGTTCATTTTATAAACTTGTGCCCAATGTAAAACTAAATCTTCTCCAATTTTTTTTGTTAAAGCATATGGATAACGTGGATCTATTATATCTTTTTCAGAAGTTGGAAAATTTTTTGGAATTCCATAACAACTTGCAGATGCAGCATAAATAAATTTTTTTACTTTATTATTTTTTGCAAATTCTAAAACTCTTTCAGTTCCTATGACATTTGCTTTAAAATATTTGTTTGGATCTGTTATGCTAGGTACAATATCTGCAAGACCAGCAAGATGAAATATACAATCTATGTTTTTAAAAATTTTATTATGCTTTTTACTAAGATAAGCTACATCTATTTTAAAAAAACTTATCTTTTTATAAGATTTTTCAAGATTTTTTTTTCTACCTGTTATCAGATTATCAATAACTATTACTTGATGTTTTTTTTTTACTAATACATCTACTAAATTACTACCAATAAAACCTGCCCCTCCAGTAATTAGAATTTTCATAGAATATTAATTATATTTATATTTGTATTTTAATTTTTTTAAAATTTTTTTCAGTGCATAAATCAAGCCAATTGAGCTATTAGTACTGGTCAGCTACATGCGTTACCGCACTTCCACACCCAGCCTATCAACGT
>MDSW01001859.1_pt1 | contig 28372 bp, 23 predicted proteins | sample 811171 | NCBI WGS metagenome assembly MDSW01 (sample SAMN05326641, study PRJNA326480) | marine metagenome | isolation source: seawater | place: Atlantic Ocean: North West | collected 2012 | reverse complement strand
TACCTCGACTCGGAGTACGTTCTGCTTGGCAACATCCACCCGGCCCTGCAAATGCACGTGCTCGACCAGATGCCGGGCGATCCCTTCGTGCTGGCAGACACCATCGACCTATGGATCGACGTCGAGAGGAAGGCCTTGCTCGACCTGATCAAGAAGGTCAGCCTCTTCGTCATCAACGACTCCGAGGCGGAAGAGTTAACCGGGGAAAAGAACGTCATCCTGGCAGGGCGAAAGCTCAGGCAAATGGGACCCGAGACGGTCATCGTGAAAAAAGGCGAGCACGGGGCCGTCCTCTTCCACGAGGATGGCTTGTTCGCCCTGCCCGCCTATCCGGTGACCGACCTGCGTGACCCGACAGGGGCCGGCGACTCCTTCGCAGGAGCCTTGATCGGGCGCTTGGCCTCGCGACGCAGAACCGACTTCGCGGCCATCAAGGAAGCCATGATCCACGCCACTTGCGTGGCCAGCCTGACGGTCGAGGAATTCGGTTGCGACCGGCTCGAGTCGGCCGGCGTAGAGACCATTGCCGAGCGTGCCGAAAGCCTGCTCCGCCTCATCTCGCCGGAATAGGCAATCGGACCTTGCCCCGAGGCCCGCATCCGCGTCATTCTCGGTTCGTGACCCTTGAAAAACTTCTTCGTACCGCAAGAGCTCCATGCCTGTGCTCCTTCCTCCTCGCCTTGGTCGCCTGCCTTCCGATCAACAAGGATTCGACCAAGCCAAAATCCGCTGAAGCGAACGCCTCCGCCACCGCAGCGCCGAACGAGGTCATGAAGGCAAGCTCTTCCCACGGCACCCGCCTGCCCCTTCCCTTGCCACAAGAGATCGCTCGCTTGCCCAAGGACGGGGGCAAGGAGTTCAACCGACTGATCTTCGAGAGCAGTCCCTATCTTCTCCAGCATGCCCGCAACCCCATCGACTGGCGCCCCTGGGGCGAGGAGGCCTTTGCCGAAGCCCTCCGCCTTGATAAGCCGGTTTTCCTCTCCGTCGGCTACACCACCTGTCACTGGTGCCACGTCATGGAGCGCGAGTCCTTCGAGGACGAGGAAGTGGCGGCCCTCATCAACGAGCACTACGTCTGCATCAAGGTCGACCGCGAAGAGCGACCCGACGTGGACAACGTCTACATGACCGTGACCCAGATGATGACCGGCCGGGGAGGATGGCCCATGACCGTGATCATGTCCCCGGCCAAGGTCCCCTTTTTCGCAGGAACCTATTTCCCAAAATCCGATATGATCAAGCTCCTTCCCCATTTCGCGGAGGTCTGGAAAAAGCAAAGGGAAAAGGCTTCGGAGGTCGGGCAGGCGATTATGGAGAGCCTCCGCGAACTGCAGGCCGGCCAGGCGGGGGGCGACCTCAACTCGACCCACCTCGACGCCTGCTACCGGGCTCTGCGGGCGAGCTTCGATGAAAAGCACGGAGGGTTCGGCAGGCGGCCCAAGTTCCCTACCCCACACACCCTTGGCTTCCTTCTCCGCTACCACCAGCTAACGGGCGAAGAGGAGGCCGTGGAGATGGCGGCCAAGACCCTCCGTCAAATCCGACTTGGTGGAGTCTACGACCAAGTCGGGCTAGGCTTGCACCGCTACTCCACCGACGAAAGGTGGCTTGTCCCCCATTTCGAGAAGATGCTCTACGATCAGGCTCTTTTCAGCATCGCCAACCTGGAGTGCCACCTTGTTACGAAGGATCCCTTTTTCCTCAGCGCTTGCCGGGATACCCTCGAGTACGTCAAGCGGGACCTCACCTCACCCGAGGGCGGGTTCTACTCCGCCGAGGACGCCGACAGCGAGGGAGAGGAAGGAAAGTTCTACCTCTGGACGGGGAAGGAGCTCGAGGAAGCCCTCGGCAAGGAAGACGCGGCCTTCTTTGCCGAGATCTACAACTTCGAGGACGCGGGCAACTACCTGGACGAATCCACCCACAAGAGAACCGGCGGAAACATCCCCCACCTTTCTCTTCCCCTCGAGAAACTGGCCGAAGAGCGCAAGCTCGACCCCGGGCAACTGGTGGCAAGAGCGCAATCCATGCGGGCAAAGTTATTCGCCCTCAGGAAGAAAAGAATCCATCCCCAGAAGGACGACAAGGTTCTGACCGACTGGAACGGCTTGATGATTTCCGCCTTCGCCCGGGCCGGACGAGCCCTCGGGGAGCGGCCGTACCTGGATACGGCGAAGGGCGCGGCCGACTTCTGCCTCCGGGAACTGCGGGACGGGAAGGGTCGTCTGCTCAAGAGATGGAGACAGGGCAAGGCGGGCTTGCCCGCCCACCTCGAAGACTACGCATTCTTCGTCCAGGGACTGCTCGATCTCTACGAGGCGACTTTCGACTCCTCCTACCTGAAGGCGGCCGGAGAACTTACCGATCTTGCCCTCGAGCATTTCGAGGACGAGGAGAAAGGAGGGTTTTTCCTCACCGCGGACGATGGGGAGAAGCTACTCGTTCGCCCCAAGGAAATCTACGACGGAGCCATCCCCTCGGGCAACTCCGTGATGGCCCTGAACCTCCTTCGGCTAAGCAAGGTAACCGGGGATGCCAAGTACCTCGAATCCGCAAACAAACTCTTTTCCGCCTTCTCCGGATTCCTGGAAAAGAATCCCCAGGGAGCCGAGGTCCTGCTCCATGCCCTGTGCTTTGCCCTTGGCTCACCTGCGGAGATCGTTTTTTGCGGACCCATCAAAAACCCCGCCACGAAGGAATTGATGGCGACCGTAAACCGGCGTTTCCTCCCCTCCTCGGTTCTTCTCTTTCACGACCCCGCGGCCCCGGACGAACAAGTCCTCCGCATGGCCCCCTTCCTCAAAAACCAGGCAATGGCCAAAGGACTGCCCACCGTCTTCATCTGCCGCAACCAGACTTGCGACCGGCCGGAAACCGACCCCAAGGCCCTCGCCTCCAGGCTGGACGGGGCGACGACCCCCTAGTCCTCCTTGGATCCCTCGTGAAGGGCCACTACGGAAAAGGTCATGCCGAGCGAACGGACGGCGGAAAAGCCCGCCTCCTCCAGTTCGGCGCAGAGGCCTTCCCTATCGGGAAAGGAAGCTATGCTCCCACCGAGGTAGAGGTAGGCCTTTCTGTCTCGGGTCATCAGCCAGCCAAGCCAGGGCAGCAAGCCACGAAGATAGAGGTAGTAAAGAGGACGAAACCAGAGAGAGGGCTGGCTGAATTCCAAGACGATCAACTTCCCTCCCGGCTTGAGCACTCTTCTCATCTCGCTAAGCCCGCGGGGCCGATCGGACAAGTTTCTCAAGCCGAAGGCAATGGTGACGAGATCAAAGGAATCGTCTTCGAAGGAAAGGCTCAAGCAATCCTCCTCGACGAATTGGTTGCCTATGGGATCAAGCCCCAGGCGCTCGCACTTGGCCCTCGCCTGGTCCAGCATGGGGGGGCAAAAGTCCGCCCCCACGATGGCGCTTTGCTCCGGCAAGCCCCGGCGCAGCGCAAAGGCCACGTCCCCGCTCCCGGTAGCCAGATCGAGCACCTTGCCCGAACAACTTGAGGAGGCCCACTCGACCAGTTTCGCCCTCCATAGGAAATCGAGCCCTCCGGAAAGAACGTGGTTCGCCAAGTCGTAGCGGCGCGCGACGCTCGAAAAGGTGGCCCGGACGGCAACCGGATCAGGCTCGGTCACTCTACGAGTCCTTATTCTCGAAACTCTCGACCACCCAGCGGGAAAGCTCCTTGTCCGGATCGTCGACGACTTTCTTGTCGATCACGAAATCCTTTTTGCCGGTCCTCTGGGAGATGATTCCCAGACCGTGCTCGAAATCACGGAATTTCCTTTCGCAAACCGCACGCACGGAACGGTTCTCCTTAAGGGCCATCTTGACCAGGGCGACCTTGGCCGCCTTCCTCATCTTGAGGGCGAACCCGTGCTCCCGCTTGAAATCGTCCGAGTAGCGATCCACGTCGCCCAGCATGGACTCGTCGAGCTGATCCTTGTTTTCCTCCAGGATACGGACGAGGGCCTCCTCGGGTTCCTCTACCACCCGGGAATCGACCTCGAAGCTGCGGACTCCGCTGGAGGGAAGCTCGAACTTGAAATCACGGAAGGTTCTCTCCAGCACGGTTACCAAACCGCGGGCACCGGTCTTTTCCCTCGAGGCCTCCTCGGCAATCCGGTCGATCGCCTCGTCGTCGATGGCAAACTTGATGTCATAACCCGCAAAATCGTTCTCGTACTGCTCCAGGACGTTCCCCTCGGAGGAGCGGAGAATCTGGCTGAGGTCATCCTTATTGAGTTCCTCGCAGGCAACCCTCACCGGGAGCCGGCCGATGAACTCGGGCTCGAACCCATACTTGATGAAGTCGGTGGTCTCGGCCCGGGAAAGGAAGCGACTGGTCGAGGATTCGTCCGCTTCCTGGTCCTCGGGGGAAGAAAAACCGATGCGATGGACGTCGAGGCGCTTGCGCACGTTCTCGGCCAACTGGTCGAAGGCTCCGCTGACGATGAAGAGGATGTTGCGGGTGGAGATGGTCGACTTGCCCGGCTTGCGACCCTTCTGCATCTCCATGAAGGCCTTCATTTGCCCCATCATATCCTGCGGCGAATGCAGGTTGACCTCCGTCTCCTCCATCAGTTTGAGAAGATTGATCTGCACGCCCCTGCCCGAAACGTCCCGGCCCGAGGAGGAGGACTCGGAGGCTATCTTGTCGATCTCGTCTACGTAGATGATCCCGAACTCGGCCAGCTCGACGTCGCCGTCGGCCGCCTTGACGAGATCCCTCACAAGGTCGTCCACGTCGTAACCGACGTAGCCGGTCTCCGAGAACTTGGTCGCGTCCGCCTTGACGAAAGGCACGCCGATCAGTTTCGCGACGGTCCGCATGAGGTAGGTCTTGCCCACCCCGGTAGGCCCGAGGAGAAGAACGTTCGGCTTTACGTATTCGGCCTTGGCGAGCTTTTCGTCCTTGAGGCAGCGGCGCACGTGGTTGTAGTGATCGCAGACCGCCACCGAGAGAACCCGTTTGGCCTGTTCCTGCTTGATCACGAACCGGTCCAGATAGTCCCTGATCTCCTTGGGACGCCGGTCGAAGCCCCGGATGGATTCGAGCCTCGACTCCGGGGACGGTTCTTGGCTGGAGTCGCCGAACTCCCCGCCATCCCCTTCGGAGGGATCCTCATCTTCCTCGACCCCAGCCTTCATTGATTCCATGAAGGGGGCGAAGGCGACCTGTACGTTCTTATTGTTCAAAAGGTCTCGAAGCTGCTTGTGCAGATCGTCCAGGTTGTTGTCGTCGTCGTCTTTCTTGGACATTTAACGTGAAATTGGGTTTGACAGTAGGTATGGGGTAGGGATTCTTTGTAGGTTGCTTTAAAAACATAACCCCAAAAGCTTAGTCTTTTCAATCTGTTTCCAACAATGTCCAATAACTTGACCAAAAGACAAATCGTTCAAAAGATCTACGAGAGCGCGAACTTCAACCACAAGGACGTCAGCCAAGTCGTGCAGAAGACTCTGGATTCCATTTCCGAGGCCCTGACCGAGGGCAAGAACGTCGAGCTGAGAAATTTCGGGGTGTTCGAGGTGCAGGTCCGCAAGTCGAGAGTGGGAAGAAACCCCAACCGCCCCGAGACCGACGTCATCATTCCCCGCCGAGCTGTGGTCAAGTTCAAGGCCGGCAAGGAAATGAAGGACGGGCTCAAGAAGCTGGACCTGGACGAAATCGAAGCGTCCTAGCGTCCGCTTGGCCCAAGGCATGTTCGATACCCTGCCTGGCTTCCGGGATTTCCCTCCCGAGGCATGCTCCCGCAGGAATCACCTCTTCCGCGTCTTCAGAACCGTAGCCAGGGCCTTCGACTTCAGGGAATTCGACGCCCCCATCCTCGAACCTCTCGACCTCTACGTCGAGAAGTCTGGAGAGGAAATCGTCGGGCAACTCTTTCACTTCGAGGACAAAGGCGACAGGCGGGTCGCCCTCCGGCCGGAGCTCACCCCTTCCCTCGCGAGGATGGTGGCGGCTCGGGCCAACTCCATAGCCAAGCCCGTCAAGTGGTTCAACGTGGGGGAGCACTTTCGCTACGAACGTCCCCAGCGAGGCAGGGGCCGATCCTTCTACCAGTTCAACGCCGACCTCCTCGGCGAACCGGGAGTCCTCGCGGACGCCGAGTTGATCTCCCTGCTCGTCGCCATCCTGGAGACCCTGGGACTGAGCGAAAGCCTTTTTAGCGTCCGCTTGAGCGACCGGGCGAGCTGGGTCCTTTTCCTCGACTCCCTCGGCATCACCGAGAAGCAAAGACCCGGCGTGCTCGATGCCATAGACAAGAGCGGGCGCCGCAAGCCCGAGCAGACCGAAGAAGCCCTCGAGAAGGCAAGCCCCGGAAAGGGGGCCGAACTCCTCGAACAAGTGAACGAGATAAAGTCGATCGACACCATGGACGCCCTTGCGAAGCGACTTGAGAAATGCGGTGAAGCGGGCCGCAGCAGGAGCTCGGAATGGAGCAGGCTCCTGACCCTGCTCGAGGCCCACGGAGCCGGCTCCTGCATCAGGATAGACCTTTCGATCGTCCGCGGACTGGCCTACTACACCGGCTTCGTCTATGAAGTCTTCGAGACTACCGGCGAGGGTCGAGCCCTAGCCGGGGGAGGCCGGTACGACCACCTCATCGGCAAGCTCTCGGGAGGACCGGACATGCCTGCCGCCGGTTTTGCCATCGGCGACATGACCCTTTCGGACTGTCTTGAGGGCAATGGTCTGCTTCCCACCTACGTCTCCGCCCCTGATCTCTTCGTCGTCGGAGGGAATGGGCAGGAGAAGGAAACCCTCTCCATCGTCAGTCGGGTTCGCAGGGCCGGCTACTCCGCTTCCTATTCCCTCAAGCAATCCGCTTTCGGCAAGCAGTTCCGCGAAGCGGGCAAAAGCGGAGCCCGCTATGCCCTCGTCATAGGCGAGGAGGAAGTTGCGGAGGACTCCGTCACGATCAAGGACCTGGGAAGCGGGGGAGAAAAACGAGTCGCCTCGAAGTCCCTTGTCTCCCAACTTGAGGGACTGGACGAGGAGGGTGGCTTGCCGGGTCGCGAGTGACGGAGGCATGGAACCTGAAATTCCAGATTTCCAGGAGGAGCAGATCAGGAAATCTAACCTCCGCAAAAAGAAGTCCACTCCCCGCCGGACCTGGCTGAAGAAGGTCGTGGGCGGACTGTTTGCCGCCCTCGCCGGCGGGTTCTACCTCAGGCACGAGGCAAACTGGCTGGAGACGACCACCAAGACGGTAACCCTCAAGCGCCTCAGGAAGGGCGCCAAGATCCGCATCCTCCACCTCTCCGACCTGCACCGCTCCGGAACCGTTTCCATCGAGGACGTCGACTCCGCCCTGGAGGAAGGCATCCGCCGATCCCCCGACCTGATGCTGATCACGGGCGACTTCATCACCGGGAAACTGCAGGATGAGGAGTTTCGGGAACTGGGCGACTGCCTGGCCCGCCACGCCTCCAAAGTGCCCTCCTTCGCCTGCCTGGGCAACCACGATGGAGGAAACTGGGCTCAAGGGAACGGGGGATACGACTCGCCCAACCGGGTTAAGGCCATGCTTGGCTCGGCCAAGGTCAACTTGCTTGAAAACAGATCCATGCCCATCTTCGTCAAGGGATGCCCCATCGTTCTGGCCGGACTCGGCGACTACTGGAACGAGGACTGTCGTCCGCAGGGTTGCCTCCGCCCGGTCAACCCCAAGGCTTCCCCTCCCCGAGACCCCACCCTTCTGCTCTGTCACAACCCCGATGCCAAGGGGCTGCTCGATGGCTTTCAATGGGACCTGATGCTCAGCGGCCATACCCATGGCGGACAGTTCAGGGTTCCCTTCCTCGGTTATGCGCCGTTCGCCCCGGTCAAGGACCGTTCAATGGTCGAGGGCCTCCACTCTTGGGGGGGAAGACAGGTTCACGTTACGCGAGGCGTAGGCAACCTGTTCGGGGTACGCCTGAACTGCCGGCCCGAGGTCAGCCTACTGGATCTCGTCTCAACCTAGTCTCAAGATTCAACTGCTCGACGAAGAAGGAACCACTCCCTTCCCGGACCCGAGAACGAGCGGCCCGGAAGGATTCGTTGCGGTCAGCAGGAAGCTCGGACTCGACCGCCTGATCCAAGCCTACCGCAAGGGAATCTTCCCCTGGATGAAAATGGACTTCGCTCCCTTCTACTGGTGCTGGTTTTCACCCGATCCCCGGATGCTTCTCTTCCCCGATGAGTTCAAGACCTCGCGCAGCCTCCGCAAGGCGATCCGCGAAGAGCGCTTCGAGATCCGGATCGATCATGATTTCCGTTCCACCATCGAGGCCTGCGCCTCCGTCGAAAGACCGACCCAGGAAACCACCTGGATCGAGCGCGACATGATCGAGGACTACGTCGCCCTTCACGAGCAAGGCATCGCTCATTCCTTCGAGGCCTACGATGGGGATGAGCTTGCGGGTGGACTCTACGGCCTTTCCATGGGCTCCCTCTTTTTCGGGGAATCCATGTTTCATCACGCCAGTGAAGCCTCCAAGGTTTGCCTGGCCAAACTCGCCGAGGTGGCGGGCAGAAACGGCTTCGCCTTCATTGACTGCCAGGTTCATACCCCACACCTTGAAAGCATGGGAGCCCGGGAAATCGAGCGGGCCCGCTTTCTGGACTTGCTCGAAGACGGATTGGCCCAGCCGAGCAAGATGGACTGGCAAAGGGAAACCTGATCTTCGGAATTGCTCCCACGCCCTTGAAATGAGAAAAGAGATCCGATGACCGACCAGAATCCAGAACACGACGACCTGACCAGGCTTGGGGAAGGCCGGACCGAGCCAAGCAGGGAACTTGAAACCTTTCCCAACCGCAACTCCGACAGGGATTACCTGGTAGAGCTTCGCACGAGCGAGTTCTCCTGCCTCTGCCCCAAGACCGGGCAACCCGATTTCGCAGACATCCTCATCCGTTACGTCCCCGATCAGAAGATCGTCGAGTCCAAGTCCCTCAAACTCTACTTCTGGAGCTATCGCGACGAGGGCGTCTTCCACGAGCATTTCGCCAACCTCCTCCTCGACGACCTGGTCGCAGCCCTCTCCCCTCGATGGTGCCGGGTGGAGGTCGACTTCAACCCCCGCGGGGGAATCGGGATAAGCGTAATGGCCGAGCATGGGGCTGCCCCGGAAGGACTGGAAGGATGACGATGGCCAGAGAGATCAAGGTTCGCGACCTCGTCGTGTCCAACGAAAAACCCTTCACTCTTTTCGGGGGCATGAACGTACTCGAGTCCAGGGATCTCGCTCTTGAGGTCGCGGCCGCCTACAAGGAGGTCACCGTCAAGCTCGGCATCCCCTACGTTTTCAAAGCATCCTTCGACAAGGCCAACCGTTCCTCCATTTCATCCTTCCGGGGCCCCGGGTTGAAGAAAGGACTGGAAATCCTCGCCGAGATCAAGGAGACCCATGGGGTTCCGGTCATCTCCGACGTCCACGAACCCCAGCAGGCCGAGCCCGCCGCCGAGGTCATCGACGTCCTCCAACTCCCCGCCTTCCTCTGTCGCCAGACCGACCTAGTGGTGGCCCTGGCCGAGACCGGCCGGCCCGTGAACGTCAAGAAAGCCCAGTTTCTGGCCGCCCATGAGATGGGACATATCATCAAGAAGTTCGAGGAAGCAGGTAATGATCAGGTTCTGCTTTGCGAGCGCGGGTCCTCCTTCGGCTACAACAACTTGGTCGTCGATCCTCTCAATTTCGGGATCATGAAGCGGACCGGTTGCCCGGTCGTTTTCGACGTCACCCACTCCCTCCAGATTCCCGGCGGACGGAGCGACTCGGCCGGTGGTCGAAGACAAGCCGTATTCGAGCTCATGCTTGCGGGCATGAGTCAGGGCATAGGAGGGTTGTTCCTCGAGTCTCACCCCAACCCCGCCCAGGCCAAATGCGACGGACCCTGCGCCCTGCCCCTCGACAAGCTCGAAGACTTTCTTCGCCAAGCCAAGGAGATGGACGACTTGGTCAAGAAGCTCCCCCCGAAAATCATCGAGTAGTGGGTTCTGGAAATGCCTGACTCCGGGGAAGATCCCTGGGCCACCCTCGCCCGCTGGTTTCCCGACCTGACGGAGGAGAACTGGGTCGGGCTCAAGGAATATTGCGAACTTTTGCGTGACTGGAATTCCAAAATCAACCTCGTCTCGCGCAAGGACATGGATCGTCTGGAGCTCAAGCACCTCGCTCATTGCCTGACCATCACCAAGTTCCTCCGGCTCATGCCCAAGGCCCGCCTGCTCGACGTCGGTACGGGAGGCGGCCTGCCCGGCATTCCTCTCGCCATCTGCTACCCGCAAGCCCGCTTTACGCTCCTCGACTCGATCGGGAAAAAAGTCATGGCGCTGGACGACATGGTGAGCAAGCTGGATTTGAAAAACGTCGAGGTTCGACGCGGAAGAGTTGAGGAAATGCCGAAAAAGCGAAGCTACGACTTCGTCATCGGGCGGGCCGTCACCGCTCTCCCCACTTTTTTCAAATGGGTTCACAACAAGATCGCCAAAGGGGCCAAGCATTCTCCGGCGAACGGAATTCTCTACCTCAAGGGTGGAGATTACTCCGAGGAATTGGGAGGAACCGGCCCCACCCCCGCCAAGATTTGGAACCTCGACGAGTTGCTCCCCGACGCAGAGCTCGGGGAGAAGTACTTAATTCACTTCAAGATCTAGGGATTCCAGACCCGGAAGAGAGCTTCCGCAATGTGGGAAGGCGTCTCAGCGACCGCAATGCCGGCGTCCTCCATGGCTTCCACTTTGGCCGCGGCCGTTCCCTTGCCTCCCGACACGATTGCCCCGGCGTGGCCCATGCGCCTGCCCGGAGGAGCGGTCATGCCCGCAATGAAGGCGGCCACCGGCTTGTCGACGTGTTCCTTGACGTAGGCGGCGGCTTCTTCTTCTGCGGTTCCTCCGATTTCCCCGATCATGATGATTGCTTCGGTCTCGGGGTCCTCGTTGAAGAGTTTGACGCAGTCCAAATGATTGGTCCCGTTGATCGGGTCACCACCTATTCCTATGCAGGTGGATTGCCCGTGCCCGGCGCAGGTAATCTGCCAGACCGCCTCGTAGGTGAGGGTACCTGAGCGCGACACGATGCCCACCTTGCCCGGCTTGTGAATGTAACCGGGCATGATCCCGATCTTGCATTCCCCGGGGGTGATGATCCCCGGGCAATTCGGTCCGATCAAACGGGTAGACGAAGTGGACAGGCGATCCTTGACTTCCGCCATGTCCCGAACGGGAATGCCCTCGGTGATGGCTATGACGAGAGGTATTTCCGCATCGATCGCCTCGAGTATCGAGTCCGCGGCGAAGGGCGGAGGAACGTAGATTGCGGCGACGTTGGCCCCTTCCTCGTCCACCGCTTCCTGCACGGTATCGAACACGGGCACGGACTCCTGGAATTGTTGCCCGCCCTTGCCCGGGGTTACCCCGGCCACGACGTTGGTTCCGTATTCCATGCACTGGGTAGTGTGAAAGCTTCCCGCGCTCCCGGTAATTCCCTGGACGACCAAGCGGGTGTCTTTGTTTACTAATACGCTCATCTGAAATTTTCCTTTTCTTGGGTTAGGCCGATTCGGCGGCGAGCTTGACTACTTTCTCCGCAGCCTCGGCAAGCGAGTCGGCAGGTTCCAGGGCCAAACCGCTGTCGGCCAGAATTTTCTTGCCCTCTTCCACGTTGGTGCCCTCCAAACGGACGACGAGCGGAACGTTGAGCTCGAGGTTGCGGGCCGCATTGACGATCCCCGTGGCAATCACGTCGCACTTCATGATTCCACCGAAGATGTTGACCAGGATGGCTTTCACCGCATCATCGGCGACGAGGATGCGGAATGCGTTTTCCACCTGCTCCTCGGTCGCGCCTCCCCCGACGTCGAGGAAGTTCGCCGGAGATCCGCCGTAGTGCTTGATGATGTCCATGGTAGCCATGGCCAGACCGGCTCCGTTCACCATGCAGGCCACGCTGCCGTCCAAGGCGATGTAGTTGAGGTCGAATTTGGAGGCCTCCACTTCCTTCGGATCTTCCTCAGTCAAGTCCCTGAGCTCGACCACGTCGGGATGGCGGAACAGTGCGTTCGAGTCGAAATTCACCTTGGCATCGAGGGCCAGAACGTCTCCGGCCGGGGTGGTCACAAGCGGGTTGACCTCGACCTGGGAACAATCCTTTTGCCAGAAAAAGGCGTAGAGCTTGGTAACCAGCTTGACGCATTGCTTGAAGGAATCCCCCTTAAGCTCCAAACCAAAGGCGACCTGTCTGGCTTGGTAGGGCCGGATGCCCAAGGTCGGATCGATCAGGACCTTGAGGATTTTCTCCGGTGTCTGCTCGGCCACCTCCTCGATATCCATACCACCCTCGGTCGAGGCAATGATGACGGGTTGGGAAGTCGCCCGGTCCATCAGAATGGCCAAGTAGTATTCCTTCTCGATGTCGGTCGCCTCGTTGAAGTAAACCGTGCTCACTTCCTTGCCGGCCTCGCCGGTCTGCTTGGTAACGAGGACGTTGCCCAGCATGGCCTCGGCCTTCGCCTTGGCGTCCTCAGGGGTGGACACGACGTGGACCCCTCCCTGGAAGCCATCCTTGAAGGTTCCCTTGCCTCGTCCGCCGGCATGAATCTGGGCTTTGACCACGATGGACTTGTCCGCCGGCAGGGCGGAGATCGCTTGATCGAATTGCTCCGCGGACTGGGCAACCGTCCCATTGGGCACGGCGACTCCGGCGTCTGCGAAGAGTTGCTTGGCTTGGTATTCGTGAATGTTCATTTTAGAAAGAAGTCCTGTAGACTGACAGGGAAATGCACGCAATCAAGCCTATTAAGGCTTCATTTCGGGCCTGATCCTCAAAAGAGGCCGAGACGGGGTGGATGGGGGTCCATGGAAAAGACGGAGGCATCGAAACAACGGGCCAGCAAATCGTTCCTGCGGTCCCGTACCAAGGGCTCTTCCCAAAGGTTGAGGAACTCCTGCGGGTCGTTTTCCAGGTCGTAGAACTCGCCCTGGCCAGTCCCGTGATAGACCACGATTTTCTCCTTCTGCGTACGCAGCATGCTCCCGTAGGCATCCCCATGAGTCCAGGCGTTGTAGTATTCGGCAAAGACTTGCTCGTGAACGAACTCGGTCTCCGCCTCCCCCCGCAGCATGGGGAGCAGGCTCTTGCCCTGCATCCTTTGCGGGACCTCCAGCCCCCCCGCATCGAGAAGCGTGGGGGCCAGGTCGACCAACTCGACCAGACCTTCGATCCGCCGGCCCGCGTTCACCGAACCACCCGGCCAGCGGATCACGAGAGGCACGCGCATCTGGCAATCGTAGAAATGGGGACCCTTGAAGTAGATTCCGTGATCACCCAGCATCTCCCCATGGTCGGACATGAAGACGACCAGGGTGTCGCGGTCCTGCCCGGTCTCCCTAAGAGCCTCGAGGATTCTCCCTACCTGGTCGTCGATGAGGGATACCATGGCCATGTAGGCGGCGTGAACCTGCCTGCGGTCGTCGTCCGTCATGGCTCCGGTATGGAATTCCCCCGGGTTATCGTGGGCCCACTCCCGATCCAGTTTCTGGAAAGTGGTCTGACGCTCCGCTTCGGCGGGATGAACCGAGGGAAGGGGCATCTCCTCGACGGAAAAACGCTCCAGGTATTCGGCGGGCGGGTCGAAGGGATGATGCGGATCAAAGCAGTTGAAGCTGAAGAACCAGGGCCTTCCCTCGTTTGCCCGGATGAACTCGATCGTCTTCTCGGCGCACCAGGTGGTTTGGTGAAACTCCGCCGGCGGCCCGCCCCGCACGTAGGGGCTCCGGTCCTCCTCAAGCAACCCGTCCCAAGTCTTGCCCTTCTGCGCAAGCCACCGGGTGTAGGCGTTCTCAGGCCAGTCGGGCTGGGGGTGGTGGGACCAGAAGAAATCATCGTAGCCATCGTCGGTCCGCTCCTCCACCTTTCCGTCCGAGCAGGAGGCGAGGTGCAGCTTGCCCGCCAGTCCGCAACGGTACCCGGCATCCCTGAAGAGTTTGGAAACCAGGACCTCGTCCTTCGGTATGCTCTGCCCGTTCTGCCTGCAGCCGGTAGTCCTCGGGTAGCGCCCAGTCAGAAAGGAGGCGCGGCTTGGAGAGCAGACGGGGCTCTGGCAAAAAGCGTTGGAAAAGGAGGTCCCCTCTCCGATGAAGGCATCGAGGACCGGCGTAGAGGCATGGGGATTTCCGAGGGCCCCGATGGTATCATACCTTTGCTGGTCGGTGCAGATCCAGAGGACGTTGGGTTGTTTGGCCATGCCTTAGGTAGAAACGGCTTGCCTGTTCCTTGGCAAGAGAGTTTGCAAGTAGGTTGACTTTTACATGAACCCGAACCGCCCAGAAACAAAACCCGCAGGGATTGCGATCGCCCAATGAGCGAGGAAGAGGAAAAAAGGAAGCAGGCCTGCAGAAACCTTGGTTTCTTCATTTGTTTCCGCATGTTCTTCAACGCCAGGTTCTACTACCCGGTCTACGCCCTGCTCTTTCTCGAGCACGGCCTGACCTGGGAGGACTTCGGGATCCTCAACGGCATCTGGGCCATCACCATCATCCTGCTGGAGGTCCCCTCCGGGGCCTTTGCCGACACCCTGGGAAGAAAGAGACTGCTCGTGCTGGCGGGAATCTGCATGGTCGTCGAGATGTTGGCCCTCCTGCTCGCGCCCATGGACGGGAGCGTCTGGGTTTTCTGGCTCTTCGTCCTCAACAGGATCATCAGCGGGGTGGCGGAGGCGGCAGCAAGCGGGGCCGACGAGGCCTTGGCCTACGACTCTCTCAAGGAAGCGGGCATGGAAAAGGAATGGGGCAAGGCTCTCGAGAAAGCCCAGCGCTTTACCTCCCTCGCCTTCTTCTTCGCCATGATGACCGGTTCAGCCTTCTACGACTCCAGTTTCGTCAACGGTTGCCTCGAGGCTCTCGGGTTCAGCCTGACCGTATCCGCCCAAACGATGGTCAAGGCGCCCATCTTCCTGACCTTCCTTTCCTCTCTCGTCGTCCTTGGGGCGGCTCTCGGTCTTCGCGAAAGCGCATCTCGGGAGAACCGTTTCGCTTGGACGGCGGTACGCGCATCGCTTCGCAAAACCAAGGAAGCCGGTTCCTGGATCTGGTCCGGAGCCCTGCCTTTCGGGATCATCATGGCGGCCATGGTTCTGGACAACGTAATCCGGCAGTTCCTGACCATTGCCAGCGCCTACTGGAACGTGATCGGGCTTCCCCTCGCAACCTTCGGCCTGGTCGCCTCGGGGATGTCCCTGATGGGGTTCTTCACCCCCCGCCTGGCAAGGCTCATGGCGGAACGCAATTCCCCCGCCGCAAACTTCTTCATTCTGTCGGGCATTCTGACCTTGGGCCTCTTTGGAATCGGGTATGCCGTTCCCCTCTGGGGCATCCTGCCCGCCGTTCTGCTCTATGCCTCCATGCAGGCCCTGAACTACCTCGTCAGCCGCTATCTCAACGAGCAGGCTCCGTCCGAACAGCGGGCAACCGTCCTCAGCTTCCGGGGACTGGCCACGAACCTTTCCTACGGGGCCGTGTCCATTCTCTACTCCGCCCTGATCGCCTGGATCAAGGCCGGGGAAACCGATTCCCATGCCTGGGGCAGGGTAATGACCGAGCAGGACGCGGTCTTTGTGGAAGCTCTGGGCTGGTTCCCCTGGTATTTCATCGTCAGCTTCATTCTCGTCGTTTTCCTGCATCGCCTTCGTTTTGCAAAAAAACCGGCCTGAGAGCCCTTCTTGCTTGAAACGCAGGCAACCGTCCCAACAATAGCCCGCCTATGAAAACAAGATTTCTCATCGCCTTTCTTGCGGGCTCCCTTGGGGGCGCCGCGCTTCACGCCCTCGACTGGAACCAATACCGGGGCCTGCAGTCGGACAACAAGACGACCGAGACCCTCGCATCGACCGATTTCCTCGGAAAGTCGAAATCCCTCAAGTGGAAGGCTCCGACGCCTCTGGGCTTCAGTTCCTTCGCCGTGGTCGGAAGCAAGGCCTACACCATGGTTGCGGAGGAGGACGAGGACGGCCTCATGCGGGAGGTTTGCATTGCCCTCGACCTCCAGACCGGCAAGCGGGCCTGGAGCGCCTGGCTGACCGTCATGGATTACAAGAGCGGAGGCGGGAATGCCGGAACCAGCGACAACAAGGGCGGAGACGGACCCCGCTCCACTCCTTCGGTCTTCGGCGACAAGGTATGGGTCTATGATTCCGACATGAATCTCCATTGCCTGTCCGCCAAGGACGGCAAGAGCCTATGGAAGGTCAGGGTCCTCAAGGATCACGGCGGCGCCAACATCAAGTGGAAGAATGCCTCCGCTCCACTGGTCGTGGACGACCTGGTCATCGTTTACGGCGGAGGCCAAGGCCAAAGCTTTCTTGCCTTCGACCGGGAATCCGGAAAATTGGCCTGGAAGAGCGGCAGCGAGACCGCGACCCACGCCACCCCCATCACCGCCACCATCCACGGGGTTAGACAAGTCATTTTCTTCTGCGCCTCCGGACTGGTCTCCGTCGACCCGAAGTCGGGAGCGGAATTGTGGAGGCAAAAGTTTCCCTTCAAAGTCTCGACGGCGGCCTCCCCCGTAGTCGCGGGAGACCTCGTCTACTGTTCCGCGGGCTACGGCGTGGGCGCGGGCCTGTACCGGATCGTCAAGAAGGGAAACCGGATGAGCAGCGAGGAGGTCTGGAGGAAGGCCAACGATATGTTCAACCACTGGAGCACCCCCATTTATCACGAAGGTCACCTCTACGGGATGTTCGGCTTCAAGAAATACGGCCAGGGCCCCCTCCAGTGCATAGAATTGGAATCCGGAGAAATCAAGTGGAGCCAGGACGGCTATGGCCCGGGCAACGTAATCCTCTCGGGAGACAAGCTGATCGCCCTTTCCGATATCGGCGAACTGGCGGTGGTGGCGGCAACCCCGTCCAAGTATACGGAGCTTTCCCGGAGCAAGGTCATCACCGGCAAGTGCTGGAGTACCCCGGTATTCAGCAACGGCTTGGTCCTCGCCAGGAGCACCAAGGAGGCCATCTGCCTGCAGGTAGGCAGCCGCTGACTATTTGGAAAAGAGAATCCGGTCGACCTTGCCGTCCGTTCTCTCGATCACCAGGTCGTAGTAGTCCCCGCCCTGGCCCAGGACGTAGTCCTTCCAGAGGTAGCTCATTTGCCTGAACTCCGAACTGGATCCCTTCTTGGATGAATCGGGCGGACGCCCAACCAGCTCGAAAAGGACTTCCTTGTCCACCACCCGGGCAAACATGCCTTCCCCCTTCAGCTTGACGTCCCAAGTCCTCAGCGTGCGGGCGTTCTTGCGGTTTTGCAGGATCCTTAGATCGGCCTGCAGTTTGCGGATCTGCCCCTTGGCCCGGGAAGCGATGGGGCTATCCGGATATTTCTCCAGGAAGCCCTCGAACAGGAGGATGGCCGCACCGGCCTCCAGGCCCTTGGCTCTCTCGTAAATTTCCCGGTATTCGGCCGAGCCGATCTTTCTTAGAGCGGCGAGGGAATCCTTTGAGTCCTTGACTTGCTTTCGATAGGTCTCCACCGCGGTGGTCAATTCCAGGATCTTAAGCTCGAGCGACTCTATGGTCTCGTTCTTGACCGACAGTTCCGACTCGGCTTCGGCCAAGCCTTCCCTTGCCTGATCGAGTTCCTCCGCCAAGGCCAGCTTGCGTGATTCCTCCTCTGCCAGCAGGCGCTCGTGCTCCTCCTTGGGCACGGTTTCCACCGTCGCCTCGGGCTTAGGGCTCGTGGAGGGCTTGTTTTTCGGCTCGTCCTCCCCGCAACCGAGAAAAACAAAGGCAAGAAAGCAGCAAATGAACGTCTTCATGGAACATTCCCATAGCGAAAGAAAACGATCGGGGTGGCAAGAGGAATTGAACTTGCCCGTTCCAAGTCTCTTGAGGTATGGGTTAGGACTCTTTCTTTCGTCGGGTCGTAGCTCAGCCTGGTAGAGCGCTGCGTTCGGGACGCAGAGGTCGCTGGTTCGAATCCAGTCGACCCGACCAAATTTCACTCTTCCTGCTTGCCCATTATCAACAGCCCCCAATAAATCCTCCTTATGAAGAAGAGCAAATCCAGCCTGGAAACCCTCAAGGCCGTCCGGCGCAACACCGCCTACACCCAGAGCCGCACGCTTTCCCTCGTCTACTGCGTTTTGCTCGTCGGGGTGATCGGGCTCCTTGTCTTCGCAGCAACCAATGAACAGCCATTCAACCACCGGCTGGCCTGGCTGTTCGCCGGGATCCTCGCCGGGGTCGCGGCCAGCGCCTGCCTTTATCACTACCTTGTCGCTCATTACGACCAATCCGATGCCCTTCTGCAGGTAGCCAAGTTTCAGGAAAGGTCGATCCGCACGCGCAACGACGCCGTCGCCCTGGTGGAAAAAATCAGGGAAGAGGTAAGCGAGGAGGAAGAGGCGGCTGCCGGGCCGGAAAACGCGGAGCAGGCCTCGGCCGAAGAGACTTCCGAGCCCGTTCCCGAGGAAGAAACGACCCCCGAGCCGGAAAAGGAAAGTTGAATTCCCCTCAGGTCTCTTACCCTATGCGTGGGTGAGAAACCATAAAACTTTCGAGGAAACGCTCAGGAAGAAAAGAACTCCAGGGAGCGACGGATGCCCTCCTCGAGAGAGGTCTTTGGCATAAGAGGGAAAGCGGCCCGGGTCGCCTCGTCGTTGAGCCCATACACGAAGGGCGTCTCCTCGGCATCTTCCGAATAGGTCACGCCCCCCGCATCCATCCCCAATTCCTCAGCCTGTTCGCGAAGGACGTCGAGAAAATCATCAACCGAGTGGGTTTCCCCGAGAAGATTGAAAGTTCCGCATCCCTCGAAGGGATCGATCACGGCCCGGGCAAAACCGGCTCCCACGTCATGGGAAAAATGATAGTGTTCCTTGCCCCGGTAGGGAATCTCGAAGGAAGCGCCCCGGGCCACCGCCTTCATGGCCGAGGTCATGGCTGCGGTGAAGCCACGATCCCTCCCCGGTCCGTAAGTGGTGGCCAGACGCAGCGAAACGGTGGATGAACCGGTGGCCTGGTGAAAAGCCTGAGCCATCCCTTCTCCAGCCACCTTCCAGAAACCGTAGAGGTTGAAGGGTTGGTAGGGGTCCTCGGGGCGCACACCCTCGGGCCCGTAGAGCGAGCGGGGCCCGTTCACGGCACTCGAGCTGGCAAATACAAATCGGTCCAAGGGTATTTCCAATTCTTCGCAAGCCTGAAAGAGGTAGGCGGTACCGAGCAGGTTCACCTCCAGTCCGCGCATGGGGTAATCCCGGCAATCAGGGGTCTGGAGGGCGCCGAGGTGAAGAACGCGGTTGGGACGGACCTCCTCGACAACCCGGGAAACGGAGGAGGCATCGGACAAGTCCCCGCAGACGTGGGCATAGTTTTCGGGCAGATCGTCATCCGGGGCGGTTCGGTTGAAGCCGAAGACCTTGGCCCCCTCGTCCAGCAGGATGCGGACGGCATGGTTTCCAATGCAGCCCGTGGAACCGGTAACCAGTACGCGCATCCCGGACATGGCAATCAGAGCGTAATAGGAAAGGCCCACCAGGCCAGGCCCAGAAAGGCGAAGAAGCCGACCACGTCGGTCAGGGTCGTGACGAAAACCCCCGACGCGATCGCGGGGTCGACCTTTAGACGGTCCAGAACCAGGGGAAGGGCTACCCCCGACAAGCCGGCCACCATCATGTTGATGACCATGGCTCCGGCAATGACTCCGCCGAGAATGGCATCGTCGAACCAGAGCAGGGTGAGCAAGCCCGCGAGGGCCGCGAAGACGCAACCGTTGAGAAAGCCAACCGCGAGCTCCTTGCGGAAGGTCCGAAAGGCATTGTAGGCAGTAAGTTCCCTGGTAGCGAGCGCACGCACGGTGATGGTCAGGGTCTGGGTACCCGCATTTCCCCCCATGGAAGCCACGATGGGCATGAGTACGGCAAGGGCCACCATCTGCTTGATGGTGGCGTCGAAAAGGGCAATCACCATCGAAGCGAGGACGGCCGTACCCAAGTTGACCAACAACCAGGTAAAGCGCTTGGTCGATGCCTGCAGAACCCCATCGTCGACGGTTTCCTCCCCCACCCCGCCGAGGCGCAGAATATCCTCGTCGAATTCCTCACGGGCCACTTCCATGACGTCGTCCACCGTGATCATGCCGATCAGCTTGCCTCCCCCATCGACCACGCCGGCCGTCGTCAAGTCGTACTTCTCGAAAAGCAGGGCTACTTCCTCCTGCACCATGTCGGCGGGGACGATGACTTGGGTCTCGTCGCAAATCTCGCGCATCAGGGTGGGACGCGGAGACCGCAGGATGCGGGAAAGGGAGATAACGCCCACCGGCTTGGACGCCTCGTCGATAACGAACAAGTCGAGGAATTCCTCGGGCAGGTCCTCCTCCTCGCGAAGGTAGTCGATGGTGCGGCCCACGTCCCAGTTCGTGCCCACCGAGACGAAATCCGTCTGCATTCTCCGGCCGGCCGTCTCCTCGGGATAAGCCAGCCCGACCTCGATGTCCTCACGCTCTTCCTCGGGCACCTCGCAGAGAATCTCATCCCGCTCCACCTCGTCCATGTCCTCGAGCACCTGGACGGCTTCATCGGAATCCATCTCAGTAATGACCTCGGCCACCTCCTTGGGCGAGAGCGTGTCGGTGACTTCCTTGCGCAAATGGTCCTCCAGCTCGAACAGGAGATCCGGATCCAGTTCGACCTTTACCAGGCCGAGCAGACGCTTGCGAAGGCCCCCCGAAACCAACCCCACCGCATCCGCAAGATCGGAATGGTGGAAGTCCTCCAGGTGACCCGACACATCATCGTCCGAACCCGACTCGAGAAGGCGTACCAATTCCTCGAACTGGTGCGAGATCTCCTCCGAGCTCTCGGGATCGATGCGATGAATCACATCCTGGTTTTCCTTGATGGGTTGCATGGGAAAGAGATGGGAAGGAAGCCTAAGAAGAACGCGGAAGCGAACTTCCCCTTATCTCAGAGATCGACCTTTTTCGCAACCTGAAAAGCGCCTTGGAAAGGGCCTCAAACCAAGGCCATGGTTCGGTTGGGACCGCCCGAACCACCCTTGATTGAGGGTTGTCCCACTACGATGGTGGCGCCCTTGGCGGGAACCTCGTCGAGGTTGTTGACGTTCTCGAGCCCCCAGCGCTCGTCTCCCAGCCAGCGGTAGTGGACGTCGCTTCCCGGGGAATGCTGGTTGTCGAAGGAAAAGGTATCCACCGCAATGGCAACCACCTTGCGGGCTTCCATAAGATACTCGATGGCATCGATGTGAAAGGCCGGCTGGCGGTGTTTGCCGTCCTCGTCCAGGCTCTTGTACCTGGGAGAACCGACGTGCTTGTCCCATCCGCTGTTCATGGCCACGCAAGCCCGGTCGGGGATGGGGCCGTGTTCGTCCTCCCAGGCCCGTAAGTCCTCAATATTGAGAAGAGCAAGCGGATCCTTGGCCGCGCGGGCCTTGATATCCACCACGACCAAGGGCAGCACGAGATCCTCCACCGGAATCTCGTCCACCGTGCTTCCCTCGGAAAAGTGGGCGGGGGCATCCATATGGGTGCCGACGTGCTCCCAATAGGTGACCTGATTGAGGTTGACCTTGTCCGGTTCCCACTCGAAGACCGGCTTGACCTCCACGATGGCGGGCGGAACGAAGGTGCGCTTGCCCCTTGTCGTCACCTCCACGCCGGCCTCGAACCAAGCCGGGAATTCCGGGTGCAGGGTATGGCTCAAGTCGACCACCCGGGAAAAGGATACCTGCTCCTCGGGCTTCGACCCCCAGCCCTTATTCTTGGCCTTGGCCCCCGGCAGGCAACCCGATGCGGCGGTCGCTCCCGCAGCGCCGAGCCCGGCCAGGGCGTTGCGTCGGCTGATGCGTTTCTTGACTTGTTCGATGATGGCGGGCGAGCACATGGCTTAAGGCTTTGCGGGTTAAGGTTCCGAATGACTTGGACGGGTGCATACAAGAAAAGAAAAAGTTTGGAGGCAAGCCCAAGAAATTCCCTTGCTCCTTGAGGGAAAAAAGTGCAATCGGCCTCAATCGCCGATTGCCCAACGTTATAAAAAATGATAAATCAATCACATACGCGAGACATGCTGACCATTTCCGACCATAAGCCGAATCAGACCTGTGCAGGGTTGGGCCGTCGTGATTTCCTAAAAGCGGGAGCCCTTTCCGGATTGGGACTGGGCAGCCTCACTCTCCCCGGGTTGCTCGAAGCCAAGGCAAAGGCCGTAGCCCAGGGCAAGCCCATGCGCAACAAGTCGGTCGTCCTTCTCTTCCTGCAGGGCGGTCCTCCCCACATCGAGTTCTTCGACCCAAAAATGTCCGCGCCCTCGGAATACCGCAGCATCAACGGGGAAATCCCCACCACCATCCCGGGCCTCACTTTCGGCTCCACCTTTCCTCAGCTGGCCAAGATGACCGACAAGCTCGCCGTCGTCCGCTCCTACCAGTCCAGAAACGCGGGCCACACCTACCTCAAGGTGACCAGCGGAGGCAACCCCATGAAGGCGGCCACCAGCGCCGTGGCGACCCGCGTCGGGGGAGCCTTCGACAAGAGGTCGGGCATGCCCAACAACTGCCTCGTCCTGCCCGAGGCGATCGACGAGAACCTCAAGCTGGGAAGTAATTTCGAGACCGGCGCCCTGCCCGGCCTGACCGACCCGGGAACCCTCGGATCGACCTACTCGGCCTTCAACCCCGCTGGCGGAGGAACCGCCAAGGAAAACATGGAGTTGCGCATCGCTCCCGACCGCCTGGCCGACCGCAAGGGCCTGCTCGGAGGGCTCGACGGAATCAAGCGAAGCCTCGATGCGGACGGCTCGCTTGAAGGATCCGATTACTTTTGCCAGCAGGCCTTCGACGTCGTGACCCGGGGGATCTCCTCCGCCTTCGACGTGACCAAGGAAGATCCCAAGACCCTCGCCAAATACGACACACGCTCCCTTTTCGACGCCCGCAAGCTCCAGCGCTGGGGAGACATGAGGCGAACCACCAACCTGCTCGGCTTGCAGATGCTCATGGCCCGCAAACTCTGCGAGTCGGGGTGCTCCTTCGTTACGGTTTCGGACTGCGGGTGGGATTACCACGCCAACAACAACAGCCCCAAGGGCATGGCCGGCCTCGACCCGATGGGCCGCCAGGTCGACCATGCGGTGGCGGCCTTCGTGCAGGATTTGCATGACCGCGGACTCAATGAGGACGTGCTTCTCATCGTGACCGGGGAAATGGGTCGCTCCCCCAAGCTCAATAAAAACGGCGGGCGTGACCACTATGGGAACCTGACCAGCCTGCTGATGGCCGGCGGCGGTCTGAAAGTCGGCCAAGTGGTTGGGGAATCCGACCATATTGCGGCTTTCCCCGCGACCCGGCCCTACGGTCCGGAAAACCTATCGGCAACCATTTTGCACCACCTGTTCGACTTGGGCGAACTGCGCCTCATCGACGGTCTTCCCGGAGAAGTCCTGGCCATGGCCAACGACTCTCCCATCGAGGAACTCTTCTAGGCGAAAAGGTCGTGAATGACCTCGCCGTGAACGTCGGTCAGGCGGTAGTCGCGACCGGAGTAGCGGTAGGTCAACTTGGTGTGATCCAGCCCCATGAGGTGTAGAATGGTGGCGTGCAGGTCGTGGACGTGCATGCGGTTTTCGACCGCCGAGCAACCGAACTCGTCGGTCGCCCCGTAGCTGAAACCCGATTTGACCCCGCCTCCGGCCATCCAGATGGTGTAGCCGTAATGGTCGTGGTCCCGGCCCTTGGCTCCCTCGGAAGTGGGAGCCCGCCCGAATTCGCCACCCCACACGACGAGGGTATCCTCGAGCAAGCCCCGTCCCTTGAGGTCCCTCAGCAAAGCGGCGATTCCCTGGTCCGATGCATGGGCAAGGGCGGCGTGGCCACCCTTGATGTCCCCGTGTCCCGTGTCCCAGGCAATGTCGTAACCGCTGATGGAGTGGGAAAGTTGGACTACCCGGACGCCCCGCTCGATCAACCGGCGGGCGATCAGGCAGCCTTTGCCGTAATGGGAATCCCCATAGAGATCGCGCGTCGCCTTGCTCTCCTTGGTCACGTCGAAGGCATCGGGCACGGAAAACTGCATGCGGAAGGCCATTTCCATGGCTTGGATTCCCGACTCCAGATGCTGGTCGCGCTCCAGTCGCTCCAGGTGGATGCGGTTGAGCTTGCCCAGTAGATCGGCCTGCCTGCGCTGCTCCTGCTTGGAAAGAGAACTGTTCTTGAGGTCGCGCAGGATGGCGTCGGGCTTCATTTGCTGAAGGTTGACGTAACTACCCGCGTAGGCCCCGGGGAGGAAGGAGTTGCCCCAGTTGGCGATCTTGCCGCGGGGCTGGGCAATGGGAGACATCGCGACGAAGCCGGGCAACTCATCGGTAACGGCTCCCAGGCCGTAGGTCAGCCATGAGCCCATGCTGGGGCGGTTGGCCTGGAGCGAGCCGATGTTGGTCATGAGGATGGCCCCGGCATGTTCGGGAATGTCCGTGTGCATGGAATGCACGAAGCAGATCTCGTCGACCAGCTCGGCGGTCTTGGGATAAATGTCGCTGACCCATTTTCCGCATTCCCCGTATTGCTTGAAACCGAAGGGGGAAGGCATGAGGCCGTTCTTGGTGTTGCGCAGGGTCTTGCGGTCGACCAAGGCGGGACGCTCGCCGGCGTGCTGGGCGAGCATGGGCTTGTAGTCGAAGGTATCGACCTGGGACGGTCCGCCGGGCTGGAAGAGCTGGATGATCCGCTTGGCCTTGGCCGGAAAGTGGGGCTTCTTGGGAGCCATCGGGTTAACCGAGGAGGCGGGCGCCGCATCCAAGCCGGCCTGTCCAAGCATGGATGCCAGGCCGATGCTCCCCATGCCGGCCCCCAGCTTCGCCAGAGCATCCCGCCGGGTAACCGGCTCAAGGAGAGATTTACGATATTCTCGCAGGTGTCGCTGGTATTTCATTTTTACTCTTACTGGATTTGCATGAACTCGTGTGAACTGAGAAGAACCTGTGCGTACTGGGCCCAAACCTTGCCGGGATCCTTTCCATCCTCAACGAAAGCGAGGCCCACCTCCATTTCCCCGCCGACGGGCGGACGCGAATAGAGCCGCTGGTATAGCCTGCGGATGCGTTCCCCTGGGTCTTTCTCTTCCTGGAGAGACTGGGCGAGAGCCTGGGCACGCTTCTGCATAAAGGGATTGTTCATCATGAAGAGGTACTGCTGGGGAACCGTTGCCACGGCACGCTTGGCGCTGGTGGACTGGGGAGCGGGAAAGCCGAAGAGACGAAGAAAGGCATCGGACTCAAAACGGTCTCCGCTCCGGCTGATCTTCGAGTATAGGGTGCGCCGCGGGGAACCAAGTATATTGGTCGTGGGAGCGCCCCCGATTGCGGGATCAAGCTCGCCGGACGCCACCAGCAAACTGTCGCGCCAGTTTTCCGCATCCAGCTTGCGCGGATTCATCCGCCAAAGAAAGCGGTTGTCTCCGTCCTTGGCGAACTTGGCCTCGTCGTGGGCGCTGCTCATCCGCCAGGCCGCGGAGAGAAGAATCTTGCGGTGCAGTTTCTTGAGGGACCAGCCCTCCTCCACGAAGGTCGACGCCAACCAGTCGAGGAGCTTGGGATGGGAGGGTTTCTCGCCGAGGATCCCAAAGTTGCTCGGGGTACCCACGAGAGCCTTCCCGAAGTGCCACTGCCAGACGCGGTTGACGATGACGCGGGCGGTAAGGGGGTTGGTCGAATCGGTGACCGCAGCGGCCAGTTGCCTGCGACCGCTACCCTCCTTGAAGATGGGCGAATCATCACCCGCCAAGACACGGAGGAAGCGACGCGGAACGACTTCCCCCTTCTTGGCCAGGTCACCTCGCAGGGCGACGTTCATGTCGGAACTGCCTCCCTCGTTGAGCACGTGAGCGGCAGGCGGCTTTGGCGGAACTTCCTTGCGGGCCAGGGCGACGGCGTCGCGCATGGCCTTGTGCCTTTGCTTGAACTCCTCCCCCAGTTCGTCCGGGTTGCCGATTTTGCAAGGCCCGCTCCTTAGATGGTTGAGAAAAGTCAGGTCGTCCTTGGATGCCTTGGGCCGAGCGAGTTTCTTGCTCTGAGCCTTGCGGTCCTCCCTCCACTTGACGTCCTTCTCGTCCAAGTCATCCAGAATGGCCACGACCCGATCCCTCAGAGCCCGCGCCGACCCGGCCAGCTCCTCTTCCTTGGCCTCGGTTTTCTCATCGAGGGGGGACTTCTCGAACCACACCGCAAGAAGAGGAAACTTAGCCTTGTTCCTGCCGTCCTTAAGGATGCGTTCCCACTGATCCAGCCTTTTGGGATCGATCCCGTTTTCCTTGGCATACTGGTTGCGGTCGGCAATGCCTCCCTCCTCTTTGCGTTGGCGGTGATAGCGGTAAAGGGCAAGAAGGTGCTCCGCACTCGCCCGCATGTGCGAGCGCATGCCGTCCTCCCGGACCTCGGCGGACCAGGCATTGAGCTCATCCTGCTTTTTCTTGACCGCCGCGTTGCCTTGGTTGTGGGCATCGATTTCCTCCTTGGTCCCCAGCGGATGATTGAGGTTGAGGCGCGAATTATTGAAGATTCCGGCGAGCGAATAATAGTCCTTGATCGAAATGGGATCGAACTTGTGGTCGTGACAACGCGCGCAGGCCGCGGTCAAGCCGAGGAAGGCCCGGGAGAAGGTATCGACCCGGTCGCTCAGGGTCTCCGCCTTGGCCGCGTTGGTGGCCTCCGCATCTCCCCCGTCTCCCTTGTAGGTAGGACCGATGGCGAAGAAGCCGGTCGCCACGGGATCCTTCGATTCATCTTCCAGGCAGTCTCCCGCAATCTGGCGGCGGGCAAATTCGTCGAAGGGCATATCCTCGTTGAGGGCCTTGACCACCCAGTCCCGGTACCTCCAGGCACCGGGCAAATCCTGGCCGTCCCCGAAGCCACCCAATCCATCGCTGTATCGGGCCACGTCGAGCCAGTGCCTGGCCCAGCGCTCCCCATAATGCTCGGAATCAAGCAGGCGGTCGACCAAGCGGGCAAAGGCATCGGGTGAATCGTCCTCCATGAAGGCCTTGGTCTCCTCCGGCGTAGGTACCAACCCGAGCAGATCGAGGTAGGCCCGCCGCAGGAGTATTCTCTTTTCGGCCCGAGGGTTGGGCGCCAAGCCCTGCTTCTTGAGCTTGGACAGGACGAAGCGGTCGAGATCCCCTGCCGGCCAATCGCTGCCCTTGATCTCGGGAACCGACGGCTTGTCAACCGGCTGAAAGGACCAGTGCTCTCTCCTGAACTTATCCCAGTCGTAGGGTTCCTCCGAACCTTCCCCGGCGAGTGCGAGTTCCCCCTCGAACCCCGGCCAGGGAGCCCCCGACTGCACCCATTGCTCGAGGATTTCTAACTTCTCGGGAGGGAGGGGCTTCTTGGGCGGCATCGACATGTCCTCGTTGCGGTAGCGCACCGCCTCGATGATCAGGCTTTTCTCCAAGTCGCCCGGAACAAGGGATGGCCCGGAATCGCCTCCTCGGAGCATTCCCTCGAGCGAAGTCATGACGAGCCCCGCCTTGGGTTCCTTTTTCGGGTCCCCTCCGTGACAACTGAAGCAACTTTCCGCCAGAAGAGGCCGCACCTTGTTCTCGAAGAACTCGGCCTGCTCGGGAGTGGCCTTTGCCATCTTGAGGGTCGTCTCGGCGCCTTGGCCCGAAAGAGGAAGATAAGCAAGGCAGGCGAGAAATGGGATGCGCAACCATCGCGTCCTAAATTTTGCTAATATCCCCGTCTCAGGCATCCTGCATGAAATTCAACTGTAGGACCTGACGGTTTTCAACAAGTAAAAGCCCTTTGCCTGCAAAAAATGTAAAAAACGATAAAAATTGATCCTAAAATGGACACCTCACGATATATGATAAGCACAAGTAAATAAATTATACTGGATCGGAAAAATGGATTATTGGGAAAGTGGAATGAATTGGGGTTTTGCCCTGCTCGTCATAGTTGTTACGATGTACATTTGCTGGGCATTCGCTAGCTAATACCGTGTCGTATTAATTGACTTATTCCTGATAAAGGAATGCCCTGACAGGTGACATGCTCCTAGCGTTCCCTCATATACGACTTGAATGGTCTTCCTTTTGGAATTGTAAAGGCGAAAGAAGTTTATAGTGGCTATAATTTTGGCCAATCGGTAGTATCGAAATATGAGCAGCATGGGTTTCTTGACGGCCTTGGAAGATCTTAAGGTTAACCGTCGGATATCCTCAGAGACAAAGGCGATATTTGAACCGTTTCTAGGACAGGAGTTTGTCATAAAAATGCTCTATGGATCCTCCATCCGCACCTTTGGGAATCATTTTGACCCCGTATATGATAGTGGATACACCGTTTCCGCCAAGATCGAGGATCAGGGAATTGAT
>MDSW01078999.1_pt1 | contig 28397 bp, 28 predicted proteins | sample 811171 | NCBI WGS metagenome assembly MDSW01 (sample SAMN05326641, study PRJNA326480) | marine metagenome | isolation source: seawater | place: Atlantic Ocean: North West | collected 2012 | reverse complement strand
TCTCTAAATTTTACTTTCAAATTTAAATTTTTTTGCATTTCTTCATTTCTGGCGTCAGCAATAATAGATCTATTTCCTAATGCTCTGGGCCCATATTCCATCTTTCCCTGAAACCAACCAATAGCTTTACCTTTAATAATCTCGTCAGTAACTTTGTCTGTTAAAGTATCATTATCAAACTTTTCGAATTTTAAGCTGAATTCGTTTAATTTTTTCTCTATTTCTTGATCATTATATTCTGGTCCCAGAAGGGATCCCTTCATTCCATCTTCATAACCATCGTAATCAATTTTTCTATCATTTTTTTCTTGAAGATACCAATATGCTAATGCGGCTCCCACCGAACCACCTGCATCTCCCGCAGCAGGCTGGATCCATATATCTTCAAATATTTTTTCATCAATTATTTTTCCATTGGCCACACAATTTAACGCAACACCACCAGCGAGACATAGTGTTTTAGAACCAGTTTCTTTTTTAATATTTTTGCAAATTTTGATTATAATATCTTCCACAACTTTTTGAACCGAGGCAGCAATATCCATTTGATCAATATTAATATTTTTATCTTCTAGGTTTCTAAAATTAAAATTAAAAAGTTTATCAAATTTTTTGTTAGTCATTGTTAAGCCGGTTGCATAATTGAAATACTCCATATTCATTCTATATGATCCATCATTTTTGACATCTATTAGATTGTCATAAATTATATTTACATACTTTGGGTCTCCATATGGAGCTAGGCCCATTAGTTTATATTCGCCTTCGTTTACTTTAAAACCCAAATAATAGGTGAACGCGGAATACAGTAGGCCTAATGAATGTGGAAAATTAATTTCTTTTAACATTTGTAAATCATTTTTATTACCAAAACTTATCGTACTGGTTGCCCATTCACCGACACCATCAAGAGTTAAGACAGCAGATGATTCGTAAGGACTTGGAAAAAAAGCACTTGCAGCGTGACTTATATGATGTTCTGAAAATTTTATTTTTTCTTTATTTTTGAAATTATTATCAATTTTTTTTAATTCGTTTAACAACATTTTTTTTTGAAAAAGTTTTTCCCTTAACCAAATAGGTATTGACGCTGCAAAAGATTTAAATCCTTTAGGAGTAAAAGCCAAATGTGTTTCTAGAAGTCTTTCAAATTTAAGAAAAGGTTTTTCATAAAAAACTATTGCATGCAAATCATTTAATTTTAGTTTATTTGAATTTAAAATAAAAAAAATTGAGTTAATTGGAAAAGAAGAGTCGTTTTTCTTTCTAGTAAACCTTTCTTCTTGAGTAGCATTTAAGATATCGCCATTTTTTATTAAGCAAGCAGAACTATCATGATAATAACATGATATACCTAAAATGTATTTTATATTTGTGCTCACTAATTTAGAAAATGGTATATATAAATGGAGCTACAACTGTACCTTGCGTTAAAACAATTAACAAACCAAAAATCATCAAAATTATTATAATAGGAAATAACCAATATTTTTTTCTTGTTAGCAAAAATGTAAAAAATTCTTTTATAAAGTCCATCAAAATTGATTATCTAAGTTTGTATATTTATTTTTTCTTTTAATCCAATAACTTGTTTTTTTGTAATCATAATTTAAATCTAATATATCTTTTTTTATAATTTTCAAAATAAGATTTATAGGAAACATAATAAACATATATATTATCATCATTATTATGGGTGATATTAATCTACCCAACAATACACCGAGTTTAATCCAATAAATATTTGGATATTTAAATATAGAAGGAAAAATAATTGAGAAAAAGATAAATAATATTGCAGCGTAAAGAATCCATAGTTTATTTTGATTATTTAATAAAAAATTATATAGGTAAAAAAAAAGTATTAAAAAACCAAAAAATAATCCAAAAATTCTCTCAGATTTAAAATTTTTAAAATTCAGCATATTAATTCTTTTACTTTTAGCATAAAAAAGAAAAGAAAGTAAATGGGGCTTTTTTTTAGCATATTAAATGATTATATCTCTTGACTGTTCAATTATTGAACTATAAGTTCAAAAATTGAACAATGAAAGAAAAAACTGATTTATTTAATTTATTAAGAAAACTTGCTTTTGACCCTGACACTTCACAAAGAGACCTGGCAAATAGCTTGGGCTTTAGTTTAGGTAAACTCAATTATTGCTTGAAAGCACTACAAAAAAAAGGTTTGGTTAAAATCAAAAATTTCTCAAAAAAAAATAATAAAATTAACTATATAAATAAATACGTTCTTACCTCTAAGGGAATTAATTTTAGAATAGACTTAACCATGCAATATATGAAAAAAAAAATGGTTGAATATGAGGAGCTTAAAAAAGAAGTTTCAAAAAAAGACTAATTATGTGGATAGTTGTAAAAATTAAAAAACATTCTGAAATAAGCTTATTAAAAAGCTCGTTATTTCAATTATTAGGAAAAGAGATTAAATATTGTCAACCAAAGATCAAATGTAATAGATTAATTAAAACAAACTGCATTTCTAAAGATTTATTTATTTTAGATAAATATCTTTTAATTCATCATAATAAATTTTCAGAAAGTAAAACTTTATCAAAGCTGAATTATATTAGAGGCGTAGACCATTTGCTTCAGGGCTTTAAATCTTGTCAAAATAATATAATTGAGTTTGTAAATAAATGTGAAATTAATAGAGATAAGTTAGGTTATTTAAGCTCTAATTTTTTTAATTTATCAAAAGGTGCAAATATAAAAATTAACAAGGGTCCATTCGTTAATTTTGTTTCAGAAATAGTAGAAATACAAAAGAAAAAATTAAAACTTCTAGTTGGTGGTATGTCGATATATTTAGATAAAAAGGAAAACTGCTTATTACCAACTGATTAAAATGAGAAAAATATATATAAGTGTAAAAGTGCGCTTTTGCAAAGTGCGGAGCTATGCCTAAAAATGAAAAATTTTTTTTCAAATAAAAAAATTCTTATTGCAGGTGGCACTGGCTTAGTTGGGCAGCAATTAGTAAAAAAATTAATCAAATTTAATGCAAATGTTACAGTTGCATCACTTGATAAAAAAGAGCTAGTTAATCCTAAAGTAAAAAAATTCTATAGACTTGATTTAAACAAACCTGAAAATTGTGAGTTGGTTACAAAAAAGGTTGATATTGTATTCAATGTTTTAGGGGCAACAGGATCCCCAATGGTAAATAACAAGTATCCAGGAACTTTTATGATATCTAATTTATTAAGTAATTTAAATTTGTTGATTGCTGCAAAAAACTCAAAAGTTAAAAATTACTTATATACAAGTACATATGGCGTTTATGCGCCAACAAAAATAATGAGAGAAAATGATGTTTGGAAAACCTTTCCGTCAGAACATGATAAATTTGCCGGATGGGCAAAAAGGATTGGAGAATTACAAATTGAAGCATTTAGTAAGGAATTTAAATTTGAAAGCATGCATATCGTTAGACCTGCAAACATATACGGACCATTTGGAAATTTTAACCCAAAAAGTTCAATGGTAGTTTCATCTCTTATAAAAAAATTTGCTGATAATCAAAATCCAATTATAGTCTGGGGAGATGGCTCAGCTAAAAGAGATTTTGTTTATTCAGAGGATGTTGCAAACTGCATGATGCAAATTATGCATAAAAAACAAGAAAATCCTATTAATATTGGAAGCGGGAAAGGTACTTCAATTAAAGAATTAGTAAAGTTATTAATTGAAATATATCCAGGTAAAAAAAAACCAAAAGTTATATTTGATACTTCAAAACCATCTGGAGATAAAATTAGAATACTAGACGTAAACAGATTAAATAAATTAGGTATTCATTGTAATACAAACATTAAAAAAGGATTAAAAGAAACTTTTAATTGGTACTTAGAAAATAAAAAATTGATTAAAAAAAGACATAATTTTTTTAGTTAAAAATTTGATTTCATGATTAGTAGAAAATTTAAAAAAATTTTAATTACAGGTATTAATGGGTCTGTTGGAAGTTATCTCGCTGAGCATATTATTTCTAATCAAAAAAATATTAATATCTATGGCACTTATAGAAGTAAAAATTTAAATAATTTAAAAAATGTTAAAAAAAAAATAAAATTATACAAGTGTGATTTAAATAACTTTTTAAAAATAAAAAAAATTCTAAAAATAGTCAAACCAGATTTAATATATCATTTAGCATCAAATGCCGATGTTAGAAAGTCTTTTGATAAACCAAGAGAAGTAATTATTAATAATAATAATTGCACTTTAAATCTTTTAGAGTCCATAAGAATATTAAAAGCGAAACCTATTATTGTAGTATGCAGTACATCGGAAATATATGGAGATCCAAAAAGGAAATTTATTGATGAAACTACAAAAATTAACCCCAATAACCCTTATGCAGTATCAAAAACTTTTCAGGATTTAGTTTCAAATGTTTATTTTAGATGTTTTAATTTAAAGATTATTATAACAAGAATGTTCACCTATTTTAATTCAAGAAGAAGAAATTTATTTGCATCTCATTGGGCCAAGCAAATAGTTGAAATAGAAAAAGGTAAAAGAAAATATCTTAAGCATGGAAACTTAAACACTTTTAGATCTATAATTGATATTAGAGATGCCATGGAAGCATATTGGTGTGCAGCAAAATATGGTAAAATTGGAGAAGCTTATAATATTGGTGGAGGCAAAAACATTAAACTCTCAAAATTTTTAAATTTGTTAAAAAAAAATTCTAAGGTTAAAATTATTTCTAAATTAGATTCTAAGCTTTTAAGAAAAACTGATATAGCAATACAGACACCTTCTTCAAAAAAATTTAGAAAAGATACAAATTGGCGACCTATAATAAGTTTTAAAAAATCCTTGGAATTTTTTCTAAACGAAAATAGGGATAAATTTTAAATAAATGATAATTGATAAATCAAAGATATTTTTTTATGTAATAATGGCATTTATACTTGTTTTGTCATTGTTCTTTTTTACAATATTGTATAAATCAGAAATTCGATATTCAGGTATATATAGGCAATATTATATTATTTATTTAGTAGCTTTGGCTGTTCAAATTTTTTTTGGAATTATTTTATTATTTTTGAAAAACGAAATAAAAAAAAACCTAATTCTTTTTTACTTTAGTTTAATTTTTTCTATTTTAGTTATTGAGATAAGTCTTAATTATATTTTAAAAAAAAACAAATTATCCGAAAATTCTTTGAATAAAATAAGACTTGATTATTTGTCTCAAAAAGGAATTGAAGTTGATAGAAGGAATATATATCAAGTATATTCAGACTTAATTGAAAAGAATAGAAAAGCAGTTCCCGTAGTCCCGCCCCAAAGCTTTGAAGACTTATATACTTTTGGAAGTATTTCAAAATCATTAACAATTAGTTGTAATGAAAATGGCAATTGGCCATTGTATACAAGTGATAATTATGGTTTTAGAAATCCTGATCAAATCAAACCTGGAAATGTAAAAATAGCTTTCATTGGTGACTCATTTACTTGGGGAGCCTGTGTTGAAACAGAGGATGCTATAGCGGGACAAATAAGATCAAAGTCAAAACTAAAAACTATAAATTATGGTGTTCCAGACAGTGGTCCTTTAATTCAACTAGGGATATTAAATGAATATGTAAAATTTGATAAACCTGAAACGGTTTTTTATTTATATTATGAAGGAAACGATTTATCAAATTTAAGAAGTGAAAAAGAAAACAAACTACTAATTAAATATTTGGATATTAATTTTTCTCAAAACCTAAAATCAAAACAATCTGAAATAGATATGATTCTTAATAAGGAAATTAATAAAAGAATTGAAAATAAAGATAAAAATAAAAAAAAATTTAAAGAAGACAATATAATTAAACTTTTAAAGGATAATTTAAAATTTAAAAATATTAGATCATTACTGGGTATAGATAATTTTGATGGATATAAACAGGTTGATCCAATTTATCAAAAAATACTTTTTAAACTTAAGAACGATGTTGAGGCATGGGGTGGAAATTTCTATTTTGTTTATCTACCTTCTGCAAAACATTACAATATTTTTTATAATAATAAAAAATTAAAGTACGAAAAAGTAATAAATATAGTAAAAAGCTTAGATATTCAGTTAATTGATTTACATGAGAAAATTTTTGTGAAAGAAAAAAATCCTATGAAGTTTTTTCCTGCTGAAGTATATGGCCACTATAACAAAGAAGGTTATAGTTTAGTTTCGCAATTGCTATTAAAATATATTAAATATGATTAAAAAAAAAATCTTGGTTTTAGGTGCAAGTGGTTTTATAGGTAAAAATATTCTTTTACATTTTATTAATAAAAAAAATTATAAAGTGTATGGCACATATTTTAAAAATAAATTTAAAACAAAAGGTGCAAAATTATATAAGGCTGATCTAACCAAAAAAAAAGATGTTGAAATGGTTATTAAAGGCAAAGATATTGTAATCCAGGCTGCTGCTACAACTTCAGGAGCTAAAGACATTTTATCAAAACCCTATATTCATGTAAATGATAATGCCATAATAAATTCAATGGTTACAAGAGCTGCTTATGATTTTTCAGTTAAGCATATAGTTAATTTTAGCTGTACAGTAATGTACAAGTCTTCAAAAAATAAACTCAAGGAACAAGATTTTGATGCCAATCAAGAAATTTATCCAAATTATTTTGGCGCAGCATGGATGAAAGTTTTTGTAGAAAAAATGTGTGAGTTTTATTCTAGATTTGGGAAAAATAAATATACTTTAATTAGACATTCAAACATTTACGGAAAATTTGATAAATTTGACCTAGATAAATCTCATGTTTTGGGAGCGAGTATTAATAAAGTAATAAATAATAAAAGTGGAAATTTATTGATTTGGGGAGCTGGGAAAGAAAAAAGAGATTTTTTATATATAGATGATCTGGTTAAATTTGTTGAATTATCAATTAAAAAACAAAAAGCTGGTTTTAAATTATATAATGCTGGCTCGGGCAAGATGATATCAATAAATGATTTAATTAAATTAATAATTAAAATTTCTAATAAAAGTATTTCAATTTCAAATGATTTATCAAAAAAAAGTTTAAATACTTATGTATGTTTAAATTGTAATAAGGCTTTCAAAGACCTTGGCTGGAAACCAAAAACTATGTTATCAACAGGTATTGCAAAAACCATTAAATGGTATAAGAAAAATTATTTATAAAATATGAAAAAAAAAGCTATAATTATTTCAGGTAATCTTGTTCAAGATCATGAGTTTATTTATCCATATTATAGATTATTAGAAGAAGGTTTTAGTGTTGATGTCTGTTTGAACGAAGGTAAACCAGTTCAAGGAATTTTAGGTACAAGTATTCCGCCAAATAAAGATCAAGATGTAAAAAAAATTAGTGAATTAAATTTAAATGATTATGATTTTTTAGTTTTACCTGGTGGAGTGAAATCTATGGAAAAGGTAAGACAAAATAAGGAGATAATTGATTTTATTTCTGAATTTAATAAGCAAGAAAAAATTATTGCATGTATATGTAGCGCCGCACAGTTACTTATTTCAGCCAAAGTAGTAAAAGGAAGAAATATATCAGGCTACTATAGCATGAAGGATGACCTAATAAATGCTGGAGCAAATTACACAGATTTGCCAGCTGTAATTGACAAAAATATAATAACCACTGCTCACTACAAGGATCTTGGACCTTGGATGAAAGCAGCCTTAGAAATTTATTATAAAAAATAAGTCAATTTTTAATCAAAATGAAATACAAAAATTTTGTAGTAAAGAAACCTTGGGGAAAAGAATATTTAGTTTGTGAAACAAAGAATACTGCTACATGGTATTTAGAGATAAAAAAAGGACACAAAACATCTCTTCACTGCCACCCTCAAAAAAAAACAGGGTTTGTTTTGTTAGAGGGTAAAGTAGAAGTAATGCTCGGTTTTTATGAGAAAAGATTATTAAAAGCTCCTGCTAAATTGATGATAAGACCGGGACTATTCCATTCTACAAAATCTATTTCTAAATCCGGTGCTAAAATTTTAGAAATTGAAACACCAATCAAAAAAGAAGATTTAGTTAGATTTAAAGATAATTATGGAAGATCAAATAAGCCATATGAAGGAAAAAATAAAATGATAAAAAAATCAAACAAAGATTATACCTTTAATATACCTAAAATTGGACATCTAAATAAATACAATTTTAAGGATGGTTTAATAACTATAGAAAAATATAAATCACTAAAAAAATTGAAAAGAAAACCAAAAAATACTATTTTTGCAATTTTAGATGGAGGCCTTGCTGATAAAAAAAACAGATATGTTCTTTCTCCAGCAGATCTTGTGAGACTTGATACAATAAAAAAATTAGGTAAAGTTTTTGATGTTAATAAACATATCACATTTTTAACTTATTATAAAAAATAATGAATTTAAATTTAAGAAAAAAAATTTTTGAAAAAGCATCAATTTGTAGAAACTTTGAAAATAATGTACTTAAATATACAAAAGAAAAAAAAATTAAGTTCCCTGTTTATGTATCAGCTGGTCAAGAATTCATAGCCTCAAGTCTATCAGTGATTATTAAAGATAAATTAAAATTAAATCCCTTAATTTTTGCTCAACATAGAAGCCACTCAACTTATTTATCTTTTGGCGGAAATATAAGAGAATTAGTAAGTGAATTATTAGGATTTAAAGATGGTTGTGCAAATGGCATGGGAGGTTCAGCATCAATACATTCAAAAAAAATCAATATGTTTGGTCATGATGGACATATGGGAACACAGGCACCCATAGGTGTGGGCGCATGTTTTACTTCAAAAAAACCTACTATTGTATTTTTAGGAGATGCATCTGCAGAAGAAGATTATGTTCTAGGTGCAATTGGTTGGGCTTCAACAAAAAAACTACCAATAATTTTCATAATTGAAGATAATAATTTGTCAATTTTAACAGAAAAAAAAGTAAGAAGAAACTGGGAAATGCATGATGTAGCAAAGTCTTTTAAAATGGATGGATATAATATTAAAGATGAACCCAAAGAAATATTTAAATTTAAAAATTTATTTTTCAAAAAGCCTATTTTATTAAATGTAAATACAAATAGATTATTTTGGCACTCTGGAGCTGGACAAGATTCTGATAAAATATTTGACAGATATAAATTTGAAAAAAAAAAATTAGGAAATTTTGGAGAAACTACACATAAATTTTATGAAAAAAAAATTAATAAATTATGGGAAAAACAACTAGAGAGACTATAAAAGAGATAATAAGAACCCATCTAAAGAAAAAAAAAGGTAAAGTATTTGGGCAATGTCTTACCGCAGTTGGATGGGTTGGAGGAACGTTACCAGAGCTTTACGAAAAAGATGGAATGATAGAATTATCCATGGCAGATGTCGCTGCCGGAGGGATTGTTGCTGGTTCAGCTCTAATGAATGAAAGACCTATTTATGTAATCAGATATCAAGGTTTTAATTGGTACAATGCACCAATGATTGTCAATTATGCTTGTAAGAGTAAAGAAATTTGGAAAATACCGTGTCCAGTAATGGTTAGGGGCATTGGAATGGAAGGAGGAATTGGACCAGTTGCAGGATCTTCTCATCATTCACTTTATTACAGAATGCCGGGCATAAAAATAGTTAGTCCGATGACACCAATGGAATATAAAAAAGCCTACAAAAAATATATGAAAGATAATGATGTTTATTATTTCTCTGAACATCGAGGAAGTTTCGCAAATAAAAAAGAACTTAAAGATGTAATTTATAAAAATTCTTCCCTAGTTATTTTTGCAATTTCAATCACTAGATTTGAAGCCTTAAAAGCACAAAAAATTCTTAAGGCGCAAGGTCACAATGTAAGCGTATTTAATCTTGTCTGGCTTAAACCATTTTTATTAAAAAAAAAATATATTGAAGCGTTAAAAAAATCAAAATATGGTGGATTAGTTCTAGATGATGATTATGCAGACGGTATAGCAAAATCTATAGCGAACGATCTTAATTTAAAATCAAATAAAAAAATTAATGTAATGGGTTTAAAAAATAAATCTGCAGGATTTCATCCAAAGGTAGACAACCTTCCTCCAAGCAGTCAAGAAATAATAAATTTCTTCTATAAGATGAAAAATGTCTGAAAAATTTGTACACATAGGATTGAGCAAATCTGCAAGTAGAACTTTGCAACATCATATTTTTCCAAAAATAAGCGAAATATGTTCAAGAAAAAAAAAATTAATTTATTATCAAAAAGACAAAAAGCTTAAAAACTACTATAATAACTATTTTAACTCACTAATATTCAGTAAAAAATTTAAAAAAATAAATCATAAAAATGATGTAATTATAAGTTCTGATAGATTATGGACATTTAGAGGAGATCCATTTTATTTAGAAGAATATGCAAAAAAAAATTTAAATTTTTTTGGAAAAAACACAAATATTATTATTGTTATAAGAAGTCCGAGAGAATTCCTAACAAGCAGCTATCTGCAGAATTGTATCTATGACAATAATTATATTGAACCAGATATTTTTTTTTTGAAAAAGAAATTTTACTCAGAGAAATCCTCTTTGCCAAAGTTTAGTATCGATGACTTTAGCTATAAAAAAATTATTAATGTTTATAGAAGTTTATTTAAAACTGTATCAGTGATTAAATTTGAAACACTAAAAAATAAAGATTTAAATTTTTTTTCTAAAATTTTTAAAAATCTAAAGTTTAAAGACATTAAATTTTTAAGCGAGATGCTCAGAGATAAAAATTATTCTTTTAGTATGAGTTACGCCACAATAAAAAAAATCAAAAATTCAAAAATATTAAAATTATTTGATTTGAATGAAACCAAACTGAATGACTTAATATATTTAAACGACTTTATTAGTCAAAATGATAATTTGTTTTCAAATTTGAGGTCAAGAAAGATCATTCTTGAAAAAAAAATAAAAAATTTAAATGAAAAATTAATATTAGAAAAATATCAAAAAATACAGAATAGCAAAAAATTATTTAATTTTTTAGATAAAAGTACCGATAAAAGTAAAAAATTTATGCTGGATTTTAAAAAAGTTCCACAAATTAAAATTAATAATCTAATAAATGAATATAATAGTATTCCAAAATTTAAAATTTATAAAAAAAAATAAGTATGTTAATTTGCAAAACTCCATTTAGAATTTCTTTATTTGGTGGAGGCACTGACTTTCCAGGTTGGTATTTAAAAAACAAAGGAATGGTAATTTCATATACAATAGACAAATATTGTTATGTAACACTTAGAAAGTTACCTACATTTTATACATCTAAATATAGATTAAGATATTTTAAAAATGAATTTACCGATAATATTAAGGAAATTGTCCATCCTTCTATAAAAGCTATCCTTGCAGAATATGATAAATCCAATGATAAATTAGAAATTATTCACTCAGCAGATATTCCAGGATTATCTGGTTTAGCTTCAAGCTCAGCATTTACAGTTTCATTTTTAAATTTAATTTTAAATCATAATCACAAAAGAAAAAATAACTTTGAAATTGGTAAATTGGCAATAAATGTTGAACAGAATTTATTAAAAGAAAGTGTTGGATCACAAGATCAAATAGCTTGTGCGATAGGTGGTTTTAATAAAATTAAATTTGAAGGCAAAAAAATAAATTATAAAAAAATAAATTCTAATAACATCATTAAAAAAATATTATCAAATTCTTTGATTGTATTTACTGGTCAACAAAGAAAATCAAAAATAATAGAAAAAGATAAAATATCTAAATTAAAAAAAAATAAAATACAAATGCAATACATTTATCAAACTGCAATAGAAGCTGAAAAAATTATAAATAATGATGCTGATAAAGGTTATCAGGAAATTTGTCAGTTAATGAAAGAGTCTTGGAAATTAAAAAAAGAACTTTCAAAATTTGTTACAAACCCCCTTATTGACGACATGCATGACTATGCTTTAAAAAATGGTGCTACTGCTGGAAAATTACTTGGAGCAGGAGGTGGAGGGTTTATGCTTCTTTTAACAAAAAATAAAAATGATAAAATTAAACTTGTTAAAAAACTCAATAAGTTTAATACCATAAAACATCAATTAGATTACAAAGGAACGCAAATCGTATTTAAAGATAAAAGTGATTTTTATTAATTATGAACATTAATCACAAATTAATGGAAAATAATATTACCAAAGATGACCGTTTGGTTTTAATTAATTTTTTAAAAAAAAATAATATTCTTACACAATCAAAAAATGTAAAATTATTTGAAGAAGAATGGTCAAAATGGTTAGGAGTAAAATATAGTGTATTTGTTAATTCAGGATCATCTTCAAATCTATTATCTATTGCGGCTCTTAAAATTATCAATAAAAATAAAAATAAAAATGAAATTATAGTACCACCACTCACATGGTCCTCTGATATTAGTTCTCTACTTCACTATAATTTTAAACCAATATTTTTAGATATTAATATGCGTACTTTATCCATAGACGATGAAAAAATTATAAAAAAAATCAACAAAAAAACTGCTGCAGTTTTTCTTACTCATGTTCAAGGATTCAATGGTTTGTCAACTAAACTAATAAATTTTTTAAAGAAAAAAAATATTCCTTTAATAGAGGACGTCTGTGAGTCTCACGGAGCAACTTTTAAAAAGAAAAAACTTGGATCTTTTGGCTTAATTTCTAATTTCTCATTTTATTACGCTCACCATCTAACCACAATTGAGGGCGGAATGATTTGTACAAATAACAAAAAAATTTATCAAATATTGCTAAGTTTAAGATCACATGGTTTAGTTAGAGAGCTCAAAAATAAAAAAATTGAAAATTTTTATATAAACAAAAATAAAGATTTATCTAAAAGTTTTATTTTTTTATACCCAGCTTACAATCTTAGAAATACTGAAATTGGAGCTGTTTTAGGTCGGAATCAGTTAAAAAGATTAAATAAAAATATTAAATTGAGAAATAGTAATTTAATTTATTTTTTAAAAAATATTAATAGCAAATATTATTTTAAAGATTTTGATTTGAAAGGTTGTTCAAATTATGCATTTCCACTTATTTTAAAGACTAAAAGTATTAGAAATAGGGATTTATTAGAGACAGAGTTAAGAAAATCTAACATAGAATTTAGAAGAGGTAATGCTGGAGGGGGCAACCAAATAAGGCAACCATATTTAAAAAATGTAAGAAAGAGAATTAATCTTAAAAATTTTAAAAATATAGAGCATGTTCATTTTTTTGGATACTATATTGGTAATTTTCCCACATTAAATAAAAGTAAAATAAAAAAAATTTGCAACAAATTAAATAATATAAAATACAAAGACAAATTCTATGAATAAAAATACAAACTCTAAGGTTCTTATTACTGGGGGTGCAGGATATATAGGCTCTTCTCTAGCAACTTATTTAATAAATAATAATTTTAAAGTTACCGTCATTGATACTTTAAAATACTCTAAAATCTCTTTGTCTCATTTGTTTATTCATAAAAATTTTAAATTTATTTATGGTGATGTAAGAAATAAGAAATTATTAAAAAAGTTAATTAATCAAAATGAAATTATAATTCCATTGGCAGCTTTAGTTGGAGCTCCATTATGTGAAAAAAATAAAAAACTAGCTAAAGAAATAAATTTAAAAAATATTGATTTCATAATTAAAAATCTTAAAAAAAAACATAAGATTTTATATCCAACCACCAATTCAGGATATGGAATAGGTGCAAAGAATAAATTTTGCGATGAAAACTCACCTTTAAATCCAATTTCGTTATATGGACGAACTAAAGTAGATGCTGAAAAGCTTGTTAATAGATTTAAAAATTCTGTTTGTTTCAGATTGGCAACTGTTTTTGGAACCTCTTACAGAATGAGGTCAGACCTATTAGTTAATAATTTTGTATTTAGAGCAATAAAATATAACAAACTAGCATTATTTGAACCTCATTTTCGAAGAAATTATATACATATCCACGATGTAGTCAGAGCTTTTTATTTTGCAATAATAAATTTTAGGAAAATGAAAGGAAATATTTATAATTTGGGCTTATCAAATGCAAATCTATCAAAATATATGCTTGCTAAAAAAGTAAAAAAAGAAATTAAAAGTTTAAAAATTAAAATTATAAAAAATAGAAAAGACCCAGACAAAAGAGATTATTATGTCTCAAATAGAAAAATAGAAAAATTAGGATTCAAACCTATAATAAATTTATCTACAGGAATAAAGGAATTATCAGAATATTTTAAATACAATAAAAATGAAATAAAAAATAATTATTAGATCTAATAATTTGAACTGTAATCCAAAAAAAATTTTAATTAGTGGTACCTCATCTGGTTTAGGAAAGTTTATTCTAAAAAAACTTAAGGGGGAAAAGTATAATAGAAATAAAAATATTAGTTTTTATAAAAAGAAAAAGTGGGATATAATTATTCATTCTGCCTTTTATAATGGAAGCGATATTAAAAAATATTCTGAAAGTATTAAGCAAACATTTTTATTAAGTAAATTAAATTCAAAAAAAATGATATTTATTTCTTCGGCAGCTGTTTATGAAGGTATTCCAGGTAAAAGAGATGAAAAATCAAAAATCATTGTTAATAAAAAACACTCAACATATGCAATGAGCAAAATTATATGTGAGGAAATTTTACCTAAAAACTCAATAATAATTAGATTAGGTACGATTGTTGGGAAAGAGATGAGAAAGAATAATATTTATAAGATAATCAAACTTTCAAGACCAAAAGTTTCAATTTCAAAAAAAAGTATTTACTCTTTTGTAAGTTATAGTGAAATTTTAGAATTTATAAAAGTTACATTTAATAAAAAATTATCTGGAATTTTCAATTTCTTAAGAACCGATTACATTTATGTTTATCAAATTTGTAATAAATTAAATAAAAAAGTTAAATATGGTAAATTCGTTTTTAAATGTACAAAAGCATCAAATAAAAAAGTTCAAAAACTTATAAATTTAGATAATAAATCTTCTATAGATGTTATAAAAGAAGAATTAGCGTGAAATTAAAAATATTTAATATTAAAAAAAAAATATCAAATCAAAAGCTAAAGACTTTTTATAATGATTTTGGTTATTTAATTATACGAGGAATGTTTAATGTTAAAGAAACCAAAAAACTTGATATTTCAATAAGCCAGTTTTCAGACAATGAATGGCATAATATAATGAATCCTGATCGTCTAGAATTTTTAATTTCACAAAGTTATAAAAAATTTAATTCTATTCAAAATCAAAATGAAAGAATAAAATTTATTGAAAAAGCAAAAGATACATCTGCATTATTTAGATCTTATTTATTGGATAATAGAATAAAAAGATTAATGAAAATTGTAGTTGGAAAAAATGTAAATGGTTTAATGACACATGTTATTTTTAAACATAAAAAATCAAAATATGCAAAAATGTCTTGGCTTCCACACCAAGATAATTCATATGCAAGAATGAAAAATCATAGTTATATAACTGCAAATTTATTTATTCATAAAGCATTTAAAGAAAATGGCTGTCTATACTTATATCCTGGCAGTCATAAAAAAGGTTTATTAAAATCAAAAAGAAATTTTAGTTATTGGGCAAAGTATGATCAAAGACCAGGCAATAAAGTGTTTTCAAATAAGTTAAATGATTCAATAGATTTAAATGTAAAACCGGGAGACTTTTTAATTATGAATGGAAATTTAATTCATGGTTCATATCCAAACATATCAAAAAAATATTCCAGACATTTACTTTCATTTAATTATGGAGTTATGGGTGAAAAATTTTCTTCTGGAAAAACTGCAAAAAGAAAAATAATTAATTAAATTTTTATAAATTTTAAGATTAATGAAACACTCCGAAAAATTATTGTCAATAATTGGCAACAGCCGAAATGATAGTTACTTCGAAGGATATAAAGAAAGACTCGAATTTCTAATAAATTTAACTCTTTTTAATTTAAAAAAACTTAATTTACACAATCAAATAGATATAAATATAGTTGATTGGGGTAGTGAAATTCCTTTGCATGATGTAATCAAAATATACGATAAAAATTTAGAAGAAAGTATAAATTTTTTTTATGTGGAAAAAAAAATTGCAGATGAAAATAATAAATATACCATAGGTGACTTCTTTCCAGAGATGAGTTTAAATGTTGGAATAAGAAATGCTAAAGGCAAATATATTTTGGAAGGTCCATCAGATCAATTTTTTTCATGTTATTCCATTTATAATTTATATAATTTTATTAACTATTCGGTTGAATTAAGCAAAGATAAAAGAGAAAAAATTTATACTTTAAATAGAAGAATTTTAAATAATTTTTTTCTTAATAAAAAAATGAATTTTAATACTTTTAATAGATTTATAGAAGAGCAAAACTTTAACTCAGAAAAATTCGGAAGTAATAGAATTTATTCTAATGGAGGAATGGGAGCAGTTTTAGCTACAAAAGAACAATTTGAAAAAATAGGTGGTATCAATGAAAACTTACATTTAAGAGGAAGATTTGCATCAAACGATAATGATATATTTAAAAGATTTTCTAAATATTATTCAAACAAAGTTCTTACATCTGAAGGAATATATTTATTAAAACTTCCCTACACAGCCAAGGGTTTAAGAAAAAAAGCTTACAAAAATATTGATAGTCAACTTAATTTATTTAGAAATTTTAATAACTATGGATTACCAAAAGAGAAAATTAAAGATGTTTATGTTTTAAATGAATTACAAAAATCAAAAATTGAATCTTCTAATTGGGGATTAAAAAATATTAAGTTTGAATATATTAAACCTAAGCAAAGTGATGAAATAAAATCCAAGTATATTGATATAGAGAATGTAAATTTTGAAATTAGTGAAATATCAAAGAAACAAAAATTATACTTTTTTTCGTTGGTAAAAAAATATATTAAACTTGCGTCATTTAATTTATTTCAAAATGAAACAGCTAATGATTTAAATAAAACGAATATAATAAATCATTTAATTAAAAATTCTAATACACTCTCATATTTAGAATTAAGAAATAAATGTCTAAACAGAATTTCCTCAATCAGTTTATTAAATCCATACATTAGTTTAACAACAACAATAGAATCAAACTTTTATAAAAAACTTTATGATTGTTGGAGATATGTTTCATCTTTTATGAACTACTCGCATAAAGGATATTTTAGAATGTTTAAAAGTGAGAATAATGACGAATACATTTTTACGGAGATAGTCCAGCAGTCTTATTCGAACATTGTTTCAATTAATTTTTTTAACTCAGATGAAAAATTCAAAAATCAAATTTTTAAAAATTTTGAATTAAATAAAAAATTTATTTCATTTATTATTACTGATAAAGAAATAGATAAAAATTTATTTAAGAACTTAAATTTTATAAATATCTATAGTGGTGATTTTTATATTTTTTTAAATGATGATTTGTCTTCAGACAAATTATCTTCGCAATTAAATAATATATTTCGTCAAATAGAAAAGTTTAAAAATACGAAATTTTTAATATTAAAACTAATTAATCATTTATTTAAAATAAAGACAATTTGGCTTAATTTAAAAAAAATCTTAAAAAAGAAAATTAAATGAAAACTACAATTTATATTTTAATCATAACTATATTTATAGCAATAGGAGTTGAAGTTGCTTCATGGACAGTAATAAATTTTTTTAGTGCAACAAAATCAAATTTTTTATTTTATAAAAAACAAAAAAAAGATGACAAATGTACAAATTTTATATTTGATTTACATTTAAGCCAAATTCACAATGAATCAATCGAGTGCAAGGTTGAAAATGGGGAAATTAAACAAGGATTTATATATTATAATCATGAAGGGACAGAGAATACAGAAAAAACATTTTTAACATTAGGTGGTTCAACAACAGACGGTTATTTTAGAAATCCAAATGAAAAAATTGACGGCAATTATTATAGAACATGGCCTTATAGATTAAGTGAATATTGTGGTCTAACTAAGCAGTGTAGGGTAATTAATGGTGGAGTTGGAGGTTATTCTACCTCACACATTTTAAGAAAATTTTATAGAGATGTTTTAATTTTAAAAAATAAACCTGATCTAATTATTTTATATACTGGAATAAATGATTATCCTGGTCAAAGTGGTCCTTTAGAACTTCTTTATCCATATTATGATAAATATCAAATTGATGCCATTCTTAGAGGCAAATATCTTTCTAGATATAGGCTAATCTTGTTCCCCAGCACATTAAGAGTGATAAATTTTGTATCTAGAAAAATATTTGATCAAAGGATAGATAAAAATAAATACTTTCAACATGAAATTATAAAAAAAAACCTTCCCCTTTATGAATCTTTGCCTAGAGCTAACTTTAAAAACAAAACAGAACTATTTCAGCATAATGTGGAGTTATTAAATAAGTTTTCTCATGCATTAAATATTGATTTTATAATATTTTTAGAACCAACAATGGGTCTTCAGCATGAAAAAATAGAAAATTATTCTAAAAATGATTTAATAGTTCGAAGCACAAGAAGTGATGATTATTATAAAATGATGAACCTACATTACTTAAATTTGAGAGACTTTTGTAATAAAAAAGATTATTGCCATGATATTTCTAAAATAATTAAACATGATGGTAATGATAAATACGTTGATCCCAGGCATCCTAATGGTGAGACACATAAATTTATTTCAAAAAAAATTATTAATATACTAAAAGAAGAAAGTAAATTAGATTAATACTTATTATTATGAGAATTTTAAAAATCAAAAAAAAAATTAAACAAGCAAATAATGTTAATAAAAAATTAAATTCAAAAAAATATTTAACCCTAATAGAAAAAATAATATTAGCTTGTATCTCGGTTATAAATAATAAGGGAAAAATAATATTTTGTGGAAATGGAGGCTCAGCGTCTGATAGTTTACACTTAACGGCTGAGTTAATAGGAAGATTTAAAAAAAATAGAAAAGCAATTTCTGCAATTTCATTAAATTCAGAGATTTCAACTTTAACTGCGGTAGCGAATGACTATGGATATCAAAATATATTTTCAAGGCAATTAGAAGCCAATGGAAAAAAAGAAGATTTACTTATTGCGATTTCGACCAGTGGAAAAAGTAAAAATATTCTTAAAGCACTTAGAGTAGCAAATAAAATGAAAATTAAGTCAGTTTTAATGACTAGTGAGATTTTTAAAAGCAAAAAAAAAATTGCAGATATTATATTTAGAGCACCAACAAAAGAAGTTGATAGAACTCAAGAAATTCATATTCTAGTTGGGCATTTGATATGCGAAGAATTAGAAAAACACGTTTCTTAGATCAAGCTGTAATACTTTGTGGAGGATACGGTTTAAGGTTAGGAAATATAACAAAAAAAACCCCAAAACCATTAATAAATATAAATAAAAAACCTTTTTTACATCATTTAATTGAAAACTTAATAAGATATGAAGTTAAAAATATAATTTTATTATGTCATTATAAGCATAAAAAATTTAATAATTTTATAAAAAAAACAAAATTTCAATTCAAAAAAAATATAAATATAAAAATGATAGTTGAGAGAGAAAAGCTAGATACAGGAGGGGCTGTAAAAAATTGCTATAGACAATTAAAAGATTACTTTTTTATTTTTAATGGAGATACATTTTTTGATATGAATTTATTTAATATGTTAAATGAATATTTATTTAAAAATTTTACAACTTTGGTTCTTTCTTCAAAAAAAAATATTAAAAATGCCTCAAAAGTTCAGATAAAAGACAAATTAATTAGAAATATAAATTATAACAAAGGTAACCTCCATCATTCAGGAATAACAATAATGTCGAAAGAAAATTTAAAATATATAAAAAAAAAGAAATTTAGTCTCGAAAAAGATTTGTATAAAATTTTAATTGATAAAAAAAAATTAAACTACTTTATAACAAAAAAAAAGTTTTTGGATATTGGAGATTTAAAAAATCTTAGACAATCCAATAAATTTATAAAAAATTCAATTTTTAAACCCGCTGTTTTCTTGGACAGAGATGGAGTTATAAATCACGATACAGGGCATCTTTATAAAATAAAAGATTTTAAGTGGAAAAAAGGAGCTATAGATACAATAAGATATTTGTTTGAAAATAACTATTATGTATTTATTATAACTAATCAATCAGGAATAGGCAGAGGACTATACAAAGAAAATGATGTTATCAAACTTCATGAATGGATCAATCTAGAATTATTAAAAGAAAACTGCAAGATTGATGAATTTGTTTTCTCACCATTTTATAAAAAATCAAAGATCAAAAAGTATAAAAGTAAAAAATATTTAAACATGAGAAAACCAAATACTGGAATGATTGACTATTTAATTAAGAAATGGCCAATAAATATAAAAAAATCTTTTCTTATCGGAGATAATTTAACTGACATATGCGCTGGCACTAAAAGAAATATTTATTCAGAGAGAATAGACTCTAAACAAAATTTACTTACTTTAACAAAAAAAATACACAAAAAAATGAATTAGCCCATGAATCATAAATTTTTTAATTATTTAGATGCATTTAAAATTAGAATAGATAACCTAAGATTTTTTGTGAGAAGCAATTTAACAAAAAATCTCACTAGTAAAATTTCATTTAAAAAAAATAAACCAATTTTAAATGACATTCAAAAACAGATATTATCCTCTATAAAAGAAAAAGGTTATGCCAGTTCATCTCTCACAGAACTTTTTGGTTTCGATAATAACTTTTTAGAATTGTTTCAAGATTTAGTAAAAGATATTAAATCGAGTGAGGGATATAAGAGATCTCTAGAGTATTTTAAAAATAATATAAACATTTCAGGAAAACATTACATATATAGATTTGAGGATAATAAAAATATCAAAATTGATCTTAACTCAGTATTAATTAAATTTATATTATCAAATCAGGTAATTGATATAGTAAATTCATATTTTGATATGTATTCAAAATTAAATACTACAGATTTGTGGATTACATTCTTAAGTAAACAAAAGAAATCAAGAACAAATTCTCAGAGATGGCATAGAGACAGAGAAGATACTAAAATCATTAAAGTATTTTTATATCTTAATGACATAACTAAAGACAATGGAGCAACACAATACATAGCTTATTCTAAAAAAAATCAAAAATACCAAAATTTGGCAAAATTTAGTTATGGGAACATTTCGCCTTGGAAAGTATATCCTAAATTTGAGGATAAAAATTTAAATATAGATGACAGAGATATAATAAATTTTGAAGGTAAGGCAGGTACAATATTTTTTGTCGATACCAATGGAATGCATAGAGGTGGATTTTCAGATATAGATGGAGAAAGAGTTTTTGGGTATTGGAGTTTTATTTCACCTGCTTGCATTTTGACAAATAAAAATTATAAAAAACCTAATAAACATAATATTAAAGATTTTAACGAAAGCCAGAGAAGAGCAATAATATAAATTAGTTTAATTTACAAAAATTTAAACTTCATAAAAAGAAATAATGTTTAATAAAATTTTTTTACTAGTTGGAAATAAAATTAAAACGAAACTTTTAATTATTTCATTTTTTTTAGTTATTAGTTCTTTCATAGAAATGATTGGTATAGGAATGATACCTGTGCTTGTCACAACTATTCTGGGAGGAGACTATTTGTTGCAAAATATATATGAATTTACTCAATTTAAATTTTTATTTGATCTTCTTCAAGTTGAAAAAAATAAATTAGCAATCATTTTATGCGGAATAGTTATTTCAATTTTCCTTTTTAAAAATTTTATTCTTGCACTTACAGCTTATGCAGAAGGTAAAATTTTATCTGAGATATCATTTCAAAATGCTGAAAAGTTGTATAAATATTATCTTTCAAAACCATACAGTTATCATCTTACAAATCACCATACATTTATATCTAGAAATATTGTTGTCGAAAATCAGACAATAAAAGGTTTAATTACAAATTATCTAACTATTTTAAGAGAGTTATTTATATTGTTAGGAATACTGACTTTATTGATAATAACTGACTATAAAATAACATTTTTTTTATTTGTTATTTTTACTGCGACAGGTTTGATTTATTATTTTTTAATTAAAAATAAGTTAGATAAAAAAAGTAAACAACAATTGGATACAAGACAAGAACAATTTAAATATATAAATCAAGCATTAGGTTCAATAAAAGATATATTAATTTTTTCAAAAGAAAAATTTGTTATTGAAAATTTTAAAATTAAAAATAAACTTTTTGAGGAAAATAATTTTTTTATTCATTTTGTAAGCAAACTTCCAAGAATAATTTTAGAAACAATAGCTATAATATGCATTATATCAATATCTTTATTTTTAGTAATTTTAGAAAAACCAAATGAATCAATGCTTACAATTTTAACACTTATTACATTGGCAACCGTTAGGCTAATTCCAAGTTATAATATAATGACTGCTTCTTTTGCAAAGCTAAAATTTATTAATGCCTCGGTAAATTTAGTACACAGGGAAATTTCAGAATACGAAAAAAACTTAAAAACTATTTATGACAAATTAAATAATAAAGGTGATTTTTTATTTAAAAAAGAAATACAGTTAAAGGATATTTCTTTTTCATATGAGAATTCAAACCAAATTAATTTAAAAAAAATAAATGAAACAATAAAACATGGATCAGTTATAGGAATATTCGGGCCCTCTGGATCAGGAAAGAGCACTCTTGTAAATGTTTTGATAGGTCTACTAAAACCTAATTCTGGTCAAGTGCTAGTTGACCAAAAAGATATTGAAGAAAATAAAAAAGGATGGTTTGATAATATTGGTTATGTAAGTCAAGATATTTTTCTACTAGACGATTCAATAAAAAAAAATATTGCATTTGGTGAGAGCGATAAAAATATCGATGATGAAAGAGTTAATCGTTCAATAAAAATGGTAGCTTTAGATGAGATCATCCAAGATAAAACAGATAAAATTAATACGATTATTGGAGAGAGAGGATCGATGCTTTCAGGAGGTCAAAAACAGAGAATAGGAATAGCAAGAGCGCTATATAGAAACCCCAAACTTCTTATTTTAGATGAATCAACAAATGCCCTGGATTCAAAAGTTGAAAAAGAAATTTTAGATAATATTACACAAAATAAAATCAATATTACTGTAATTATTGTTACTCACAAGTTATCAAACCTCAGAAATTGTGATAAAATATTTCATTTAGATAAGGGGCATATAATAGAAGTTTCAAAATTTGAAAATTTTAGTGAAAATAAAATTAAAAATTAATAAAAATAAATGAGAATTAAAAAGTTATTTAATCAAAATTTTAGTAATAAAATTAATGATGCCTTTGTTATTGCTGAAATTGGACACAATCATAAAGGATCTGTAGAAATTGCAAAAAAATTATTTTTAGAAGCCAAGCTCGCCGGTGCAAATGCAGTAAAGCTTCAAAAAAGAAATAACAAGTCTCTTTTTACTCAAAATATGTATAATCAAATATATGATCATAAAAATAGCTATGGAAGAACCTATGGGGAACATAGAGAATATTTGGAATTTAATTTAAAACAATATTCAATTTTAAAAAAATACGCTCAAAAAATAGATATTGAATTTATATGCACACCTTTTGATTTTCAAAGTGTTGATTTTTTAGAAAAAGTAAATTTACCAGCATACAAAATTGCATCTGCTGACTTAATTAATACCCCATTGCAAACATATGTTGCAAAAAAAAATAAACCAATATTTTTAAGTACTGGGGGAGGTAGTTTTAAAGATATTGATAGAGCATATAAAAATATAATTAAATATAACAAAAAAATAATAATTTTACATTGTACCGCTTCTTATCCAGCAGATTTAAAAGATATGAATTTGAATGTAATTAAGGAACTTAAAAAAAAATATAGAAATATTATTATTGGTCTTTCAGATCATGAAAATGGAATAGACGCTGCATCAGTAGCATATATGTTGGGTGCTAGAGTTTTTGAGAAACACTTCACATTAGATAGAGCTTGGAAAGGTACAGATCATTCTTTTTCTCTAGAACCACAAGGTCTACAAAAATTAATAAGAAATTTAAAAAGAATACCTTTAATGTTAGGCTCAAAAAGTAAAAAATTATTAAAAAGTGAGATAGCACCACTGTACAAAATGCAAAAATCAATAGTTGCTTCTCAAATTATAAAAAAAGGTCAAAAATTAAAAATGAAAGATATAAATTTTAAATCGCCTGGGGACGGAATAAAACCATATGATTTTAGAAAAATTTTAAATAAAAAAGCAAAAAAATTGATTTTAAAGGATGAATTAATTACAAAAAAAAATGTGATGTATTAAAAAATCTAATGAAAAAAAAATACTCATCACGCCAAATATTTCCTTCGCCTAGAGATTTAGGAAAAAGAATGTGGGGAAAAGAAATTTTGTTAACTTTAATTCCAAAAGTTTTATCCTTTAAAAAAATAAAAATTTCTAAAGGAAAAAAAGGAGGCCTTCAATACCATAGAAAAAAAAATGAATGTGGTTATTTGTTAAAGGGAAAACTTTTAATAAGATATGAATCTAAAAAAAATGGAAAATTAAAGAAGAAAATATTAAAACCTGGTTCAGTTTTTCGTTTCCCCCCAGGTTTAGTACATCAAGAAGAAGCACTTACGAATTGTGAGATAATTGAGGCATCTAGCCCACATTTTAATGACAGGGTAAGAATGGAAAAAAAATATGGACTAAAATTTGAAGGCCTGCCCACCACAAAAAAAAGAGAAATAATAACCAAATAATTAGAATTTGATGAAAAAAAGGTTTAAGTTAATAGCCTTAATTCCAGCTAGAAAAGGATCTGAAAGGATAAAAAATAAAAATATATATAATCTAAATAATAAACCTCTAATTGCTTATACGATAAGATCAGCCATCAAATCAAAAATTTTTGATAGAATTATAGTTTCAACAGACTCACTTAAATATGCTAAAATTTCAAAAAAGTATGGCGCAGAAGTTCCATTTTTAAGACCAAAAAAATTTTCTAAATCCAACTCTCCTGACTATGAATGGCTAAAATTTACAATTAATAAGTTAGATAAAGAAAATTATCAATTCACTCATTTTTTTATATTAAGACCTACAAGTCCCTTTAGGAACGACAAAACTATATTAAGAGCTTGGAGAGAGTTTAAAAAAATTAAAAATGCTGAATCTTTGAGAGCTGTTCGTATTTGTAAAGATCATCCAGGAAAAATGTGGAAAATAAAAGGCAAATTTATTAAACCTATTATGAATTTAACAATTTTAAAACAACCTTCATATAATAATCAATTCAAATCTTTGCCAAATGTTTACATACAAAACGCTAGTTTAGAAATCTCAAAAAAAAATGTTCTTGAAAGGTATAAAACAATTTCAGGAAAAAAAATTATTCCATTTTTTACCAATGAGATAGAAGGTTTCGATATTAACTATCTGACTGATATCTACCAAGCAAAAAAAATTTATAAAAAAAAAAAATAGAATGTGTGGTATTCTAGTAATTTTATCAAAAAACAAAAAACTAGAGCAAAAAAAATGTTTTTTATCTACTAATTCAATTAATCAAAGAGGTCCTGATAAAAGACTTTGGAATTTTTTTGAAAAAAAAAAATTATTTGTATTTAATTCAATTTTATCAATTACAGGCAATATTAACAAAAAAAATAATAATCTTTATACTTCAAATAATAAAAATTTTTTTTTAACTTTTAACGGAGAGATCTATAATTATCAATTTTTAAAAAATAAACTAAAAGAAATAAAAAATTATGATTTATCTAATGATAGTAAAGTTTTAGTTAATTTGTTTGAAAATTTTAAAAAAGAAAAGATTTCAAATTTAATTAATGGAATGTTTGCATATGTTGTTTTTGATAATGAACAAAAGAAATTATTTTTTTCATCAGATTCACAAGGAGAAAAAAGACTTTATAAATATGAGGATAAAAATGTATTTATATTATCGTCAACAATTAAATCTATAGTAGAATATTTGGGCAAAGGCGAATATAATATAAATTCATTTAAAAACTATTTTGCAACAAGACATTTTTTAATTAACGAAGAGACTATTTACAAAAAAATTTCAATTATAAATCCAGGTTGTTCTTATGAATATTCAATAAGAAGCAATAAATTAAAAAAAATATATCACGACAATCCATTAAGCTGGATAAATGAGACAAAGTATAATTATTTTGAATCACTTAATGAAAATGAATTAATAGAATATTTTCACGATCTTTTTCTTAATCAGCTCAAGTTAATGATACCCAAAGTAAAATATGGATCAATTTGTTCGGGAGGAATAGATTCTTCTTTACAAACAGCAATGATTTCAAAATTGGATAACAAATTTATCCCTGCTACAATTCACCATCAAAATAAAGATAAAATAACAGAAAAAATTGAATTATTTGAACCTTATATAAATAAAAAAATTTACAAATTAAATGCAAATATTAAATTGAATAAAAAGGATGCACTAAAATGTTTGAATGAAATTGGAATTCCTTTTTTGACACACGATTTCATTGGTAGATATCAAATTTCAAATTATTTTAAGTCAAAAAAATGTAAGGTTTTTTTTGGTGGAGATGGGGCAGATGAACTTTTCGGTGGTTATGAATTATATAAAAAATTAAATTGGAAAAATAAAGATAATAAAAATACCTCTGAATACTCAAGCTTTATATCAAGAAGCTATATTCAGAAACCAAACTTTGATTTAAAAAGAAAAATGGAGAATTTCTACAATGATGTTTATAAAAATTACGCATTTATAAAATCTTATGAAAGAAAAATACAAAGCTCACTTTTTGCGGATTATTTTTCTTCTGCAGTGTCAGTTTATAATATTGGAACTGATCTAGTAGCTTGTAGTAATGCTATTGAACCCAGAAATTTATTTATACAAAAAAAAATTCTTCAAAATATAGTCAATTTACCTCCAAAATATAAAATAGATTTAAACTCTAAAGATAAAAAGTTTATACTTAAACCACTTCTAAAAAAAATTTTTTTAAAATACTTTCCTAAAAAACTAATTTTCAAAAAGCAAGGTTTTGCAGGATATCCAAATGAATTAAAACCTATTTTAAAAAATAAGGATTTGAACTCACTCAATAATTTTAAAATTATTAATAAAATAAAAAATTTTGACAGAAGTATTGAATGGAAAATTATTAATTTAAAAATTTTTTTTGAAAATAACAAAAATACATTTATTAATAAGTGAATAGAATTTATATATATTTAAAATATTTTTTATCGATCTTTTTAAATAATTTGAAAATAAGTAGAATTTTAAAAAGTTATCCTGATTGGAATATATTATTTAACAAAAATTTTGAGAAAATAAAATCAAGTCATAAAAAAAAGATATTAATTGCCACAAGCACGGGAGGTCATAGAGTTGCACTAACAACAGAAACTATATTTGGTTTTTCTTTAAATTTAAAAGGTGCAGACGTTGAATTTTTAATTTGTGACAAAAGCTTATCTGCATGTAGCCAATGTACCCATAACCAATATAAATCAGAAAAGGAATTTAATATTTTAAAAAGTAAAAAGATTTGTAGTTCTTGTTGGCCAATAGGAAATGCATATTTGAAAAAATCTGGTTTTAAATTTAATAAATTTAGTGATTTTATTGAACAAGATGATTTGAGAAAGGTTAATAAAATTATTTCAGAAATAAAAACTAGTGAAATAAAAAATTATAAAATTGATAGTATATCAATCGGAGAACATGCTTATTCAGGAGTTTTAAGATATTTTGCTAGAGGGGAAATTCCAAATTCTATAAATTCAAAAAAAGTTTACATGGAATACTTTAGATCGGCACTAATAACCTATTTTATGTCAGTTAAGCTGTTTTCTGAAAATAATTATGATAAAATTATTTTAAATCATGGAATCTATACTCCCCAAGGAGTTATTTGTGATGTAGCAAATAAATTTAATGTTGATGTTGTTACGTGGTACACATCTTATAGAAAAAAAACTGTCACTTTGAGTCATAAAGGAACTTATCATAAGACGTTGCTTAATGATGAATATAAAGACTGGGAAAATATGGAACTAGATAAAGAAAAATTAGACAAAATTAACCAATATTTGTTATCTCGAAGACATGGGGATGATGATTGGATATATTTTCAAAATAAAAATCAGGATTTTGATGTAGAGCAATATTTTAAAAAAAATAATATTAATTCTAAAAGAAAAATAGTTTCAATTTTTACTAATGTTATTTGGGATGCCCAATTATATTATCAGCAAAATATATTTAAAAATATTATTGAATGGTGCAATGAAACTATTGAATTTTTAAAAGATAAAAATGTTA
>MDSW01142551.1_pt1 | contig 28402 bp, 32 predicted proteins | sample 811171 | NCBI WGS metagenome assembly MDSW01 (sample SAMN05326641, study PRJNA326480) | marine metagenome | isolation source: seawater | place: Atlantic Ocean: North West | collected 2012 | reverse complement strand
TTTGTTCCGTCAGGATTGAAAACTATTCCATTTTGAAATGCTTGCCCACCATCGTCAAAGATCTGTCGATCAACAAGAGTTACCATTGATGCAAAAGAATTTGAAATCGGAAATAATAAAAAAAGTATGATTATGATCTTTTTTATTGATGACATAAAAGTTTTTTATATGAATTATAATTTAATTCACTATTAAATGTACCCAAAATTGGTTGAAAATTTGCTTTAATTAGTATTGTAAAGTTTTATTGATTAATTTTCTAATAATTTATTAAGTTCACCTTTTTTTTCAAGCTCTCTTAGCTCTACAAAACCACCAACATGATGATCATCAAAAAAAATTTGAGGAATTGTTCTTTTACCGTTTGCTTTTTGTATCATCTCATCTCTAAGATTTTCTTTTGTAGAAATATCTATTTCTTTAAAATCAAGGTTATTTCTTTTAAATAATCTCTTCGCTGCTTCACAAAAAGAGCAAAAAGGACCTGTATACATAGTGATTACTTTCATAGCTTATATATAATCATTTTTTTTTATTTTTCTTCTAATTTCTTTTCTCAAAATTTCGAATTTTTTGCGATGTTTTATGCTTTGATTTTTTGCTCTTTTTCTCCAAAGCTTGAATGAAGACGGTTTTAGTTTTTTTCTCATGATTTTAATAACATCAGATTCTGACTTACCGGTTTTTTTTCTAATTTCTTCAAAAGTAATTCTGTCAGCCCAAGCTGCCCACACAACCCAATCTGGACTCTCTACCTTGGGCTCTGGATTTTTGACTTTTGTTTGAGGCCTGTGACTTTTTTTCATCAAATATTAATAAACTATAAAAAATTATTTAATGCAATTTTTATAGGCTGTGATATATTGCTTTGGATAGTCCTATCTAGCCATCTTTAGCTCCCGGTTTTTTAGGACTATCCCATCAAAATGTTCCCGCTAGAATATTTTCTATTTTTACAGATTATACTTTTTTTATTTATAACACCCGGAACTCCTAGAATTGTAATTGTTTCATATTCTATTAATTATGGTGTTAAAAAATGTGTTTGGGCAGCTCTTGGAGATGTTACAGCAAATATAATTCAAGCAACTCTAGTAATTTTTGTAATCGGATCTTTTTTTTCAGACAACCCAATATATCTTAAAACGTTTAAATGGATTGGTATAATTTATTTATGTTATTTAGGATACGACATATATAAAACATATCCAAAAGATATTAATACTTTAAATAATAGCCAAAAAAGCGTTCTTTCTTTTTTTAAAGATGGTTTTATTGTTGCGGGAACGAGTCCTAAGGCATGGATGTTTTTTCCTTTTATATTTCCACAATTTATAAATTTTGAAAATAATTATATTTTTCAATTTTTAATTTTGATTACCACTTATGTGATTTTAGATTTTTTATCTCTTATTGCGTATGCAGTACTTGCAAATAAATTAGTAGCATGGATTAAAGCAAATCCAAAAGTAATAAACACAATTTCAGCGTGTGTAATAATGATTATTGCAATAATTATATCTTTTATACAAGAATTTTAATAAATGATTGAGACACACATAAAATTAAAATAATGATAAATAATACTAAAAGTTTATGAAAATTGGATTTATAGGCACTGGTCAGATCACAAAAGCAGTAGTTACAGGTATTTTAAATTCAAAACTTAAAGTAAATAAAATTTATTTATCAAAAAGAAATAATAAAATATCTAAATATTTAAAAGCAAAAAGTAAAAAAGTTTTTGTTATTAACAATAATCAGGAAATAATCGATAAATCCTCATGGGTTTTTTTGGCTGTAACACCAAATGTTGGAAAGAAAATTTTGCACAAATATAATTATAAAAAAAATCAAAACGTCGTAAGTTTCATATCAACCATTAACTTCAAAGAATTAAGAGAAATAATTAAAGTCAAAGTAAATTTAGTTAGAGCAATTCCGTTACCACCAATATCATTGAAAAAAGGTCCAATTCCAATATATCCACCAAATAAAAAAATTAAAAATTTTTTTAAATACCTTGGAACAGTAATTGAAATAAAGAATGAAAACCTCTCATTAAATTTTTGGTCAACATCAGGAATGATGGCACCTTATTATGAGTTATTAAGTGTGATTTCTAAATGGTTAATTAAAAGAGGCATCAAAAGAGATAATGCACAAAAATATGTAACTTCTTTATTTTTAGCTTTATCAGAGGATGCCACAAAAAAAGTAAATAAGGATCTCAAACATTTAGTAAAAGAATCCCAAACTCCTGGAGGATTGAATGCACAAGGAATTAAGGAGCTTAAAAAACAAAAATTTTATATTTCAACAACAAACACTTTGAGTAGTATTTTTAAACGTTTAAAATCATAATTGAAATGCAAGCTCAATCAAATATTTTAGAAATAAAAAACTTATCAAAATATTTTGGTGGTTTAGCAGCAGTTTCAAATTGCTCTTTAAGTATAAAGAGAGGATCTATAACTGGTATTATTGGACCCAATGGATCAGGTAAAACTACTTTATTTAATTTGATTGCTGGTAATATAAAATCAAATAGTGGATGTATCTTATTCAATAACGAGGAAATTACAAATTCTCAATCATATCAACTTTTCTCCAAAGGTCTGCTTAGAACATTTCAAATTGCTCATGAGTTTTCAAATCTTACCGTGCTTGAAAACTTAATGGTAGTGCCTGGAAATCAATGTGGAGAGAATTTATTAACCGCATTATTTAAACCAAGCAAAGTTTCAGTTGAAGAAGATTTAATTAGATCAAAGGCTTATGAAGTTGCAGATTTTCTTAACTTGAAACATCTCGCTAATGAGCTTGCAGGCAATTTATCAGGAGGTCAAAAAAAATTATTAGAACTTGGAAGAACAATGATGGTTGATGCAAAACTAGTTTTATTAGATGAAGTAGGTGCTGGAGTTAATAGAACGCTTTTGAAAGATCTTGGAACTGCAATTCAAAGACTAAACAAAGAAAAAGGATTTACTTTTTGCATGATAGAACATGACATTGATTTTATCAGTAGGATGTGTGATCCAGTTATCGTTATGTCTGAAGGCTCAGTGTTATTTGAAGGAACACCTAATCAAGTTAAAAAAAATGATAAAGTTATTGAAAGCTATTTAGGCAGATCGCAAAAATCAGAGGAGGAATATCGTTAATGTCTTTCTTTGAAGGTATAAATATGACCGCTGGCTATGATGATGGTCCTAATATAATTAATTCTTGTTCAATAAAAGTTAATAAAGGTGAGATAGTTGCAATACTTGGTCCGAACGGAGCAGGGAAATCTACTGCTATGAAAGCATTACTTGGATTACTACATTTAAAATCTGGTTCTGTAAAAATTGATGATGAAGAAATTTCTAACTTATCACCACAAGATAGAGTAAAAAAAGGGATATCATTTGTTCCTCAAACAAAAAATGTATTTGCAGAGTTGACAGTAAGAGAAAATCTTGAGGTAGGTGGTTTTCTAAGAGAAAATAATATTAATAAAGTGATTGATGAAATCTATGATCTATTTCCAATTTTAAAAGAAAAAAATTCACAAATAGTTGGCCAGCTATCTGGAGGACAAAGACAACAGGTTGCCCTAGGTAGAGCATTGATGATAAGACCTTCAGTTTTAATGTTAGATGAACCAACAGCAGGTGTTTCTCCAATAGTAATGGATGAATTATTTGACCATATATTAAAAGTAAAAGAAAAAAATGTAGCAATAATTATGGTTGAACAAAATGCAAAACAAGCTTTAAGCATATCTGATCGTGGATATATTTTAGTAACAGGTGAAAATAAATTTGAGGGTTCAGGTAACGAATTACTACAAGATCCTGAAGTAAGAAGATCGTTCTTAGGGGCATAGATGGACTTACTCAACGCAATAGTATTGTTGTTAAATTACACAGTAATACCTGCTCTAACTTATGGTTCACAATTAGCATTAGGTGCAATTTTTGTTACTTTAATCTATGGAGTTTTGCGTTTTGCTAATTTTGCAACTGGCGACATGATGTCTTTTGGAACAATGTTTGCGGTTCTTCTCACTTACTACTTTCAATCAGTAAATATTGGATTAGGAATTTTACCCACAGCATTGTTAACTCTACCATTCGCAATTATAGCGATGATTCTTTATATGCTGTTTATTGATAAATTTGTATTCAAATATTATAGAATAAAAAAAAGTCCCTCCGTGCAACTTGCTATGGTTAGTGTAGGAGTAATGTTTGTTACTCAAGCGATAATTAGAATTATTATAGGACCTTTTGATAGAAGATTTATGGATGGAGAAAAATTTCTGCTCAAAGCAAATGAGTTTAAAGAAATTACAGGCTTAAATGAGGGATTAACCATAAAATCAACACAAGTAATTACAATTTTTATTACAATAGTATTAGTTTCAATTTTATTTTGGTTTTTGAATAAAACTAAAACTGGAACAAGTATGAGAGCTTATTCAGATAATGAAGATTTAGCGTTACTATCAGGTATAGATCCAAAAAGAGTCGTAATGTTGACATGGATTATTGCAGGTTTTTTAGCAACAGTAGGTGGTGTATTATATGGTCTTGACAAAAGTTATAAGCCTTTTGTTTATTTTAATAATATGCTCCCAATATTTGCAGCAGCAATTGTTGGTGGTATAGGCAATCCATTTGGGGCTTTTTTAGGCGGATATGTAATTGCATTTGCTGAAATTTTAATAACATATGCATATAAAAAATTTTTCACATATCTTTTACCAGAGAGTTTAGAACCAGACTCCTTAATTCAGTTACTTTCAACAGATTATAAGTTTGCAGTTTCTTTTTCTATATTAGTGGTAGTTTTATTATTTAGACCCTCTGGAATTTTTGAGGGAAAAAAAATATGAGAAAATATTTAAATGTATTCACAGCATACTCAATAATGCTATTCTTAATTATTCTAGTGGGTATTTTCCAATCTTGGTCTATAGCTTTATCTATTCTAAACTATTGTCTAATTTCTGCAGTGATGACTATGGGTGCTAACATTCAATGGGGATATGCTGGGCTAATTAATTTTGGAATTATGGGTTACACAGCATTAGGCGGTTTAGCGGTCGTTTTGGTTTCTGTATCTCCTGTTCCAGAGGCATGGAGTGTTGGTGGGATAAATATTCTATTATCTTTAGCAATTATAATAAGCTTAGTTATTTTAACAAAATTTATTTTAAATAAATATAAATCAAATAAATATAAAAATTATTTTATTGCTCTCTTAATTTTTATAGGCATAATTTTAATAAGAGTTGTGGCTTCTCCAGGTATAGAAGCTATAGAGTCGGTAAATCCAGCTAAGACAGGTTTTCTTGGAGGACTGGGTATGCCAGTTTTATTTTCTTGGATTGTAGGAGGTTTATTTGCTGCTGGACTTGCGTTTATTGTTGGTAAAATCGCACTTGGTTTAAGAGCTGACTATTTAGCTATAGCAACTTTATTAATTGCAGAAATAGTAGTTTCCATAATTAAACATGAGGATTGGTTAGCAAGAGGGGTTAAAAATGTAATTGGATTAAAAAAGCCAGTTCCTTATGAGATTGATCTTCAACAATCAGAATGGTTTATAAAGTTAATAGAAAGAATAAATTTTAATAAAATTAACTTAATCAATTCCTATGAGGATAAAAAAGAATTATTAAATCAATTAGTTGTCGAAGCGTCATCTATTTATGTAAAGTTATGTATGACTGGTTTTTTTCTAACAGTAGTAATTATATTATTAATAATAACACAAAAAGCGCTTTATTCTCCATGGGGTCGTAAGATGAGAGCTATTAGAGATAATGAGGAAGCTGCTGGAGCACTTGGAAAAAATGTAGTTAAAGAACACCTATTAATATTTATTTTAGGATCTGCAATAGTAGGTATTGCTGGAGCAATGATGGTTACTAATGATGGTTTGTTTACCCCTGGAAGTTACAGACCGATGAGATATACCTTTGTGATTTGGGTAATGGTGATAGTCGGGGGAACAGGTAATAATTTTGGGGCAATTTTAGGTGGTTTTGTAGTATGGTTTTTATGGGTTGAGGCAGCACCTATAGCTCTTTTTTTGATAAATTTTTTCACAACACATCTCGATGAAACTAATGCAGTTAAAGTTCATTTGATTGAAAGTGCACCTTATTTCAGATTTTTAATGATAGGGACAGTTTTGCTGATCATTATGAGATATAGACCAAAGGGTATTTTACCCGAAAGAATAATTAAGAACTAATCTTAACAATTGAAAAATAAATTAAATATTGTATTAAAATTCCAATGAAAAAAATAATTTTACTATTATTTCTTCTTATTCCAATTAACACTAACGCCTTTGAAAGAACAACTAATTTTGAATTTGATGTGTTTGAAAAAGCACAAAAAGATGGAAAGATAATAGTTGTAAATTCTTGGAATAAAACATGCGGGACATGCGCAAAACAAATTCAGATATTAGCACAAGCAGAAAAAGAATTTGATGATGTGGTATTTTTAAGTTATGAGCAAACAGAATATAAAGATATTGCTCAATATTTGAATATTGATTTCTGGGCTACAATAGTTGTTTATAAAGGTAACAAAGAAGTTTCCAAAGTGCTTGGCGTTACAAATAAAGATGAAATTTATTCACTAATCGAAAAAAATTCATAGAATATGATGTATGTATTGATGGGTGTTGCATTAGCAATTTTCATGTATTTATCTGATAAATATTTTTTTTAAAATATCATGACATATCTCTTATTAGGTTTTTTTACGGGACTAAGTTTAATTTTAGCAATTGGAGCACAAAATATTTTTGTAATTGAACAGGGATTAAAAAAACAATTTATATTTACAGTATGTTTAATTTGTTCGATTTCAGATTTAATATTAATTTTCGTTGGAATATTTCTATTTAATTATTTTGATACATATTTTAAACCTTCTTTAGAACTAATACTAAATATTCTTTTGTTTTTATTTTTAATAAATTTTATATGGAACAAAATTCAGAATTTTAATAAATCAATAAATTTTTCAAAAAATATTAAAACACATAATTTAAAGAGTGTGATATTTAAAACTTTAGGTTTTACTTACTTGAACCCTCATGTTTATTCAGATACTGTATTTTTTTTAGGAAATTTCTCTAAAAACTTTTTAGTTCAAAATAAATATATCTTTGGAGTTGGAGCTGCTATATCGTCTTTTATATTCTTCTTTACAATTGGTTATCTATCTAAATACTTATCTAATTTTTTGAAAAGTGAAAAAGTGTGGAAAAGAATAAATTTTTCTATAATAGTTTTTATGTGCTTTATATCTTTTTATGTTTTAAAAAATATTTTTATATAAAAAAACCCCTTACACTATTAATGCAAGGGGTTTTAAAATTTATTTATCTTTGTTTTTTAGTTGTAAATTTATTATCCTTAACTTCTTGCTCAAGGAATGAACCTTCAGCTTCACCTACGCTTGTAAATGATACTCCAGTTGCGCCTTCATAGTCTATTTTTTGACCTTTAGCTAACAAATCCAAACCTTTTTTAAGTTCACCAGGATAGATTTTTGTTCCAGGAGCATTAGCAACATCCATTACGTTTTTTGCAATAGAAGCTCTGTCAGCTGAATTACCAGATTGCATTGCTAATACAATTAAAGCTGCAGCGTCATACGACTCTCCTGTGTAAGGACCGGAACTATCAATTCCTGCTGCGCCAGCTACTTTAGCAAAAACACCAGCCCCTTTACCGGTTGATCCAGGCATTGAACCAAAAGATTTTTTTAAGTCATTTCCAAATGCATCTACTAAAGATTGACCAATCATACCATCGGACAATATAAATGTATCAAAAGCACCAGAATCCAAAGAGGATTGAATTATTCCTTTTCCTCCTTGGTCTAAGTAACCGATCACAGCTACTGCGTCACCACCTGCTGATGCAAGTGTAGCAACTTCAGATGAATAATCTGCTTTTCCATCCTCGTGAGCAATCACTGTAGTTACTTTGATACCATGTGCCTTTACTGCAGCCTCATACACATCAGCTAAACCTTTACCGTAGTCATTATTTGTATAAGTTACTGCAACACTTTTAACTTTTCTGTCTTTAGTTATATCAGCTAATATTTGACCACCTCTAGCATCTGACGGTGCAGTTCTAAAGAAAAAACCATTATCATTTAAGTCAGTTAAACCTGGAGATGTTGCAGATGGTGAAATCATCACTACACCATTTGGCACTGCTACATTAGTAGCTATAGCTCCTGTAACACCAGAGCAATCCGCTCCCATAATTGCTGCCACACCATTTGAAACTAAACCCTCAGCAGCTGAAGTTGCTGCAGCAGAGTCAGTACATGTGGAGTCAGCTCTTTCAACAGATATTGATTTTCCTCCTAAGAGAGATCCTGAGTCTGACGCCTCTTTAAAAGCAAGTTCTGCAGACGCAGCCATTGCAGGTGTAAGAGACTCAATTGGACCTGTAAAACCTAAAATAATACCCATTTTTATTGCATGTCCATCAGAAAATGATCTTGAAGTTAAACAAGTCATCAAAATGAAGAATGCTAATATTAATTTTTTCATGTTTCCCCTAATTGTTAATTTTATAAAAGCCAATTTAAGTATTTTTGAAAAATAAATTCAATAGGAAAATTACCGCTTATCTCATGGAGAACGGGTCAAGAGTAGGCTTATCTGATGTATAATACCAGGTTGTTTTCACTCTAGTATAGTCTTTAATGGAATCAATACCTGCCTCTTTACCATATCCACTATCTTTCATTCCACCAAATGGTGCTGAAGGTGAAATTAATCTATATGTATTTACAAAAGTAATTCCAGCTCTTATAGCATTTGAAACTCGCAAACCACGTGAAAAATCACTTGTATAAACGCCAGAAGATAATCCATACTGGTTGTCATTCATCATTTCAATTACTTCTTTTTCAGTATCAAATTTCATTACAGATAAGATAGGACCAAACAATTCATTTTCTGCAGCTGGAAGTTTGTGATTGTTACATTCTATAATTGTGGGTGGGAAATAATATCCTTCATTTGAAAAAGAACTTCTTTTACCCCCACACTTAATTTTTCCACCTTGTTGAATAGTAAGTTTAATATTTTTTTCAATTACTTCTAATTGTTTAAAATTACTAATAGGTCCCATTTCTGTATCCGCTTCCATTGGAGCACCAATTTTAATTTTATTAGCTCTGTCTGTAAGCTTATCTAAAAATTCATTATAAATTTCTTTTTGAATGTATAGGCGTGACCCGGCAATACAGCTTTGACCTGATGCACCAAATATACCAGCAGTAATCCCGTTTATTGCATTTTCTTGGTGAGCATCGTTAAATACTGCAACTGGGCTTTTACCTCCAAGTTCTAAACTAACTTCAGATAGATTTTCAGCAGAATTTTTTATTATTTGTCTCGCAGTATCAGGACCACCAGTGAATGCAATTTTTTCTACTAATTTGTGAGATGTTAAAGACTTGCCACAAGGTTCTCCAAAACCAGTAATTACATTTACCACTCCTTTCGGAATACCGGTCTCTTCAATTAACTTTGCAAATTCAAACATTACAGCTGGTGCAAGTTCTGAGCATTTAATTACAACTGTATTTCCCATAGCTAATGCAGGCGCTAACTTTGTTGCAGTCAAAAACATTTGTGAATTCCAAGGAACTATCGCAGCTACCACACCAATTGGGACTCTTGTAGTAATTGCTTGAATATTTGGTTTGTCTATCGGAAGCACTGTACCTTCGACTTTATCAGCAAGTCCTGCGTAATAATCATAATATTCAGCAATATAATTTGCTTGTTTATATGTTTCCCTATAAAGTTTTCCTGTATCTAACGTTTCTATCTTTCCAAGCAATTCTGCATTATCTCTTAATTTATTTCCAATCAATCTTAAAAACTTACCTCTTTCTCTTGGTAATAATTTTGGCCATTCACCTTCAAACGCTTTTTGGGCAGCTCTTACTGCTTTATCCACATCTTTTGCATTTGCTTCTGGAACTCTAGCCCATGGTTTGTTATTTTCAGGATTTAATGTTTCAAATGTTTTTTTTGACTCAGACTCCACCCATTCACCATTAATAAACATTTTGTACGATTTAAGTTTTGCCATTATTTTATATGTTCTTTAATTGCGTTATTTACATCATCTACGCATTCAATACTACATAGATGTTTTCCATTTTTTATTATTTTTGTTTTAGAATTTGTAATATATTTACTTAATTTGCGACTCATTTCTGGTGTTGAACCAGTATCATTTTCACCGGTCATGATCAGTGTACCTGCTTTAATTTTTTCAAACTTTTCATCATCATTATGTTTAACAAAAAGCTCATAAATTTTTAGAAAATTATCTATATTGTTTTCATTCAACATCTTAGTTATTTTTTCATAAACATTTGGATTATGATTAATATAATTTTTTGAGAACCATCTTTCCAAGGCTTGTTTTGATAAAATTCTACTTTTTTTCGATAATTCAAATCTATCATTTACAATTTGTTGTTGTTTTGATGATCTTTTAAATACTGTACATAATAATGTTAATGTTGATAATCTTTTATCAAAATTAACTGCAAAATTTCTGGCAATTAAAGAACCAATTGAAAATCCTATTAAATGAATTTTTTCAAATTTTAGTTCATCAATTAAATTAAGAAGTTGAATAGAAAAATCATGAAAATTTATCTTTGAATTTTTTAGGGGCGTTTTCCCATGACCTAAAATATCGTATGCTAGCACAGAATTCTCAAAAGAGTTTAATTGTGGTTCCCAAATTTTATGATTGAGGCCCACGCCATGTATTAGGACAATTGGTATTCCTTTTTTTTTATTAAAAATGTAAAATGTTCCATTAGAGTCAATTGCCTCAATCATTTATTTTATTTAGGCTTTAAACCCATTTCTTTCATATCTTGATATCTGTCACCAGTTCTTGCATGCGCTCTACCACTTGATGCGCCACCAATTGCTATAACAATTTCATTGTCAAAAGGAGCGTCATGTATAGTAAATTCATGAGTTAAATAAAAAGGTCTTAAACCAGAATCTGTCTTATGCATCATTGGGATTGATATTTTTGATCCTGCTGGTCCCCTAGTATTTGTAAAACTCAAATACGATGTACCACCAACCGCATCTCTAAATTTATTACCGAATCTTAAAGTATGTATAAATGCTGATGCATGTTCAATTTCACCACTAAGACCAACTATACCAGCTTTTCCATAAGCAAGAATTTTTTCAGGCGAACCAATTTCTTTGATAAGTTCTGGAACTAGAATATCCCCAAGCTTGGGAGCTAAATCCAAAATAATTGGTTTCAAATCCTCTACAAATCCTTTTCCATTCCATGGATTTTTAAAAACAGCTGCTACAGAAACCAACAGTACAGGCTCTTTAGCTTTTTTACCACCTTCTATATAAGTTTTATCTACAAATTTTGTAAATTTTCTTAGTTCTATATTCATTTTTTAATTCTATGTTTGAAGCTATCTCTTCTAAAACTGTATAGTGCTTTCGGGTCTACATCAACATCTATAACAACTGGTTTGTTTATTTCTAAAGCAGCTTTTACTGCTTGATTTACCTCTGAAAGCTTTGTTACTTTAAAACCTTTAGCACCATATAAATCAGCAACTTTATCAAAAGGAGGACTGTCTATATCTGCTCCAAGATATCTTTTGCCGTAAAAATCTTTTTGATAAGCTTTTTCTGCTCCCCAACTTTTATTATTCATAACTATAGTTATGGTATTGATTTTATGTTCAACTGCTGTGCCAAGCTCAGATATTGTCATTCCAAAACCACCGTCTCCCATTAAACTAATTACTTTTTTTTCTGGTCTAGCTACTTTAACTCCTAGCCCGCAGGCAAATGAAAAACCTACAAGACCAAAGTCTAATGGTGTAAATAAAGATGGTGGGTCATAATACTCAAGTGCATCCGTTGCTTGAAGACATAAAGTTCCAGCATCAAGAGTTATTGCTGAGTTTTTTGGAAGAACTTGTCTGAGTTGTTTAAACAATCCTTTAGGTTGAATAGGGAAATTTCTAAATTTAAAATTGTCTCTCTCATAAAGAAAGTTTTTTCTATGAATCAAAAAAGATTCAGTCCAATTTTTTATATCTAGTTTTATTCTATGTTTTATTATTTCCTTATAAAGTTGGTCAGCTACTGTACCTGCATCGCCATTAATACCTATTAATACTGGAAAATATCTTCCAATCATTTTTCTCTCAAGTTCTACTTGAATTATCTTTGCATTTTTATTTATATTTTCATAAGAATAAAATGTGGAATTAAAACCAAGTCTTGTACCTAAAGCTAAAATAATATCCGCTTCTTTAACAAGTTTTGTTGCAACAGGGTTTCCTCTTGGACCCATTTGTCCTGCATTCAATTTATGATTAAAAGGTAATGCATCTCCATGGCCAGCTGCAGTAACGATTGGAACATTTAAATATTCTGCTAATTTAGTTACAATTTTAAATTTTGAATAGTACTTTATACCCGCTCCAATAATAATAATAACTTTATTATTGTTAATAATTAACTTTGCAGCTTTTTTTATTTTAGAACCATCTCCTTTTAAAGAACTGAAGCGTTTATATGAAGTTTTTTTTTCGTCTATCCTGAATTTATTTTTGTTTGCCAAAATATTTCTTGGCATATTTATACAAACAGGACCTCTTCTCGGTAACATTGCTAGATTAAATGCTTTACTAATTATATGAGGTATTTTTTTTTCACTTTTTATAGTCCAGGTTTTTTTTGTAATTGGGCTAAATAATGATTGTTGATCTATTCCTTGAAATGCGTCTTCTACTTTATCTTTAGTTGAATAAGATCCAGCTATTGAAACAACTGGTGAAAAAGCCGCCATTGCTTGAGCAATACCAGTTACTAAATTTGTAGCTCCAGGTCCATTTTGACCTGCTAAGATTACTCCTGGTTCATTTGATGCTCTAGCATATCCATCTGCCATGTGCGTTCCTGTTCTTTCATCTCTTACACCAATGAATTTAATTTTTTTTTCATAGTATAAAGCATCAAACATTTCCATAGTGGCTGATCCGATAAGACCAAAAACATTCTTAACTTTTTCTTTTTTTAAAGATTTAATTGCTGCTTGGCCACCCGTAAGGGTTTTTGATTTAATCACGAAACTTTTTTAACTTCTGGATTAAAATCATTTTTAAAATGAGGCATTACTTTCTCAGTGAATAGCTTTATACTTTTCATACAGTCTTTATGTTTTACACCAGGAAAGTTCGACCATACTTGAAGGTTTTGTAGATTTAATTCTGATTTTAGTTCCTGAATTTTGTCAACAACATACTCAGGTGTTCCAAAGAGCATGTTTCTTTTATGTAAAAATTCATAATCTAATAAATCTAATTTACCTTTAGTAACAGGTAACTCTTCCCCTGGATCCATGTGATTGCCCAATCCTCTCCAATGACAAACCCATCTCATATAATTTACCATGTGTTCCCCAGCTTTTTCTTTTGCCTCTTCCATAGTATCAGCAACAAACATATCTCTTACTAGTGATACTCCTTCTCCAAGGGGAATATTTTTTTTTGTTACTTCAGATCTTTTATTTTTATATGCTTCAAATTTTACTTTTAATGCTTTTACAGTTGGTATCCACATTATTACATTAATATTATTCTCAGCAGCCCACTCAATTGATCTGATCCCATCCACAACCTGATGAATTGGTGGATAAGGGTTTTGGTAAGGTTTAGGAACAACACTTATTTTTTTTATTGTACTATCTTTCATATTCATGAAATCCTCACTAGGAGGACTCATATCATGTTGCCAGATATAATTAGGGGAAGGATATGTATAGAATTCTCCTTTATGACTAAAAAATTCTTCAGACCAAGCCTTTTTTAATATTTCTAAAGTTTCTGCGAACAATCTAAAATTTTTTGCTTGATCTTTTAAATCAGCTTCTTTGTTTAAATTTATTGCTTCTCTCCCATAAATTCCTCTTGCTACTCCAACCTCAACTCTTCCCTTTGATAGCTGATCGAGTGTTGCAATATCTTCTGCAAGTCTTATAGGATTATGAAAGGTTATAACATTTGCAGCCTGTCCTATTCTTATTTTTTGCGTTCTTGCTGCTGCATCAGCTCCCAACATTAAAGGGTTTGTGCATGATTCCATTCCTTCATGATTAAAATGGTGTTCTGTAAACCAGATCGAGTTCCAATTATTTTTATCGCAATATTCAGTGATCTCTTTAGTCTCATCCAAAAGTTGATAATATGGTTTATGAGTCCAGTTGGTAGTATTACAAAAATAACCAAATTTCATTTAAGCCTCCTTTAAAAAATAATTTTAAAGACGACCGATCCCACTTTCGCAATGTTAGAGAACAAAACGACGAGTTATGTATCGCTTAAGATTAAGTATACCACAAAAAATTTATTTTTATAATAAATGTTTTAAAAAAAAGTGTTTAAATACAATATAGTTTTTCTAATTAATCTATAGGCTGGCAGGGAACCTATATCATCAGTTAATAAGATTTTTAGATTCCATGATAGGCAGAATATAATAAAAATGAAAAATTTTAATGAATTTGTAAGTTTTTCAAAAAAAGAGAAGATATCTCCCTTTTTTATATTAAAAACATTTATATGAATTAAATAAACAAAAAGAAATAAGGTGCATATATAGTTTATGCTTGTCCATCTTCCCCAGTCAATAGCAAAATAAATTGGTATTGAGCAAAATAAACATAAAAAAATAAAGTATACTGGTTTAATTAGAAATTTAAAAAGTTTTATATGTTTTCGATTATCCAGTAAAATGATTAAAGGAATAAACCCAATTATTGCAAATATAGAGAATTTTAAAATTGGAAAAACGCCAAATAATTTAATGTGATTTAAAAACTGATTAATAGTTACACTTTTAGCCTCAGAAATTTTATAAATTCCATTAATGGCAGTGCAATGTGAGTATTCTAAGTAGTCACTTAATGATTTACAAATTCCATCAACCGCTAATTGATCAACTGTAATATTAAAATTTAGTAAACCAAAAAAAATAATTATTAATGATACCATTGAACAATTAATTAAAAAACTTTTTTTTATACTTTGGTTAATTAAAAAAAAATAATTTATTAAAAAAATATATGAAAAGAAAAAAATCATCCCTTCATGAGATAATAAAACAAATGATAAACCCAAGACTAATACTACTTGAGATAGGTATATTTTTTTTGTGAATATAATCATCCATAAGTAAAAAGAAAAAAAAACACAAAAAAACAATTTCTTGTCTTCCAAGAGCCTCTATTTCGCCTAAGGGAAATAAAAATCCAATTGGACTTAAAATAGATAAAAGTAATAAAAATGGAATGTCTTTAAGATTTAAAAAAATTCTTACGCTTAACAAGTAAAAAATACAATATAGAAAAGACTGAGTTAGAAAAGTTAATTTAAGTAAGTTAATATTTAAAAATTGTGACAAATTAAAATTGATTTCTCCAATTATTCCTCTTCTCACAAATGAATGTTGGTAATTTAATAACCATTCAGCAAAACTAAAATGATGTAGAGCAATATAATTTCTGTGTAAAAAAGTTATTGTACAGATTGATGCAATCAGGAAAAATGAAATTATGATTATTCGAAATTTTAACTGCATTAAAGTTCTTTATTATTGTCCAAAGCCAATTTTCTCTGAAATGATATAATCTGGTCTTTTAGAAGAACTTTTTAAGATTTTTTCTATATACAGTCCTAAAGTACCAATTGATGATTGAATAATTGAGAAAAAAAATAGAATAGATAAAAATAAAAAATTGTCGTTAAGATTGCTAAAAACTAAAAAATATAAAAAAAGAGAAATAAAAACCAAAAATGAAACAAGCCCTGATATTAAAATTAAATATAACGGAAAAGATGAGAAACTAACTACACCTCTAAAAAACTCTTTCCATGGATTTGAAGATATAAAAAACGGAAATTTTGTTTCACCCTTATACCTTTTTAATCTATCATATAAAACTATTGTATCCTTGTAACCTGTCCAACTAGGCAATCCTCTCATATAAGGATCTTTTTCATTCATATCTAAAATAGTTTTTACAACTTTTTTAGAAAGCATTTTAAAATCCCCGGCATTTTGTTCTAATTTGATTGATAAGATTTTGTTTAGAACGTAATACGCGAACTTGTAAATTATTATTTTTAAAAAATTTTCTCCTTCTCTTTTACTTCTTTTTGTATGTACTACTTCATAACCTTCTTTTATTTTATCATGCATTTTCTCTATTATTTCAGGAGGATCTTGAAGATCACTATCTAAATAAACTATATAATCGCCTTTAGCATTTTTTAGACCAGCTAATAAACATGGAGCAGTACCAAAGGTTCTATTCATTAAAATATATTTTATTTTCTCATTTTTAAGAATTAATTCTTTAATAATCTTCTTTGAATTATCTGTTGAACAGTCATCAACAAAGATAATTTCATAATCTATATTTATTTTATCAAGTACTTTTATAGTTCTTTCTACTAGTTCTAGGATATTTTCTTCCTCATTTTTGAATGAAAAAACTACACTTATCATAATTAAAGTTATATTTAAAAATATATAGTTATCTTTGATATTCAATAAATTTCTTTAAAGATTTGTTAAGAAATTTTTCATATATTATACCATTCTTTTGATATTTATTAGATGATAAAAAATTTTTATTCATTTTAAAATCAAAAGATGGTTCAAAAAAAAATGGTATAGACATCCTATCAGCTTTATTCCATAAAACTCTATGATTTGTTGCTTTGAACTTACCTCTGCTTAAAAATTCTAAGGCTCTCCCTGTATTCACAACAAGTGCATCACTATTAAATGGAACATTGTACCATTTTTTGTTTTTTCTATTTTGGACTTGTAGTCCACCAACTTTATCTTGATATAAAACTGTAAATACACCACTATCTACATGTGTTTCACAGCCCAAAGCTATGCCATCTTGATTTGATATTTCAACGGGTTTTGATTGATTTGGATAATAATTAAATCTTAATGTACTAAGTGTTTTTAATCTTGAAAATACTTTTTTAGAAAGTGTACAATTATTATTATGAGTAGTGATTACGCTTTTAAATAAAATTTCACATAATATAAAAATACTATCGTAGTATTGAGACAAAATTTTGATAGATTTTTTATCAAAAGATTTATTTAAATTTAAATACTCTATATATTTATTTTTAATATTTTTTGCATATTTTCTTGTAACTTTAGTATCCCCGATGTCTAAACCTTCTTTTCCATTTACATCACTTGGAAAGTAACCTCTGTAAACATTTTTATTCTTTTTATTCCACTTTTTTGGAGCTAATTTATTTTTAATTTTATTAGATGATTTAAAAAATTTATTTCCAACTTCACATATATTTTTAATAAGACTTTTATTTATTCCATGATGTGTTATTTGAAAAAAACCAATATCACTACATGCTTTTTCTATCTTTCTTATAGTTTTCTTTGATTGTTTTGAATGTAAATTTTTTAAAATTGCAGATACATTTATAGTTGGAATAAAGTTTTTCATTATCTGTTTGGAGTATCAGTTGCAATCATTTGATCTTTAATTTTTTCTCGCATGTAAATATATATACCAGCCCCAATAATTAGGGCAGCTCCTATAAATGTCCTTGTTTGAGGAATTGTTTCAAATAATATATATCCAGCTATCATTGCCCAAATTATAAGAGAGTATTCAAATAAAGAAACCACCGAGGGTGAAGCGATACTGTAAGCAGAAAAAACACAATAAAAAGAAAGTGATGCAACCATTCCCATTACAATAACAAATGGCCATGAATAAGATGGATTAGTAAACCATTCCCTAGATATAAATTGCATTGTAGGATCTGAAAAAGTATTAAATTTTCCATCTCCTGTAATAAAAAATATTATCAAACTAATTATAATAGCAAAGATATAAAGTAAAATCATTTGAGTATATATATTATCTTTTTCGGAGGTAATCTTTGTAATTGTCATTGAGGATGCATAACAAAGGGCACATGCAACAGGCGCTAATTTAAAATAGTTAAAGTCATCAAAATTAGGATTTAAAATAATATATACTCCTATAAAGCCTACTATAATTGCTGACCATCTTCTTATTCCTATATCTTCTTTAAGAAATAATTTTGCGAAAATTGACATAAAAAATGGACAAGAAAAAAATAAAGCATTTGCCATAGCCAAAGTCATGAATGTTAAAGATATATAAAAAAAACTAAATCCAAGAAAAAATAAGGTAACTCTTATTAATGTCAAATAAGGATAATGAGTTTTAAAAATAATTTTTTGTTTAGAAATAATCAAGTAAGACCCAAGCAATATTGATGCTACTAGAGTTCTTCCAAAGTATAATTCAAATAATGCCACGTCTTCAAAAACATATTTTATTAAAGAGTCTTGAATTGAGAAAAGTGCCATTCCTAAAAGAATAAATACAATACCTTTAGGATTATTATTAGCTTTTGGCATTTTGGACTTATAACAAAGATTTTATTTAATTTAAATTTATTAAATCTGGTTCAAAATCATGTCCGACGCTTTTTCTGCAATCATCAAAACAGGTGCATTTAAGTTTGCACTAGGAATTTCTGGGATAATAGAGGCATCTACTACTCTAAGATTTTTTATTCCTTTAACCCTCAAACTTTCGTCTACTACTGCCATTTCATCTACACCCATTTTACATGTTCCACATGGGTGGTAGGCAGTATCAGCTTTTGATTTAATATATTCATCTAATTGTTCGTTTGATTGCGCCTCTGAACCTGGACCAATTTCTTTTCCAGCATGTTCTGAAAGCGCTGGTTGAGATAAAATTTTTCTCGCTACATGTATGCATTCTCTTGTCTGTTTTAAGTCCTCTTCCTCTTTCAAATAGTTAAACAAAATTTTTGGATAATCATATGGATTTGAGGAATCAAGAGTAATGTGACCTCTGCTAATTGGATGATTGGGACTTGCATGAAGTTGATAACCATGAGTATTTGGATCTTCAAGTCCATGATTTATGACAAAAGATGGAAAGAAATGAAATTGAATGTTTGCAACTTTTCTATCCGGTGAAGATTTTGCAAATCCACCTGCTTCTAAAAAAGATTTTGAGCATGGACCTGATCTAAATAAAAACCATTGTATACCAGCTAATACTTTAGGAATTAATTTAGTATATGTATATAAAGTATTTGGGGTTTTACATTCTTGTTGAATATAAGTTTCAAGATGATCGTGTAAATTTTGACCTACACCTTTTAAATCATTTATAACCTCAATCCCTTTGTCTTTTAAATGCTTTGAGTTCCCAATACCAGATAACATCAAAAGTTGCGGTGAATTAATTGAACCTCCACTTAAAATCACTTCTTTATTTGCAAAAATCTTTTCAACTTTATTTTTAATTTTTACCTGTAGACCAATTGCTTTATGTCCGTCAAATAATATTTTTTCAACAAATGAATTCTTTAAAACTTTTAGATTTTTTCTTTTTTTTATAGGATTTAAATAATATTTTGCAGCTCCAGCTCTTTCTCCTTCATGCATTGTTGTATCAAACATTCCAAAACCTTCTTGTTCCTCCCCGTTCATATCAATATTTGTTTTATGGCCCGCTTGTCCAGCGGCATTTATAAAAGCTTTGAATAATGGATTATCGTTTTTAGATTGATTAATCGGCAATGGTCCAAGAGCACCTCTAAATTGATTTTCACCCTCCGACCAGTTTTCTATTTTTTTAAAATAGGGCAAAACTTTTTCATATGACCAATTTTTTAATCCAAAATTTTTCCATCTTGTGTAATCATCTTTATTACCTCTTACAAATACCATTCCATTATGGGAGGAACAGCCGCCTATCATTTTACCTCTCGGACAAAAAACTCTTCTATTATTTAAATAAGGTTCAGGTTCAGAGTAATACTTCCAATTATATTTGGGATCATGCATAGTGTAAAGTAATGCCAAAGGCATTTTTACTTTCCATATATCACTTGATCCGCCAGCTTCAAAAATTGCAACATTATTATTTTTATCTTCCGAAAGCCTGTTGGCAAGAACACATCCTGCCGACCCAGCTCCTACAATTAGATAATCAAATTTCATTTTATCTTTGCTTCAATCAGTTTTTTATAATCATAAATAGATTTCATTTTTATATTTGTTTTTTTTGCAGCTTCGTCAAATTTTCTCAATAAAATAGAAGAACTAAAAAATTTATCTTTTTCAAATCTCTTACTTTCAGCATTATCAAGAATACCCCCCTGAATTTTAAGACTTGTTCTTGATGCTTTGGAGAGTAGATTATAGTATTTTTTACTTCTTGCTAAATATCTTTTTGCTAAAACATGGTTTTTGATAGGTTCAATTATTTCTACTTTAAAATATTTTTTTAAATATCTGTAACCAATTTCTTCATGCTCTCCATCTAAATTATTTTTTACAAGTTCCCCAGGGTCATCTAAAAGAAAATGACCATAATCATGAAGAAGACATGAACATACAAGGTCATCAGTACATTTTGCTTTTTCAGCTAACATTGCAGATTGCAACATATGTTCAGACATCGTAACCTTTTCGCCGATATAAAGTGATTTATTATTAGTAAAATTTGAAATTATTTTTTCGACAATTTCCATAAAACTTATTGTGGATTGTCACCCTCAATTGCGATTCTATCCATCACTCTTTCGTGTCCCAATCCTCTGCCAGGAAAAAAATCTGTCAAACCTTGATGTTGTGTACTTCTATTATCCCAAATAGCCACAGCATTTTCTGTCCATTTAAATCTACACGTGAAGTCGAGTCTTTCTTGGTGTAAAAAAAGTTTTTTAAGCAGCTCATCGCTTTCCTTTTTTTCCATATCAATAATTTTTTTTGTATACATTGAATTGACGTATAAAATTTTTTTTCCTGTCTCTGGATGTGTTCTCACAATAGGATGTATATTTGAATATTCATCTAAATTGCCATTACCTTCCATTTCTTTATAATCATCTACGAATGCTGCAGCACCAAGAGAACTATGTATAGCTTTTTTGTTTTTAATTTTGTCTTTAATATTATTATCTAATGTCTCGTAAGCTAATTCCATGTTAGAAAACATAGTATCCCCACCAACTGGAGGAATTTTTACCGATCTTAATATAATTACTTTAGTTGGTTTTGGGTTGTAACTAACATCAGTATGCCAAGTTTCACCCCACTGTCTTTTCTCGTCTGGACTTTTTATAATCCTAATAATTTCTGGATACTCTTTTCGGCCTTTTACGTAGACGTGTCTTTCTAAAGGCCCAAATTTTTTTGCTAAGTTGATTTGCTCATCTGCTGTAATATCTTGATCTCTAAAAAAAACAACTTTATGTTCTAACATCAAATCATTGATCTTTTTCCAATTCTCACTTGAGGAATCTTTTAAACTTACGCCTAAAACTTCTGCACCCAAAGCACCTGATATTAGATTTATTTCCATTTAGTTATTTTATATCTAGAATTTTATTTTGTCACTATATATAAGTGATTCATGACTTTAGCCCAAGCCTATGCACTGCTCGCTGCGGCAATTGCATTCGAAATAATTTCAACTGGCGTATTGAAAGAGACTGATGGATTTACCAAGCTGGTTCCCTCATTAATATCAGTAGTATCGATAAGTTTGTGTATGGTCATCATGGCACATGTAATGAAAATTTTACCAGTAGGTATAACCTACGCTACATGGTCAGGAATAGGAATAGTAGCTTTAGCATTGATAGGAGTGTTTAAATATAAACAAATTCCCAATATACCAACCATGATTGGTTTAGCTTTAATTATTATTGGATGTATCATAGTAAATACTATGAACGATATTAAATAGAATTTATTCTTTATAGTCAGGCTCTTCTTTATCTAATATCAGTCTGATTTGATCCAAATGTGATCTCGCAAGGTCGCTTGGGTAATTTGCCCACTCTTGGGCTGTTTTCTCTGCAACTTCATCACTAGCAATATTTAATTCTCTATTCGTTGATAATGCTGTTATGTAAGTCTCTGCTGATTTTTCAAAATAATATAAAGCATCAAAGCCCTCTGAAATTGTTTCACCTGTAGTAAGTATTCCATGATTAGCTAAAAGCATGTGTTGTTTATTTCCTAATGCATTGGCCATTTTTATAGATTCATCCTCAAAACCCATTCCCCCGTATTCATTATATAAAGAAATTCTATTAAAAAATCTCATTGTATTTTGGTCTATCGGCGGCAAAGATGGATCTTTTAGTGCCGATAATGCTGTTGAATATTTTGAGTGCACATGAAATATACATTTTGCATGAGGAACTTTTTTATGAATTGTTCCATGAATATTAATTGCAGTTGAGTCTACAATATCAGGATTTTTTTTTAATTCTTCTATATTTTGCTCAGTAACAAGTATCAGATCACTTGCTTTAATTTTGCTAAAATGAATTCCTGCTTTATTAACATAAAAACTATTTGATGATCCAGGCACGCATGCACTAAAATGATTTGCTACTCCTTCGTGCATATTTAATCTGGCTGTCCATCTAAATGTAGCTGCTAAATCTTTTTGTAATTCTGTTATTTCCATTTTTAATAATTTAATATATTGTATTTACTAATTATGAACAATAAAGTTTTTATATCCTGCGCTGTAACAGGATCTGGAGATACAGCAAGCAAACACCCTGATTTACCAAAAACTCCAGAGCAGATTGCAAGGTCTGCGATTGAAGCAGCAAAAGCAGGTGCTGCAATAGCACATATTCACGTAAGAGAGGAAGACGGTACTCCAAGTAGACGGCTAGAATTATACAAAGAGGTAATGGACAGAATCAGATCGAGCGATACAGATGTAGTTCTTAATCTTACGACTGGAATGGGTGGGGATCTAGATATAGGTGAAAATAGTCCTTTACAATTTGGACCACTCACCGACATGGCAAACGTAATGGAAAGAATTGCTAATGCTGAGCAATTTTTGCCTGAAATATGTACACTAGACTGTGGAACGCTTAATTTTGGTGACGGATCAGTGATTACTGTAAACACACCAAGAGATTTGAGAAAAGCTGCGAAAAGATTACAAGAAATAAAAGTTAAACCAGAGATAGAGGCATTTGATTTAGGAAATATGTGGTTTGGGTCTCAACTCTATAAAGAGGGTTTGTTGGATGATCCACCGATGTTTCAAATGTGTTTAGGTATTCCTTGGGGAGCACCAGCAACCCCAATGGCTATGCAAGCGATGAAAGATATTATGCCGAAAGAAGCAGTTTGGTCAGGATTTGCAATCTCAAAACAAGAAATGCCATATGTAGCACAAACTGTTGTCATGGGAGGAAACCCTAGGGTAGGTCTTGAAGATAATTTATATCTATCAAAAGGCAAATTAGCAACAAATGCACAACTAGTTGAGAAAGCAATAAGAATTGTTGAGGATCTTGGTGCATCTATAATGACACCAGCGGAGACAAGAGAGAAACTAAAACTTATTAAGCACAAATAATATTATCAAATATGTGTCAACTTGTTACACATTAAGTAATTGATAAAATAAATTTAATTACTATTTCTGTTCTAAATCAAATTATCGCAGATTTGTGCGGGATCTGAAATGAAAGGATCAAAATGAATAAATTTTTGAAAATAATTTCATTCTTAAGCTTTATGCTTATTTCAAGCAATTTAGTTGCCGATGAAACTATCGAAATGTTAAATAAACTAGGTAAAGAAAGTATGGTTTACTCTAAGAAAATTGTAAGAGTAAATGTTGGAGATACTGTATTTTGGAAATCAACTACCAAAGGTCACAATGTAGAGTTTATCAAAGGTGGCGTACCAGAAGGTGTTGGTAAATTTAAAACAAAATATAATGTTGATGCTGAGTATACTTTTACTATACCTGGAATTTATGCTTATTGGTGTACACCTCATAAAAATATGGGAATGATTGGTTTTGTTGTTGTTGGCGGAGATAAATCTAATTTAGATGCTATCAAAAAAATAAGATATTCGGCAAAATCAAAAAAAATTGCACCAGATTTAATTAACTCTCTTTAAGTTAATCTAATCTAGTAGCATTTCCATCTACTGGAATTGCTTGACCAGAAATTCTTTCTCCTTCCTTTGAAATAAGGAAGGAGCAAATATTTCCAATATCATCACCATATATCCAACAATTCATAGAAGCCATTGATATAAATTCTTTTTCAATCTTTTTTTTTGAAATTTTTAGAAAGTTTGCTTTGTCTCTTATTACTCTTACCATTCTATCACCTTTTATTGTACCTGGACAAATCGCATTAACTCTTATTTTAAACTTACCCAGTTCCATAGCCAGTGTTTTTGTGACCCCAATCACAGCCCATTTACTAGCTGCATATGGAGATCTTAATGGAAATCCCATTATTCCAGCTCCTGACGAAAGATTTATTATGGATCCACCTTTATTTTTTTTTAACAATGGAATTGCTAATCTAGTAAAATAAAAATGACTTATTACATTTATTTTTAAAGTATCTTCCCAATCTTTTGAACTTAGTTTTTCAATCGATCCAGTTGGCCCAGACACACCCACGTTATTTATAAGAGCATCAATTTTTTTTGTTTTTTTTGATATAGAATAAAAAAAATTTGCTACCTCATGTTCTTTTGATGCATCTAATTGATAAGGAAATAATTTTTTGTTGAATTGTTTGTGTCTTTTTAACTTTTTAATAGATTTTTCATCTACATCACACAAATAAACTATTGCTCCTTTGGATAAACAAATATTAGCTGTGGCAAGACCAATTCCATTTCCTCCAGCTGAAATGATAATTTTTTTATTATTTAATATTTTTCCAGCCATTAATTATGACTTTGAGAGTGAACTTTGCAATTCTTTATTTGTTATATATCCTTTTGTATTACCTTGACTGTCTATCACTTCACAATTTGAATTATTACAAACAACCTGAGGTAAAAACTCTTCAATAAATTGATCCTCTTTTACTTTAATAAGATTTGACTTATCAATATTACCTACCTCATTAGCTGGTTTCATTATTATTTTTGCTTTAATTACTTTCGCTCGATTTACATCTTTAACAAACGCCTCAACATAGTCATCAGCTGGATTCATAATTATTTCAACAGGCGTTCCAACTTGTACTAATTTTCCTGCATTCAAAATTCCAATATGATCTCCAAGTCTTAAAGACTCATCTAAATCATGAGTTATAAACACAATTGTTTTTTTTAATTCAGATTGTAAATCAATTAATTGTTTTTGCATGTCGCTTCTTATTAATGGATCTAATGCTGAGAATGCTTCATCCATAAGCATTATATCCGTATCAGTTGCAAGAGCTCTTGCTAGTCCAACTCTTTGTTGCATTCCTCCTGATAGTTGACTTGGATATTGATTCTCAAATCCACTCAGTCCTACAGCCTCAATTTTTTCCATTGAAACTTTTTTTCTATCTTCTTCAGTTCTTCCTTGCATCTCAAGACCATAACCTACATTTTGTATTACTGTTTTGTGTGGGAACAAACCAAATCTTTGAAATACCATACTCATTTTATGTCTTCTAAACTCAATTAATTTTTCTTTGTTAAGGGACATTACATTTGTACCTTCAATTAAAATTTCACCGTCTGTTGGATCGATCAATCTATTTAAATGTCTTATTAATGTAGATTTACCTGAACCAGATAAACCCATGCAAACAAACGTTTCACCCTCTTCAATTTTTAAAGAAACATTATCAAGTCCAACTGTATGTCCCGTCTTGTCCAAGACTTCATCTTTAGATGCGCCCTCTTTAACCATTGAAAGTATTGATTTTGGATTTGGTCCGAATATTTTGTAACAGTTATTAATTTCTATTTTTGACATTTTTTTTATATTTTTAGCAGTTGTCAGAAGTTCTTGCAAATTAATCTATTTTAAATAAATATAGTTATTTTATGAGCCAAATATCAAAACTTGAAAAAAATAGTACTTATTTAAAAATTTTATGGTCTGATGGTGAGGAAAGTAAGTTTAATTACATGTGGTTAAGAGATAACTGTCCTACAGCTCACGATAAAGACTCTAATCACAGAATGTTTAATATTCTGGAAGTTTCGAAAGAAATAAATCCTACAAAGTATCATGTAAATAATGATGGGCAACTTACTATCGAGTGGAGTGAGGGTGGTCATACTAGTTATTACGACTTAAATTGGCTAAGAAATAATTGTTATACGATTAAGAATAAAAAAAAATATATATCACCTTACCAACTATGGGATAGCTCTCTACAAAATAACTTAGAAAGTATAAGTATTGAACACGATGAAATTGTAGAGTCTGATACAGGTTTGATTAAATGGCTTGAACTTCTACATCACAAAGGAATTGCGCTTGTAAAAAAAAGCCCCGTTGAAGAAAAATCTGGTTTTAAAGTTTTAAATAGGATTAGTCATACAAGAGAAACATTTTTTAAGACTCCATTTGAGGTAATTAATATTCCTAAGCCAAACAATTCCGCATATACAGCGCATGGACTAAGAAATCATATGGATTTGCCATGGTTTGAAAATCCTCCTGGCTATCAGTTTTTACACTGTCTAATTAATTCTGCTAAAGGAGGAGATTCCTCAGCGGTAGATGCTTTTGCAGTCGCTGAATTTTTAAAAAAAAATAATAGAGAAGTTTTTGATGTACTGACTTCAGTGCCTCTTAAATTTAGAGATAGAGATTATACACAAGAATCTCATAGAGGTTTTCATGCGCCAGCGATCGGATTGACAAAAGATCAAGATTACCATGATGTAAGATTTAGCATCGCCACAATGGATATATTAGATTGTCATCCAGACCTTATGGACAAAGTTTATAAGGCTCACCACGAATTTGGTAGCCTCTTGCACGATGATAGGTTCCAAATAAAATTTAGACTAGAACCTGGAGATATTTATTCTTTTAATAATAGGCGGGTATTACATGGCAGAACAGAATTCGATCCAAACTCAGGTCATAGACATTTACAAGGTTACTATATTGATCGAGATGAAATAATTGGAAGATTAGATTATCTTAAACAAAATCAATTATAAATTTTCAAAAATAAGATTGTATTGATTTTTATATTTTTTAAATTCATTTTTGTTTTTAATAGTATAGAAGAACTTTTCTTTATTTATTGAATTTACTATTGTGTTATTTAAAAACTTTTTATCCAGTATAAGGTATTTGATTCTTTCATTCTTTGATTTTTTTATTATATCTTTAGTTTTCGCTAAATTAGAAAATGATAGCCCGACATTAATATTTTTGTTTAATTTTAAAAGATTGTAAATATTATTTTTCTTAAATGATATGAAAATACAATTACTAAATTTCTTAGTTTCGTAAATTAACTTTTTAAGAATTTTTTTTTTAAATAAAGGCTTAATCTCTATAAATATAGTTTTTTTGTTTTTTGAAATTTTAAGAACATCTTTTAAAAGAGGAATTTGAATCTTTTTATTTTTTATTTTTTTTAATTCTTTGTAATTTATATTTTTAATACTTTTATTAATTTTAAATATTCTTTTTAAAGTAAAATCATGATGACATACAAACTCACCATCCTTTGTTACATGAATATCAGTCTCAATACCAAAACTTCTTTTAAATGATGCTCTAAATGAGTTTAAGTTATTTTCTCTATATTTTTTATTTATAATTCCTCTGTGAATAATATGCATAAAAAAAAGGGCCCTGTTGGAAAACAAGGCCCTTAATTATTTTTTATATGTTATTAAAGCTTACGGAAGCCAACTTTTCCATTTACCTGGGTTGTTGTCTAACCACTCATTAACAACTTCTTTGACATCTCTTTTCTTAATATCAACTTCAACTAACATTTTTGCTTGGTCGATATTTTGTAGAGACATTTTTTCAAAGAACTTTTTAGCATCAGCATGTTCAGATTTTGCAAAAGTAGCTGGATTACCATAATTCATAGTGTAATCCTTAGCCCAACCTGTTGCTGGCCAACCTTTTGTTCCGCAGTCTTTCCAATTGTTTGCTTCAGTAAACGTATCTGGGTCGCAAACTTTATGGTCTGGAAGTTGAACTCCTACCATCTCATACTCACCAAAAAACCAATGTGGTGACCATAAGTATAATAAGAAAGGTTCTTTTCTCATATAAGCTGCTTTTGCTTCTGCAATAGCTGCTGCTTCAGTTCCAAGTTCATCTGCTTGAAAATCAATTCCTAAAAGATCAAGTCTTTTTTGGTCATGACAATTCCAACCAGCTACCGGACAACCAATAAGTCTACCT
>MDSW01210356.1_pt1 | contig 28405 bp, 22 predicted proteins | sample 811171 | NCBI WGS metagenome assembly MDSW01 (sample SAMN05326641, study PRJNA326480) | marine metagenome | isolation source: seawater | place: Atlantic Ocean: North West | collected 2012 | reverse complement strand
GACTTCATTCACATCGCCACTTCAAGGATTAGGATCAAAGCTGTGAACACCGAAGAACTACTTTATTGCGACACTCACGAGTGGGTGTTCGTGTCAGAACAAGATGGTCAAAAGATCGCTACCGTAGGAATATCGGCCTTCGCGGTCGAACAACTGACGGATTTGGTTTACATGGAATTACCATCCGTCGGAGCTGCCGTGACTGCCGGCGAAGAGTTCGGCGAAGTCGAGTCCGTCAAAGCCGTCAGCCCGTTATACAGCCCGGTGACCGGCCAGGTAACCATGGTCAATGACGGCCTGCCCGACAACCTGGATGTGTTGAATACAGATCCGTATAACGCCGGCTGGATTATGAAGGTTGCCATAAGTCAGGATCTTCCAAATAACCTGTTGGATCATGCGGCCTACCAACGTCAATGCGGCGAAGCTAGCTAAACAGCTACGGTCGGCTTTGATTACTCTAACCTTTGTCTCAGGCGAGTCGGTAATATGCCTTATACGTACAATACACCTGCACAGCAGGAAGAAATGCTGCAAGCAATCGGTGCAGACTCGGTTGATCAACTTTTCGATGTGATACCCGACTCGATGAAGCTCGATCGCCCTCTCAATATTCCCCCGGCTTTGGGGGAGCTTGAACTAACTTCACATATGCAGGAACTCGCCCGGCAAAACACCAACATTACAGAGAACACGTGTTTTTTAGGAGCTGGTAGTTACGATCACTTTGTCCCGGCAGTTGTTGATACGCTGGCAGCACGTGGAGAATTCTACACTTCCTATACTCCTTATCAGCCGGAAGTGAGCCAGGGAAACCTACAGGTCATGTTTGAATACCAAACCTTGATTTGTCAGTTAACCGGGATGGATGTTTCCAACGCAAGTCTATACGACGGAGGCTCCGCTGCCGTGGAAGCGATGTTAATGGCTATTAGCATCACCCGTAGAAACTCGAAGATCATTGTCCTAGAGTCTGTCCATCCCGAGTACCGACAAATCATTAAGACCTACTTTGCCACAATTGGAACGAAAGTGGTGACAGTCTCGGATGCAAGTGATCTTCAATCTGTCCTCGATCAATCGACGGCTGCGGTACTCGTTCAGTCACCTAATTTCTTCGGAGGTATAGAAGACATCCAAACGGTTGCCGAGCAAGTGCATGAGGCCGGTGCATTATTGGTATGCAGTATCGACCCAATTAGCTTAGGGTTACTTAAACGCCCCGGGGATGCGGGCGTGGATATTGTTGTAGCGGAGGGCCAGTCGCTTGGTACCCCCCTGCTCTATGGCGGTCCCTATCTTGGAATCATGGCATGCCGAGAGGAATTTGTCAGGCGACTCCCGGGCCGTCTCGCAGGTCAAACGGTCGATGAGGATGGAAAACGCTGTTGGGTACTAACCCTGCAAACCCGTGAACAACATATTCGCCGGGAAAAGGCCACAAGTAATATTTGCACCAACCAAGGGCTATTCGCCTTGCGTGCAGCCATTTATCTTTCCGTCATGGGGCCTACCGGAATGCGGGATGTGGCTACTTTATGCCTGCAAAAAGCACACTATGCTCAGCAGAAACTAACACAACTCGATCGATTCGAGTCTATTGGTGACCAACCGTTCTTTAAGGAGTTTGTTATCCGCGACAAACAGAACGATATCGCAGGCTTATTGAGAAAGGCTGCAGACTTTAATCTCCTTGCCGGAGTTGATCTGGGTAGGTGGTACCCACAACTGGAAGACTGCCTTCTGGTGGCTGTAACCGAAAAGAGAACGATTCATGAGATCGATCAGTTAGTGGAGGTGTTAGGGTCATGAGGAATAAACACGCCACTCAATTGATATTCGAGCTTTCAACAACAGGGCGCAATGGTGTTGTCCTGCCAGAATGCGATGTCCCAACTCGAGATGTCGATCAACTCGTTCCCGCTTCTCTCCTGCAAAGCGACTGTCCCCCACTTCCTGAGGTTACTGAACCGGAGGTTATTCGCCATTTTACAAATTTATCGACACTTAACATGAGTGTTGATACACATTTCTATCCTCTGGGATCCTGTACGATGAAGTACAATCCCAAGCGAAATGAACGTATTGCCGGATGGGATGGATTTGCGCAACTACATCCTTACCAAAGTGAAAGTTCCCTTCAGGGTATGCTCCGGCTACTTAGTGAACTTCAGCAAATGCTAGGGGAAATCAGCGGCCTGCCAGCGGTGTCGCTGCAACCTGCTGCTGGTGCCCATGGGGAATTAGCCGCTTTAATGGTGGCCTCTGCGTTTTTCAAGCAACGAGGCGAGAATCGAACTAAGGTATTAGCACCCGATAGCGCTCATGGGACAAACCCTGCCAGTGCACGTATGGCAGGATTTGATTTTATCACCATTCGCAGTCAGGCTGATGGCAGAGTCGATCTGGAACATTTAAAAGAAAATCTGGGTGATGAGACCGCTGTTTTCATGATCACCAACCCCAGCACGCTGGGGCTGTTTGATGATCAGGTTCAACGCATCGCCGACCTCGTGCATGAGGTTGGGGGATTAATCTATCTCGATGGTGCAAACATGAATGCTATTCTAGGCGTGACGCGTCCGGGAGATTTTGGAGCGGACATGATGCACTATAATCCACACAAAACATTTAGCGGACCTCATGGTGGAGGCGGCCCTGGTGCCGGACCAATTTGTGTAACCGAAACATTACGTCCCTATCTACCAAGTCCAACCGTCTCTTTTTGTAATGAAAGTAAAACGTATTATCTGGACGAAGGTTCGGAGGATTCGATTGGTCGAGTGCGTTCCTTCTTTGGTAATGTTGGCGTCTTAGTACGGGCCTACTGTTACATTAGAACTCATGGACCTGACGGGCTAAAACGTGTTTCTGAAACCGCTGTACTGAACGCTAATTATCTGCTTAGCAGAGTAAAGGAATTTCTAGATATTCCTCATGGTGACCGTTGTATGCATGAATTTGTGGCCAGTGCCGCACCCGTTAAAGAAGCTACCGGCTTGAAGCAACCAGCTATGGACATTGCCAAACGACTGCTCGACTATGGCTTCCATCCTCCTACTGTTTATTTTCCGCTCACGGTTCCTGAAGGACTGATGATGGAACCTACAGAAACGGAAAGTAAACAAACACTGGATGCCTTTGCTGACACGCTGAGAACCATTGTTCAGGAAACCGCCGAAACTCTTCATCATGCTCCGCATACCACAATCATTCGCCGACCAGACGAAGTAATGGCTGCTAGAAAACCGATGGTAAAATGGACAGAGAATGCCGATTAAACCTTAAGTCCATCTTGCTGGTAGAAGATGAACCCACGACCGGCTCGTGGAATATGGCCGTCGACGATGCTTTGCTGGATTCCTCATTACCGCAAGACACTGCCGTCCTTCGTCTCTATCGATGGTCGCCGGCCTGCCTTTCGCTGGGATACTTTCAGTCTTCAAAAGACCGTGAGACTCATCAAGAGTCTATGGCAACAGACTGTGTCAGACGAGCAAGCGGTGGTGGTGCTATCCTGCATGACCAGGAACTGACCTATAGCTTTATCTTTCCCGCAACCAGCCTATCAAGTGCGCAAATTAGTGGAATCTACGATCTATTCCATGATTCCCTGATTAGCGTATTGCAGGAACTAGGTGTACCAGCGGTTAAGTGCATTGCTCCACCAACGGTGGACAGAAACGATCAGCCCTTTCTTTGCTTTTTACGAAGATCGTCAGGAGATGTTTTGCTACATGACGCAAAAATCATTGGGAGTGCTCAGCGTAGGAACAAAACACACGTACTCCAACATGGTAGTATTCTGCTGAGACAATCGGAATTTTCCCCCGAACTACCTGGTATTCTCGAACTTGTTGATGTGGATCTAACATCCCTTTCATGGGTCAAAGATTGGTTAGAGAAACTGACCCTTCTACTTCAGTGCCAACTGACGAAACACTCGCTTTCGCACGATCAACTGAAAGCAGCACACAAAATTGAAATAGACCGATTCCTAAATCCTAATTGGCTTCATAAACGCTAAGCACACCACTACTTCAGGGGGTGTCTAAGTTGACTTCTTTTCATTGCTCTGCTAAGTTTTTAACTGACTCTTAATGTATGCAAATTTACTTTTGCTCTTTTTGAGAAAAACACTGCATAACCAGATCAGGGCGGTCGATTTGAGGTGCTACATCGCACTCCACGGCGGATTTGGGAATATGTTCACAAAGACCAGTTCTTATATTTACTTATGGTGGATGTGAACCAATAATTGTGGTGAGCCGCCTGCCGTATTTGCGACACGATTGAAACTGACACGCCATATTCCGACTCGGACTTTTATTATTTTTCGGTAAGTCAGTTAATTGGTGAGCGATGAAGGCCAAATTAAAAGTACTCAAAGGTCCCAGTGAGGGCAAAGAAATCGCCATTCCCGTTGCCAAGTTTTTCATTGGCCGGGGTGAAGATTGTCATTTGCGCCCAAAAAGTGATGCGATTAGCCGACATCACTGTGCGATTATTGTTGATGATTCTAAGGTTGCAATTAAAGACTTTGGAAGTAAAAACGGAACCTTTGTCAACAATAAACGAATTGAAAATGTAGCGATCCTGAATAACGGCGACCAACTTGTGGTCGGTCCTCTCTCATTTGAACTCGTCCTCGACCACAGCTTAGGTGGAACGAAGAAGCCAAAGGTTCAGAGCGTAGCTGATGTTGCTCAACGAAGTGCTGGCAAAGCTCGGGAAATGGACAGTCAGGATGATGATAGTATTGCGGGCTGGCTTGAGGAGTCATTATTTGTAAACTCGGACATGGATAGTTCCGACACTGTGACTCGCCAATTTGTACTGGAAGATACTGGAAGATTCAATAAACCAGAAGAAGTGGAAGAGGATTCGGAAGAAGCTGAAAATATAGAAGACTCAGCAAAGAGCAAGAAAAATAAGCCGATGAAACTTCCTGAAAGAATCGTAGTTAAGGATGAAGCCGAAGATTCTACAGCAGCTGCCTCTGATATGCTGCGGCGCTACTTTAATCGTTAATCGGCCAATCTTCTTTCGTGGATACCGATTGACATGCCCTAATTCGTCTAGACATCTAGAAAAGTTCGTACAAAGCGACCTTACAACCGGAAATATCCCGTAAACAGTAATCTTTGCTTAAAACGTAAACTTTGTCAAAACCTCCCAGTTTTCCTAACCGGTACATTTTTTCTTGCTTATCTCTCCTGCCTAATAGGAAAGCATGTGGAATCATTTGAGTACCCGCCAGTTAACAGGCTTAGGGCTGGTGGGCAATAAGCGAATCCTATCAAAAAATCATTCGGGAGAGAATCAAATGAGTTATGTAGAAACAAATGAGCTATCGAACCATAGTGGAACAGCATTGATGGAAGAAACTGTCTTGGAGACAGGGCGTCGACGCAAAATCGATCCAACAACTTGCGAACGAGACTATTCCAATGACGAGCGAGAATTCATGCAAGCTTTAGAAGAGTACAAACGCCAAAGTGGTCGCAACTTCCCAACCTGTAGCGAAATTCTGGAAGTAATCCGAGGACTGGGATACATCAAATAGAGCAAACTACTATTTTTGGGAAACTCCGGACTGGATAAAGAGTATAAGTCAGCCATTATCTCTTGTTCAATCTAAAGTATCGATCAACGGTCGAAGCTAGATGATAATTAGCTTCGGCCTTTTTTCGTCTTAAGGAGAATGAAATCGAGTCTACTGCCCTTGCTGGGAGCTTCGAGCTAGAACAGGGTTCCTCTGAACTATCCTCACACAAGGAGAAAAATAAGATGAAGGAACAGACCAAATGATCTTGTTTGAGCCTACCAAAGTCGGTAATCTTCCACTCCACCTACACTCGTGGAGGTAGTTCCAAGGCCTTCTCCGGAACGGAAGACGGATAGGTTTGAAGAGGTTGTCCAAATGAATTACTCCAATACAAATAATTCAAATGCGAACGATGCCTTAGCTTTGCTCGTACAAAGATCATATCTTTGGGTGACGATGCTGGCGTCATTATGCCTCTCTGGTTGTGGCATCACCGCCAACGGATGGAATTCCGAGGGTGTGCAACTATACAAAGCCGGGCACTTCCCGGAAGCAATTCAACGCTTCCAATATGCGTTAGGCACCGATGATAACAATGCCGATGCTTATTACAATCTGGCAGTCACTTATCATCAAATGGGGCTTAAAAGTAATGATCAGGGCTTCCTAAAAGAATCCGAAGCTCTCTATAACCGCTGCCTTGATTTCGATGAAAATCACACTGACTCTCACCGAGGCCTGGCGGTGTTGCTTGCCCAAACTGCCCGTAAAGACAAAGCTGTTTCCCTGTTAAACAACTGGTCGCAAGACAAACCACATTTATCTGCTCCAAGAGTTGAACTGGCCAGGCTTCATCAGGAACTCGGAGACACACCAGCGGCTCGTCTTCATTTAGAGAAAGCCTGTACGATCGACAAAAACGACGCCCGAGCCTGGAAAGCACTAGCCGCTCTAAATGAGTCCGAAGGACGCACAGAAGTCGCCTTGGCTCAATACCAACGCTCTTATTTGCTCGATAATCAACAATCTCAGCTCCCGACTCGAATTGCTTCTCTCAATCAGCAAATCCGTACGGGTGTTACTTCTCCAAACGGGAATTCTGACACACGAGTTGCAGATGACAAGCTCTCTCGTGGTCGATATTAACCCCCCCCCTTAATAACTGCCATTGTCTCGGGTGTATACATAGTCACGGATTGGGCCTAAAATCGCGGTTTAGCCGATAGGTTTTCTTCGCTAACCATAAGCATTCAAACCATGACAACCGCAGACCGCACGTATAATTTCAGCGCCGGCCCAGCTACAATTCCTCTTAAAGTACTTCAGCAAATCCAACAGGAGCTCCTGAACTTTAAGGGCTGTGGTGCCAGTATCATGGAAATCAGTCACCGCAGTGCAACTTTTATCGAAGTGCTCGACTCTGCACGTGCTGGCATCAAGCAGCTATTGGAAATTGATGACTCACACGAAGTCCTCTTTCTTCAAGGCGGAAGCCGCTTGCAGTTCTCCATGATTCCCATGAATCTACTAAGAAGTGCTGAAGATCGTGCTGCTTACATCGTTTCAGGTACGTGGAGCCAGAAGGCATACGATGAAGCTTCAGGAGCCGGTAATATCGATCTTGCCTGGAGTGGGAAAATGTCCAACTTTAACACCCTTCCTGCATCCTCCGACCTATCCCTTTCAGACGACCCTGCATTTTTATACTACGCCTCAAATGAGACAATTCACGGAGTCCAATTTAAAGAACCGCCGGAAGCAAACAATACTGCTTTGGTTTGCGATGCTTCTTCCGACTTCCTGTCTCGCCCAATCGATATGCAACGTCACGGAATCGTCTACGCCTGTGCTCAAAAGAATGCAGGACCTGCTGGCGTCACCATCGTAGTCATCCGTAAAGACCTACTCGATCGAAGCAAAGCCAACCTGCCTGGCTATCTCAACTTCAAAACTCATGTTGAACAAAACTCGATGTTCAACACGCCACCAACATTCGGAATCTATGTCATCGATTTGATCTGCCAATGGCTGATTAATGATATGGGCGGACTGAAGCAAATAGCTGAATATAATCTCACAAAAGCCAACCTCATTTATGAAATCATCGATCAATGCAGTGACATGTATCGGGGGCACGCTGAACATGAACATCGTTCAAAGATGAACATCTCATTCAATCTTACCAGCGACGAATTGACCGCCAAATTCCTCCGTGAAGCCGGCCAACAAGGACTAAACAGTCTCAAAGGCCATCGTAGTGTCGGCGGTATTCGTGCTTCCATCTATAATGCGATGTCGCAAGAAGGCGTTCTGGCTCTTCGCGATTTCATGAAGTCATTCTATACTCAGAATAGCTAATTCATGGAACGCAGGTCTTTGGTAGTAATCTCCAGCAACACCCCTTCATTCAACTTATTTCCCAATAAAGCCAATGCCTAAAATCATCGTCCTCGACAATATCGCTCAGGAAGGGCTCTACTTTTTAGAGCAGTCAAAAAATATCGAATACGTTGTTCGGACCGGCCTAAAAGGTAAAGAGCTTAAGACGGCGTTACAAGAGGCCGACGGAGCAATCTGTCGTAGTGGCGTTACCCTCTCAGAAGATGTATTGACCGGTAATACGCGTTTAAAAGTCATTGTTCGTGCGGGGGTAGGAACAGATAACATCGATAAATCAGCGGCTACTCGTCAGGGAATCATCGTCATGAATACCCCGACAGGTAACACCTACAGTACTGCCGAACATGCTATGACGCTGATGCTGGCATTAAGCCGCAATGTTGCTCCCGCATTTCAAAGTCTGCGAGAAGGACGCTGGGATCGTAAAGCTTATATGGGATCGCAGCTTTCCGGTAAAACCTTAGCGGTCGTCGGGTTGGGCCGTATCGGTCAGGAGGTTGCAAAACGAGCTCAGGCATTTCAAATGAATCTTCTGGGATTTGATCCGTTCCTAACTGCTGAGCAAGCGAGCAAACTTGGAATCCAACTTTGTGACACCGTCGACGAGATGCTACCGCTTGTTGATTACCTCACAGTACATACCCCTCTAACACCTCAGACCAAAGGCCTGATTGGTGTCGAGCAACTGTCGTTGTTAAAACCCGGTGCCCGACTAATTAACTGCGCCCGAGGAGGAATCTACGACGAAGCAGCTCTGGCACAGGGACTAGATGAAGGTATTTTGGCTGGAGTTGCACTCGACGTATTTGAAACCGAACCCTGTACTGACAGCCCGCTGTTCCAAAAGGATGGAGTCATTTGTACTCCCCACCTGGGTGCTTCCACAGAAGAAGCTCAGACGCAGGTTGCGATTGAGGCCGTGGAACTAGCGGTCAACTTTCTAACGACCGGTGCTGTCAGACATGCCGTGAATGTGGCGGCCGTTGATCCAAAAACACTTGAAGCTCTCGCGGGTTATTTGGAATTGTCCTACCGCATGGGTATCTTCCTCGACCAGTGGGATGAAGGCGGCGTTCAATCTGTCAAAATTGAGTACCGCGGTCATGTTGCAGATGAAGATACCAAGCTACTCACAGCCTCTCTTTGTGCCGGTTTATTGAAAGAAGCATTGGAAGACTCAGTCAATATTGTTAACTCTCAGGTACTCCTCAAAGAACGAGGTATCGAAGTTAGTGAATTCCATTCGAGCGAGATGGCGGCATTTGCCTCTTCCATGACGGTGACGCTAACAACGGACAGGGGGGAATACACTGCTGGAGGTACAGTCTTCGGCAACAATATGCCGCGGCTTATCCGCCTAGATGACATGCGACTCGAGTCTTATCTGGACGGAAACATGTTGATATTCGTACATGATGACCTGCCTGGCATTATTGGTAATATGGGTACGTCCCTTGGCACTCACAAAATCAATATCGCTCAAATGTCAGTCGGTCGCCCCATAGAAGCTCAGCCTGGCGGTCACGCTATCGGAGTACTAAATCTTGACAGTATCCCGACGGCTAAAGCGATGGCGGATCTGGCGTCTCAACAAGGGATTAAATCGGTTAAGAGTATCGAATTGCCTTCTGCAGGCGAAAAACCACCCTGGATATAAACCTCGTCATATCTGTCGCGTTACCTCGGCTGAACTGGGCGAAACCCGGCTGTCACAGCCCGAAACCCCTCGTAGTTTGGAAAGGCTCTTTCCAAACCCAGTGCAGTGACGCTTTGATAAGCTTTGTCGTTCATAGCACACAAAGCCAATTGACCAGCGCGTTGTTCCAGCTTGTCTTTCAACAGGATAAGTTGACGCATCAATTTGGCCGGAAGATAAAGCATTGACTCGAGGTTCACAATAACACGATTGAAAAACGAACGCCGAATGAGAGAATCAATCAACTCAGCTAAGTTAACCGGAGTTTGGGCAATGTTCGTAACAGGCGTGCTCAAAGTCAAACACAGCCAGTCACCTTCATGATAAGAATGCACTGTCCAGCCTGGTGAAATTTCCTGCATCACATTCTCTGAGTCTGGTGTCTAATACGGTATTCAAGAAAACTTACCGAAATACTATTAAAAACTATCACATGCCGTCAATGCAGAGTTTTCTGTGTCCACGACGAACGCGAATCGGTGGTTCCAAGTCGCGAGAGTCGCGGATATGATAACGGGTTAAGCCTCTTTGTTTGCATTCTGCAGCAGGGAGCCAACTCAACGTTTCAAATGAACCGCCTTCGACGAAATACCTATGAAGACCGACGAAATACGCGAAAAGTATCTTAGTTTCTATGAAACCAAAGGGCATACCCGCTGTGAAAGTGACGTCTTGGTTCCCACCTGGGACCCCTCCGTACTCTTCACTCCTGCTGGAATGAATCCGTTCAAAGATCACTTTTTAGGCAAAGTGAAACTCGATTTCACACGAGCGACAAGTAGTCAGAAATGCCTACGAACAGGTGATATCGATAATGTAGGTCGCACTTCATATCACCATACCTTCTTCGAAATGCTGGGGAATTTCAGTTTCGGCGACTACTTCAAAAGAGAAGCAATCAGCTGGGCCTGGGAATTTCTTACGGATTCCAAATGGCTGGGCTTAGATGCCGATCGCTTAAATGTAACAGTTTATCTCGATGATGATGAAGCAGCCAACATATGGCATGATGAAATCGGCCTCCCAACCGGTCGAATTACACGCCTTGGCGAAGACGATAACTTCTGGCCGGCCGGCGCCCCTTCCGGTGGACCAGATGGCGTCTGTGGTCCCTGTTCTGAAATCTTTTATCTGGATCCCAAAGGGGAAGAAGTTGAAATCTGGAATCTCGTATTCACTCAATTCAATCGAATTGGAAATCCTCCTGACAACCTTCACCCGTTACCAAGCAGAAACATTGATACGGGTATGGGGCTAGAGCGAATCGCTTCCGTCATACAGGGACAGGATACTAATTATCACATTGATATTCTCCGCCCCATCGTGGAAGCCGTCGGGGAAATCGTCGGCGTCAAGTATATCCCTGATGATAATAGTGGACGTCGCCTCCGTCGTATTTGTGATCATATACGCGCTTGTACCTTTGCCGTACATGAAAACGTTTATCCGGGACCAAACAAAGAAAAATATGTAATTCGGCGTTTGCTACGCCGAGCGGTATTAGACGGACATCAAATGGGAATGCGGGAGCCATTTCTATATCAACTCGTCTCAGCCGTGACTGAGCAAATGAAGGCTGGATACCCAGACATCTGTGAAACGTCTGATCGCGTGGAAAGTGTCATCAAGCAGGAAGAAAATGCCTTTCTAGCAACCCTCGACGATGGCCTGGCTCGTATTGACGCCGCTTTTAGCGAACTGAAATCATCCGGACAACTTCAGATCCCCGGTGCCACCGCCGCAGATCTCTATCAAACATACGGCGTTCCTCCCGAACTTGTCGAATCAATGGCAACCGATCTGGAACTAGGTTTTGATTGGGATGGATTTAAGCAGGCGATGGAACAACACGGCCTCGAGTCCGGTAAGAACCAGTTTGAGCTTTTTAAAACCGGTCCTGTCGAAGGGCTCAAAGAGACTCTCAAAGAAACCAAATTCCTTGGTTATGATCAAACCCAGACTGCGGCTGAAATCAAAGGGATCATCATCCGAGGCGACGACGGAGACGATCTCCAAACCGAATCTCACGATGTTAGTAACAGTAAGTTGATTGTAGTAACCGATGTAACCGCATTTTATGGCGAATCCGGTGGCCAGGTTGGAGACTCAGGGAAAATTGAAACCGACAACGCGTCTTTCATTGTTGAAGATACTCAAAAGGACGGGGACCTGTTTCTTCATTACGGTTACCTGGCTGCTGGTACACTTTCTCAGGGAGAAACGGCTCAAACCAAAATTGACACCGAACGCCGCGATGGCATACGTCGTGCTCATTCCGCAACTCACATACTACATCATGCGTTGCAAAATACCCTCGGCTCACATGCGCAGCAACAGGGATCTAAAGTGGACGAGGATTGGTTGCGGTTCGACTTTACCAATATGGAGCCTGTATCTGACGAACAACTCCTCAGTATCGAATCTCAGGTACAGCAGTTGGTAAGTTCCCAACAGCCCATTAAATGGGAAACACTTCCGCTAGCTGAGGCTCGCGCTCAGGGAGCCATGATGCTATTCGGTGAGAAGTACCCAGACCCCGTGCGTATGGTCTCCATCGGTGACTTCTCAAAAGAACTATGTGGTGGTACGCACTTAACGGCTACAGATCATGTGGGTAGTTTCCAAATCATTACCGAAGAAGGGGTTGCTGCCGGAACTAGACGAATCATTGCTCTCACTGGAGCTAAAGCTGCCGAATATATGGCGCACATGGAAATACTCTACAAGGAGGCTGCCAACAAACTTTCAGCATCCCAGGGGCTACTTACCGACTCTGTTGAACTATTGACCGGACGCATCCGTGAACTGAAGAAACATCTGTCCAGTGGGAATACAAATGCCGATGTGTCTGCAGAGCCCACGCAAGGTGAGCCGGCAACACTAACATACGTTAAACAGCGAACTCAGATACGAAAGGCATCACGGCAACTCAATGTTGCCAGCAGCGATTTGTTAGAACGAATCGATGCACTCTTAGCCGAACAAGACAAACTTACCGAACAGCTCAAACAATTGAAGTCTGCGGGAGATGTTTCCGCCGATGCCTTGTTGGAAAGTGCTATAGAAATCAAGAATGCAAAGGTTGTCATCGCTGAAGCCAAAGGTGCCAATCCAGGTCTGATGCGGCAACTCATTGACCAGATTCGCAAGAAGGTTGAGCCATCTGCAATACTACTATTAGCCGCCCAGAGTGAGGACAAGGTTGTCCTCGTCGCCGGAATCAGCCATGCCCTAGTGGGCCAAGGAGCCAATGCCGGTAACTGGGTCCGAGAAGTAGCACCTGTCGTTGGGGGCGGTGGTGGTGGTAAACCGGATATGGCTCAAGCTGGTGGTAAAGATGCCAGCCAAATCCCAGCAGCTATCGAAAAGGCTACAATGGTAATCACCGAAATGCTTTCCTAATTGACGGTAATATAACTCAACAAAAGCAACGCCCGCCCGGAATCAATTCCAGGCGGGCGTTGCTATCAAATCTGCGCGATTGTCTTCGCAATTCATCCCTTACAGCAGCCCTTTAAGTGCTTCCAATGCTGCATCGTAATTAGGTTCTTCCGTCGCTTCTCCTACGACTTCAGCATATTGAACTGTGCCTACCGCATCGACGACGAACGCTCCTCGCGCCAACAGTTTGAGCTCTTCAATCAGCATTCCCCAATTGTTTCCGAAAGAACGATCCTGGTAATCACTAACTACGTGCAAGTTCTCAACACCTTCAGCTCCACACCAACGATTTTGGGCGAAGGGTAAGTCAAGAGAAATGGTCACTGCGTTCACAGCATCACCAAGTGCGGCTACTTCTTCATTGAACTTCTTCGTTTGAGTTTGGCAAACGCCTGTATCAATCGATGGAATCACACTGATCAGACTGGGCTTCCCCTGGAGGCATTCGTTGCTCAAAGTCTGGAAACCATCTTTGAAGTAATGTGCTGTAAAGGCAGGTGCGGGCTGTCCAACAGCAACAGCTTCGCCAGCCAGTGTCATGGGGTTACCCTTGAAAGTAATGGCACCGCTTCGTGACATGATAATAAGTCCTCGTACTTAGAATACTGATGAATTAAAAGATTGTTTACTGTCTGGTAGTATACGCTTGTTCCGAGGCAAGCAGTAGTAGTGGGTAAAGATTGGACAAAAAAGCGATCACAACGCTTACGCAAATATTGACAAGTAATGCGTCTACACCTCAATTCGATTTAAGGTATAGACGCTCTCGTTTAGAAACATTACTAGCAATCAAATTACTGCCAAGGCCTGTCATTAACGCGACGAAATCGGAGAACTAGCTATTCTCCTGCTTCTCCTCTTCTGACGGCTCTGCTGGTTTCGCGACATCGTCATCCAGTCCCATTCCTCCGGCGGAAAGGATCAAGGGACGGAGCTCTGTAGCGACGTCTTTATTCTCCGTGAGGAAAGCTCGAGCCTTTTCTTTACCCTGTCCCAGGTATACATCTCCGTATTTGAACCAAGAGCCACTACGTGTCAGTACTCCGTGCTTCACTCCCAAGTCAAGTAAGTCACCTTCATAGCTGATGCCATGCGTATGCATCATATCGAACTCGGCGATACGGAAAGGAGGTGCAACTTTGTTTTTTACAACCTTCGCCCTAACTCGCTGACCAACCACCTGATCACCATCTTTGAGCTGAGCGATTCTGCGAACATCAATCCGGCAGGAACTATAGAATTTCAGAGCACGACCACCGGGAGTTGTCTCCGGACTTCCAAACATGACACCAATTTTCTCTCGAATCTGGTTAATGAAGATCACGACGGTCTTACTTTTTGCAATCGCACCGGTAAGTTTTCGCATAGCCTGACTCATCAGGCGAGCCTGAAGACCAACATGACTATCACCAATTTCGCCTTCAAGCTCTTTGCGAGGGACTAAAGCAGCGACCGAGTCAATAATGATGACGTCGACCGCATTGGATTTCACCAACATCTCGGTAATTTGCATGGCCTCTTCACCATTATTTGGCTGACTGACCAGCAATGTATCTAACTCCACTCCCAGCTTTTTGCCCCAACTCGGATCAAAAGCATGTTCAGCATCAATAATCGCCGCGATCCCATCACCTTTTTGAGCCTGAGCTGCAATGTGTAATGCCAATGTTGTTTTACCACTGGATTCCGGACCGTAAATTTCGATGATCCGACCACGAGGTACACCCTGTCCTCCAAGAGCCATATCTAAGGACAAACTGCCAGTATTAATCCCCTCTATTTTATGCCGCTGTTCAGTACCCAGGGGCATAATTGCTCCTTCACCAAACTGTTTTTCAATCTGTTGAAGGGTTGTTTTCAAATGAGCATTACCAGCCATCAAAGTATCAGCCTTAGCTGACGCACCTGATTTCCTACCTTTAGCACTCTTCGACTTTGCTGTCGTTGCTTTCTTCTTTGCCATATTTTTTGTCGATTCCTTCTTTACAGCAACCATTACTGCACTCCTTTATCGATAACTAGCTATTGTGTTTCAACTGCAATCACATATTTTTCCGACAGTGTAATGTCAAATCACCCTAAAAAGATCTTCCACGCCGAGATAGTGTACAAACAGCCACATGGTGAACACTTATACACTATATCGACATTGGCTTGCAACAACAAGAGTCTTTTACCACTCTGTAGTTGCCTTTTTTCCTACTCGCTTCCAAATGAACATGACGCTTAATAAAAGCAACATTTGATTGCCCCCCTGTAAGAATAGTAATCCCGCCGAGCTAATACATTTGCCCGACGACTGTCGTGTTACCGTGAGAGTCAACAACTCAAAGCTTTAACTGGGGGAGCTTTGAAGCGTCTCTTTCGGCGACACAATAACTATCGCAAGCGGTTGTGACACATCTGGTCACACTGACAAAAAAAATAAGAAAAATCTGGAAATGCTCTTTCCAGATTTTTAATACTGCCTTGGGTTGCATGAAGCTTGTCGAGTCGCTTCCTGGCGTTCTCTAGTGTTGCGTATCAGGATCATTCACGCAAATCGTAGCAGGCAATCCCTTTTTTCAGACGGACAAACATAAATCCATCGGCAATCGCCGGCGTCGTACAAACCAATGGGCCATTACTAAACTCCCGGCGAAGGACCACCTCCGCTTCGATCTGACCCTCAGCTGTCTTTTCAAGTTCATCGATTCCCAGTAATCTTTTAAATGCTTTTTCATCGGCGAGTAGCCCCTCTCGGTTGATCTTGGCCTGCATGAAGGGCTTGTACTTCGGTCCCGCTTCAAAGGCCAGGAGACCATCAAAAGCATAGAACACTTTCTCATCGGCCGAGATCAATGAGGTATATCGTGGCCGATTCAAATCGAGCATGGTTTGCCACTTCGGTTTTCCAGTTTCCAAATCAACACAGGCCAAACGACGGTCACCCTGAACAAAAACCAAATCGTTCACCGCAACAGGGCTCGATCCCGAATCAGCCGCTCCGTTAAATCGCCATAATTCATCCGGTGTCGTCTCACTTAAAACATAACAAGCCAAACCTGACTTTCGACTCTGCCCGTAAACAAGTAGCTTGTCACCGACGAGGATAGGTGTCGCATTTCCGGCTCCGGACTCCAGTTCCCAAACTAATGTCCCTGACTTCAAGTCCAGACACACCGTCATACCACCGGCGACATTGCAAATAACACGAGCTCCAGCATCTGCATGCCAGATAACCGGACTGCAATGAATATTCTTCTTCGTTTCTACTTTGTATTCCCAAACAACCTCCCCTGAATTCACATCCAAAGCATAAAGCCCACCACACAATACAATCGCCAATTCCTGTTCGACAGCAAAAGAAGACTGCAGATATTGATCCCGAAAATCCCCCGGGATCTTTGTTGTCCATAAAGTCTCACCGGTTTGAGCATCCACGGCACGGGCTGTCCTGCCGGCGCTGAGTACAAACAACTTATCGCCCTTGACTGTTGGTGATCCGGACTGAGCAAATCTCGTATAAACACTCGAGTACTCATTAGCCCAATTCAACTTCCCATTTTTTCGATCAAGGCAGTAGATAAACTCGTCGAACCTAAACCCTTTAGCCCGAGTTTCCTGTTCATTCCGTCGATTAACTTCATATTCAGCGTATTCCTCCTCGTTCATCCCGACTCGCTTCTCAGGAGGCAAATATGGGAACTTAAGAGGCGGCAACTTTTTAACGCTCGTTAAGGCTTCCTTTTTGTGTGTATACAAATAAACCGAATCACCACTTACCACAGGACTCGACCATCCACTCGCTGCAGCTGTAGGCAAATCATCCTCACTCACATACCAGACAGGCTTAAGTCCCTTCGTTGGCAAAGCATTTACCAGTGTAGGACTTTCGGGGTCGACGCCGCTACGCTGCCCACCTCGCCATTGATTCCAGTCCGCACTTTGCGCAAAGGAGGAACTGAAAACACCCAAAAACAGGAGTAACACACGCGTTGTTTTGAGAATAAGTGAAGCTGATACCATTCTGTTAAGTCCTACCCAGTAGTGATAACCTAAGTCTAAGAATATAATGCGACGATTAGTTCAATCTGATTTCATTATGAATTGAAGGAGCAGTTATGTCACTGCTTGTTGTTGGTTCGATCGCTTTTGACAGTGTCGAAACCCCTACAGACCGACGTGATAACGTAATTGGCGGGTCCGCCACTTACTTCTCCTATGCAGCCAGCTATTTCACGCCGGTCAATCTCGTAGGCGTTGTTGGTGAAGACTGGCCAGCGGAGCACACTGCCCTTCTCGAATCACGCAATATCAACACAGAGGGTCTGGAGATCAAAGCGGGTGAAAAAACCTTTTCCTGGAAGGGAAAATATCTCCCCAACATGAACGACCGTGAAACGCTGGAAGTTAATCTCAACGTATTTGAAACCTTCAGCCCAGTGCTTCCTGAAAGCTATAAAGATACGCCGTTTGTATTTCTGGCCAATGGAGCTCCAACCGTCCAAAGACAGGTCCTCGAGCAGGTACGTAAGCCAAAACTTGTTGTAGCCGATACGATGGACCTTTGGATCAACATCCAGAAGGACGATTTGCTTGAGCTTATCAAACAAATCGACGGACTTGTACTCAATGACAGTGAAGCCAAGTTACTGACCGGCGAAGAAAATCTTGTCAAAGCCGGAAAGGCAATACTCGAATTGGGAGCCAAATTCTGTGTTCTCAAAAAAGGGGAACACGGAGCAATGTATTTTGGCGAAGATGATTGCTACGTTCTTCCTGCCTTCCCAACCAATCAGGTTCTTGACCCGACCGGAGCTGGAGACAGTTTCGCCGGCGGAATGATGGGCTACCTTGCGAGTCAGGATGCAACCGATCCGGCAAGTATCAAGCGAGCTCTGGTGTATGGCACGCTTGTTGCAAGCTTCAATGTCGAAGACTTCAGTCTCGAACGCATGAAACAAATTGAACGCGAAGCACTAGAGCAACGTTTTTTACAATACCAACAAATGCTGACTATTCATTAAGAAAAATTCAACCATCATCATCTCGTGAAACCTCTTCGTACGTTTATCGCTGTAAATGTCTCTCAGGAAACCTGCCGGGTCGCTGGTCGCCTGCTTAAGCAATTAGGGGCCATCGACGACGGTGTCAAAACCATACAAAACCAAAACCTACACATTACGCTAAAGTTTCTCGGCGAAGTGCTCGTCGAAGACACTCCAGCCATATGCTCTGCGGTTGAAAAAGCGTGTGAATCATTCAAAGATTTTGATTTGGTTAACGGGGGACTCGGAGCCTTCCCGAATCAGGAGCGCCCACGCACACTCTGGATGGGAGTGGAACAAGGTGTTGACGAAATTCGCGAATTACAGGCTGCCATCGATCACCACACGCAACAACTTGGTTATTCGGGAGAAAACCGACTCTTCGTCCCTCACTTGACACTAGCTCGCATCCGTAATTTCCAGGGCGACTTTGAAAGACTGCAGGAACTTTTCGATTTATATAGTCCAGGACCGTTAACCACGACCCACGTCACCGAAGTTCTCACCTACGCCAGCTTTACAGACCGCGGAGTTCCGACTTACGAAGTCCTCGGCCGCTGTAAATTATAGGAAGAAACAGGTGGCCAACTTCTCGCAGATGCATCAACTGCTTTCTAAGCAGCTCGTTGCTTTTCGGCGTGTTTCCTTTTGAGTCGGTTAAGTTTCTTTCGCATTGTTTTCAACTGTTTACGACTCATTTTGGTGAGGTCATATTGTTCCCAAAATGCCTCTTCATCAAATGGTTCATGCTCAACCTTGTCTTCTTTGGGAGGAATGAGAAGTGTGTTCTGCGTAGAATCATCGACCGGCGTTTCGTAGACCGTCGATTCATTTGATTGGATGGAACCATTCTCTTGATGAGCGTAGGAAGTGTAGATCACTTCTTCCTCTTGCTGCAGTTGCTCAGCCACTTCAGACTCATCCTGATATAACTCGTCCTCCTCGTAATCCTGTTCAGTTTCTTCGCAGACCACTTCTTCGTCTATTGCATCAGGTTCGTCATCGAGTTCGTCAAAGTCCTCTTCAGCGTATTCGTCGTATTCCTCTTCAGTTTCGACTAACTCGTCATCGCCAAGATCATCCCAGTCGTCCCACTCGGCACCCAGCTCAACAGCTGATTCCTGCTGACGATCTTCCGTACCTGTAATTTCGGGGACTACCTGATTTACAACCGCTTGGTTGGATTGGGCTAGTTGAGAAACATTTACTCTACCTTGCTGGGCGTTCAGATAAACCTTACGCGCATTCAACCATGTCATTAACGACACGATTAATGTAGCACTCATCGCTAAGGACGACTTAGCCACATCGGTGGTCAAAGCGGATTCACCGATAAGACTACCCATTCGTGAACAACCTGCGGCAATCATCACCATCATGGCCACGGCCAACATCATGAGCATGGCTGGACGAGACTTAAATTCAATCAGCAGAAGAATAGAAAAATACATCACTCCCAATGAGACCATCATCATCCACCAAGTGGATGCTTCATTCCAGGGACTCGACATTTCAAATTGAGCCAATGGCACGCTGAGAATTTGATGCCCGCCAGTGGCCACTTCAAAGCTCAGAAAACCACTGAAGGCTGCCAGATACAGCCAAAGACGATAACGTCCTTTGTAATCGTCTGCTTTATGTCGTCTTAATAAATAAACAAATACAGCCCCAAGACTTAATATCAGCAACATGACGCTCATGGACCAGCTGGCAAGGTTGCCAGGTCCCGCGATTTCAAACAAGTGTTTTGGAAATTCCGCCGACTCTAAAGTTCGAGTATGGATATGTGCTTGCTGACACAAATAGATACTAATTACACCCAGTAGCAACATGGCCAGATAAGCCCATAGACTTTTAGGAATCAGATCGGTCAGTCTCGGTTGATTCTCCAACATGGCACGATCAAAGTACGCGCGCACGCCGTCATGCCCTGCCTGTTGGCCGACGAATTCATGCAATTGCTTCTTTGCTTTTTTAGCCTTTAGTGCCACTAGTCAGATCTATCCCTGAATCCGGTTCTATTGAATTCTCTCAGATGCGCAGCAGCCCGCGCACGGCCCACTATAATCTTCGGCACACAAACCCTCGGAAATAAAGCAAATCAGGGTTGGTTCCTAGAGATGTAACGGAATTAATCGAAGGTAACTACGGGGCTTCAAGCAGTCGCCTCCCATCAGTTGTCAAAGTACTGCGTCAAGAATCCACCGGACTGAAATACCAGACTGATGCAGATATTTGTTAGATGAATTCTCATGGATCGGCTCGCGATCCAGTCGCTTCACAGCACTGACATCCTTCCACCCTTATATGTCGTTGTCAGAACCCTTTTTTTGGGGTATCTTCGAGTATTAATAATGAAATCAAAAAAAATGTCCGGTTCTGTATCAAGGCATCCGGCTAACTCAGATTTCACTATCTCTAATACTCCCTGTTGTTAATCACTGTTTTAGTTCAGAAAGAAACAAATGGCATACGAACTACCTGAATTACCTTACGCTTATGATGCACTCGAGCCACACATCGATGCTCGCACTATGGAAATCCACCACAGCAAACACCATGCTGGATACGTTGCAAAAGTGAATGCTGCGATTGACGGCTCTGAATTGGAAGGTAAATCAGTCGAAGATCTAGTTTCTGATTTAGCTGGTGTTCCTGAAGATAAACGCGGAGCTGTACAAAACAATGGTGGCGGTCACGCAAATCATTCACTTTTTTGGTCTGTTCTTTGCCCTAACGGGGGTGGCGAACCATCTGGTGATCTGGCGGAAGCCATTAACGGTGCTTTCGGTAGCCTGGATAGTCTGAAAGAACAGTTCTCAGCTGCAGCGGCCACTCGCTTCGGCAGCGGATGGGCCTGGCTCAGCGTCGACAATGGTCAATTAGTAGTTGAAAGTACTCCTAATCAGGACAGCCCATTAATGGCTGGCCGTACACCTATCCTCGGACTGGACGTTTGGGAACATGCTTACTACCTGAACTACCAGAACCGACGTCCTGACTACGTAGCCGCTTTCTGGAATGTCATCAATTGGGACGAAGTTGCTCGACGATACGCGGCTGCAACTGCCTAGTTAGCACGTACCTAGTCATGTCGTGGTCTGACAAAGACCCAAACACCAAAAGCTTCATCAGAGTCCTGCTCTGGTGAAGCTTTTTTCTTTTTTCAAATCATCTGTTAATTCGTCATGAATTCTACAAACCCATATTGACCCAATTTGATCTCAAAAGATACTATTGCCCGACGCTCAAAAGAATCCCCTTCTCATGTACCGGCCTATCTTAGGAAGAAATTCTAAGAAAGACCGGCCGGTGCAGTGATTCACGGCTTTCTCCAAGCGACAAATAATTATGGTTTTGAAAGGAATAAACAATGACATCCTCAAATCGACGATGGTTTCCCGTCCTCGCAGTAATCTGTGCATCTTCTGTCTGCCTGACAGGGTGTAAATCTTTTAGCTGGAGCAAACTGCCCGGCATGAGTTACTTTGCCAGTGATGACAAGCATGAACAGTCATACTATGGTACTCAGGACACACCCTCGAACGACTATAACGCTTCCACCGTGGATTACTCTCAGCGTTATGGTAACACCGGCAATACGACCGCTCAAAACACCTACGGGCAACAGTATGAGTCAACCAATGTTGGCAATACCAACTACCTAACTAACCAACCTGGCCAGCAAGCTCTGGGACAAACCCAGCCACCGCAGCAACCGTTATACGGCCAGCAACAGTACGGTAACCAAGCCGCTACTTATCCAGCCCAAGCTCAGCAACAGTACCAACCACAAGGCCAGAAATTCAATGCTGTCGGACAAAACCAAAACGTCCCAACGGCAGGTACGTTACAGGAGACCGCTGGCAACTACAACGGTGGCGGCTTCTACAATCCCAATGCTAACGTTGGATCGTATCAGCCAAACCAAGCTTCAGGATCTCCTAATGTTCCAACCTACGGTGCCACAGGAACAGAACAAACGCAAGGAGCAGCCGCTTACGTTTCGGGAACTCCCGCGAATACACAATTCGACGGCGGCAATTATCAACCAGCCAGTAATACAACCGCTCCGATGCCAGCTTACCGACCTGGTAGCACTGGTGGTACAAACGGTTATTACACACCCAATGGAGGCAACTTCAACGGTCAGTAATCGGAAGAGCAGAACTGGCCCCCAACTGCAGTTGCAGTTCCCTTTCAAAACCAAAGACGGCTTTAGGTGTTGTTGCCTAAAGCCGTCTTTTTCGTCATGGACCACGGTGTGTTGTGCCATCGCACTGGCACAGATAAACTGACGAGTAACTAAGTTTAAGTTCCTCGGTGGAACACCCAGTTTAAGCAGGAGAGAAAGTATGGCATTCAGCCTTGAAGGTCACGTGGCAATTGTGACCGGTAACAGTAGCGGACTCGGCAAGGAGATCGGTATGGCACTCGGACAAGCCGGCGCCAAAGTCCCCGTTAACTTTTGCTATAACGAAGCACGAGCGCAAAATACACTCGAAGAATACAAAGCTGCGGGCATCGAAACCTGCCTCATTCAGGCAAGTGCAATTACCGACGAAGGAATCGACAAGCTTTTCTCCGAAACCGAAAGGCAACTTGGCAATCCTGACATTCTTGTCCCAAATGCCACTTGCGATCAGCCTCATAAGCCAATCGACCAATACGACTGGGCATTCTATCAGGACATGATCGACTTTTTTATAAAAAGTCCTTTTCTGATGACGCAACGCGGTATGGCACATATGAAGCAACAAGGCTGGGGACGTATTGTCAATATCGTAAGTGAAGTCTATCACCGTAGCGTTGGTGACTTCAGTGCATACGTCGCTGCTAAAGGTGGGCAGATCGGTTGGACTCGTAGTATGGCCACGGAATTTGCCGATGCGGGCATTACCGTCAACATGATCGCCCCTGGCTGGATCCCGACAGATCGCCATGCTGATGATCCTCAGGAAGAAAAAGATGGCTATCTGGCACTGATTCCGGCAGGCCGCTGGGGAACTCCTCGTGATATAGCCGATGCAGTACTGTACTTTGCCAGTGAAGAAGCATCCTTTGTCACAGGACAAACACTCTGCGTTAACGGCGGCATGACTCCGTGGTAAGTCACTTACGACAAGCGACCAAATTCTAATGAGCTCCTACAAGAACGAATATGAAAGTGTAGCCGATCCTCATTCGCTAACCAGTGAACCGGACGGTGATGACAACAATAAGTCCGGGCTTCGCTGGGCGTATTCCCTTTTGTGTGGTCTGATTATCCTACCCATTACAACACAATGGCTACCTTCAGAAGTTGCATTATGGAAGCAAGCCGATGCTCGTAATCACTGGGATGCTAAAGATCCGGAAACAGCACTTAAGCTGAGTTCTCAAGCACTTCATTGGGACGCTGATAATCCATCATTGTTGACAGAACGGGCAGACTGGCTTGCTGAACTAGAACGATATGACGAAGCCATTGACATCTATCAGGCGTTGATCGCAACTCTAACAACTACCGGAGAGTCCGCATTTACGATTCAGTTGCGTATACAACTGTGCAATCATTTTAATAGTCGTTCTGCGTATACCAAGCAACCATCCGACGAGACCTGGCAACAATGGGAAATTATCAATACCTGGTATCGATCCGGTGATCGTATCAAACAACTTTCGTTGCTTCAGGAAGCCAACCTTTATAACAACCAAGCGTACCAACTAGCCGTAAGTAACTCGCATTTGGAAGAAGCATTGGGGAGTGCGAGTAAGTGTCTCGAACTCCTTGGAGGAGAGATTTACTGTCTCTACAGCGACCCTATGTACTATGTTCAAACTGCTTATCAGGCATATAGTCAGAAGAAGTACCGAATCGCGATGGAAAATCTAAACAAAGCGGTCGATAAACTCGGCCGACACCACGCACTGCTTCAGGCAACCTCTCCAAAGATCACCTGGAAGGCCTTCGAGAAAAAGGAACTTGCCCAACGAATTGCAGACTTTGAAATCCTGTTTGGTAATGTACTACTTTTTCGTGCTGCCTGTCTAAAACAAACCCCGGGGGAAGAGCTATCTCAGAACGAGGTAACCAATGAAATGATGACGGATCGTTTACGGGCCAAGGATTTGGGAGTCGATAGTAAATACTTCACTCCGAAGGATGCTCACTTTGGAAATCTACTCATGTCCTTTCGTACTCACTCATTCATCCCCATGGCTCTCGATACCCGTGGATACCTCTATCACTTGCTGGGGAATCACCACCTGGCTTTGATTGATCTAGAAGTCGCTGTCGGGGCAACCGAATACGAACTAAAGCAGTTTGATGAGGTCTTGACGTATGAGAAAGATCGAGTTGCAGACATCGATTTTATTAAAAAACAACGTCACGAACGAGCCAAGAATCTGGCCGTCATCCTATATCACCGTTCGTTAGCTTATGATGCGACGCATCGGGTTGCCAAAGCTCAAAAAGACCGCGAAAAAATTGAACAACTGGGGTTCTCCGCAGGTTCTTTACTTCATTGAACCCGTTAAAAATACCGTCAAGATGATGCTGAGGGGGGTTGTTCATATTTTTTAATGATGTATCTTTTTAATTATCAGCTGAGACAAGACAGCTCACATTTTTTTGCTTCATCTGATGGAATCAAGTTCAGATTTCTTTAGTTTATGTCCGATGAATTGGTCATAAATCAATCTCTGAGCAAGACCTTTTTGGCCCTGTAGCTCAACTGGTTAGAGTACCGGACTGTCGATCCGGTGGTTGCGGGTTCGAGCCCCGTCGGGGTCGCTGAAAGCCGTGGATGTGAAAACTGAAGCGGCTTTTTGCATGCGCCGAAACGTTGCGGCTGCTTGAAGGGCACCAAAATTGCTTCTTAAGTGGTGCGCTTTGTACAAAGACTTTTGTCAAAGGGGGACAGATTGGACCAAAATCAGGGGCTTGGAAGAATTGCTTAGCCCTGCTTTCTGATGTGTCGATATAATACTAGACATGAACAAGACAGACAATCAGCCATCGGAGAGTTTGATTTCGGACGGCAATTCATTAGGACAGGCAGATCCCTCCATCGAAAGCCATTTCTTTCGACGCCACGGCCGCAAAATCGCAGGTAGTCTAGTATCCCTAATCTTCATTGGGATTCCATTCATACTCGCGACGATCAAGTTTATAGAGAAGCTCCAAATCGGCCATGATCTTGGCGTATCCTTCTTCATCGAACAATTATCTAAATATTTTCTGATGACAGCCGGAATCTTCTGGTTCTTTTTCTTTGGAGCCAGCTTCGGTTCTTTCCTCAATGTGATCGCCTGGCGACTACCACGTGGGGGAACATTACTTGGATCCTCTTATTGCGAGAGTTGCAACACCAAACTTAAAATGCGAGACAATTTCCCTCTATTTGGCTGGTTGTGGCTGCGAGGAAAGTGTCGCACCTGTGAAGTGGAAATATCCGGACGTTATATTATCGTGGAACTCATTTCTGCCGTCGCGATCGGTACGCTGGCGCTAATGGAAATGATAGGAGCGGGTGCTAATCTATTCCATTTATGGTCAGTGGATATAGAGTTTATGTTTCGAAAGTTTGTTCTCTCCCCCGAACCACGTTTTATCGCATATTTCCTCATACATTCCTGTCTCATCTTTATCCTGATGACCACAGGATTAGTAAGTCTGCAACAACAACGAATCCCTCGCAATATCTTCTATTTTGGATTTTTTGTTTCAATCATCACGGCAATCTGCTGGCCACAGGCCATTCCTTTTACTCATACCAATCAACCAATCACATCCATCAACTCAACGTTTGCTAGCGTGCTTCCAATGCTCTGTGGACTGGGTTCTGGCGGCATACTGGGGGTTCTATCCACTCACCTACTAATGAGAAAGGATTTTCGGAAGGTCCCAGAGTTCACCATCCTAATGGCACTTACAGGAAGTTTCCTGGGCTGGCAGGCAACTGTCGTCGCCGGTTGTCTGACTGGGATCGTTCTTCTTTTGACTCGAATCTTCTCTAAAAGATATTCTGCCGCCGAACTTTTATGGCTAAGTGTTATCATCACCATTCTCACATTCCGCTTCTGGATGGAATGGTTCCGAAATTGGCTCCCTGGTAATTTTATTTAATTCAGCTCTATCGCTTCTTCCAGGTGTTTGTATAACGGTTCAAGCGACTGTTGCACCGCCCCAAGTTCATCGCTAAGCCCTTTCATGGTACTGCCGTCACGCAAAGCCTCTTCTTGGGCCATTTCAGAATAGATACGTTCGATGCGAGATTCAGCTGCAGCAATCTCTGCTTCGATTTCCTCAACCTTACGATAAGGAAACTTGCGTTTACGTCGAGGCTTGGAGTTAGAAGCTTTGTCTGATTTCTTCTCTTTAGAATTTGGACCAACTGTTTCCGGCCTGGGCTCCATTTCAACTCGGGCTTCTTTCGCTAACCCGCTATCAATCAAGGCCTGATAGGTAGAGTAGTTACCGTCAATCACGCGAAAACGACCGGGCTCTACTACAAGCAGCATGTCACAAACCTGATCCAGAAAATAACGGTCATGGCTGACAATCACGACGGTTCCCTGATAATCACGCACCGTTCGTTCCAGAGAGTCTCTGGCCCATAAATCGAGATGGTTAGTCGGTTCATCAAGAAACATCAGGTTGGCATCTCGGGTGGACAGCCAAGCCAACGCCGTTCGATTGCGTTCTCCGCCGCTCAAGTGTCTTACTTTTTTGAACACCATCTCTTTGGTAATACCAAAGCGAGCCAAAACGTCACGCCGTTCACGTTCAACAAATTCCTTGTGATCCGGTCTAATGGCCTCCACGACTTCTTTATCGCTATCAATACAGGTCAGATGCTGATCAAAATAAGCGGCCTTTACCTTGGCTCCAATGTGAATCTCACCTGCATCAGGTTCCAATTCACTATTAAGAATTTTCATCAGGGTCGATTTACCTGTCCCGTTAGGTCCCAGAATTCCCCACTTCTGACCACGTAGGATATCAAACGTCAGATCTTCAAAAAGCGGGCAATCGAAGGCCTTCGAGATATGCTCTGCCCGGATGACAATATCACCACTGCGTTCAGGAACAGGAAATCCCATTGCCGGCGCGTTGATCTCACGCGGGGGATTCACACGCTCCATCCGTGCCAGCTTCTTCCGCCGATCTTCCGCCTGAGCCGTTTTCTGGCTACCAATGTGACGTCGCACAAATTCTTCGAGTCTGGCGATCTCATCCTGTTGTTTTTCATAAGTTCGTCGAAGGACTGCATTGCGATCATCTTTCTGCTGCATGTAGGACGAGTAGTTGCCTTTGTAAATTTCAATCGTCCCCTGATGTAGCTCAATCGTCTTCTGCGCTACCTGATCGATAAGAAAGCGATCATGGCTAACTAAGAGAATCGTAGCCTGACTGGCTGCCAGAAATCGTTCCAGCCATTGTGTTGCATCAATATCCAAATGATTTGACGGTTCGTCCAACAGCATCAGGTCAGGTTCAGCTAATAATAATTTAGCCAGTGCCAGACGATTCTTTTGACCACCGGAAAGCTGCTCAACCGGCTTATGAAATTCAGACTCAATAAATCCGAGACCACTCAGAATCCGTTCTATCCGATAGTCAATGTTGTATGCGTCTTGCTGATATAGACGAACCTGTAGTCGGTCAAAATGCTGGGCAAGCTCTTCCAGCAGTTCACCTGTCGCCTCAGCCATCTCCGCGGCAACACGCTCAGCCTCTTCGCCCAGGGTCGCCAATTCTTCTAATGCCGCAGCCGCTTCGTCCCAGACAGTCCGGCCTGCCGTATATTCAGGCTGCTGCTCAAGAATGCCGACTCGAATCGCAGGATGTACCTCAATCGTCCCGCTATCCGGCTCAAGTACACCGGTAATGATCTTCACCAATGTACTCTTACCTGCACCGTTAGGTCCCACAAGCGCTACATGGTCGCCTTTAGACAGCTCAAAAGACACACCGTCGAGTACCGCTTCTTCGGAGAAATATTTTTCGATATTGTCGACGGTTAGCTGAATCATGCTCATCATTATGTGCTGAATCGCCTTCGAACGTAAGTCGGTCAAAACGAGCCGTAAACTGCCCAATACTGTCTACTAGTCGGTTTTTCCATCCAATGATAGAATCGAATTTTCTGCACGACTTACGGCAATACGCAGTACCGAGCAAAAATTACAAAAATAAGAACCAACTCATATAGTTCTCACGAAAGAAGCACACCAATGAAAATTGCTGTCATTCCTGGTGATGGAACCGGCCCGGAAGTAACCAACGAAGCACTGAAAGTG
>MDSW01068167.1_pt1 | contig 28408 bp, 26 predicted proteins | sample 811171 | NCBI WGS metagenome assembly MDSW01 (sample SAMN05326641, study PRJNA326480) | marine metagenome | isolation source: seawater | place: Atlantic Ocean: North West | collected 2012 | reverse complement strand
TGGGAAAAATATGAAAATATCAAATTTGATAAAATCAAACCAGGAAAGGGGTAATTCTGTTCAAACGTCCAAAATTTCTTGAAGAATGGTTAGAAATTTATAGAGTAGGAGGTATTAAAACTCTAATCAGAAAGAAGGGATTCTCAATCGTATTTACTTTTATTCTTTTTTATCTTGTAAGAGACTCTGTGCTTTATATTTTAATTCCTTATTTAGCGTACCAATCTTTTACCAGCTGTTTTTGAAGATATAGCAGAATTGGCATGGGAAAGTTTTTTAATTGATTTTACTTTGTATTTTAAAAAGCACTAGGGTTTCAGAAGCAAAAAATCTTAATATCATCTAATGAAATATTTGATGCTATTTCTAATCCCAACAATGATATTTCCAAGGTTTAGTGGCACAGATAAACCTGTATATAATTGTGGATTATCGCACACTGCAAATAAAACTTTGAACAATAAATCAACCTTGACTCCTGATCAACAAAAAATAGATATATCTTATTATAAATTAGATTTAGAAATATTAATTGACGAACGAATCATAGGTGGAACCTTAGTTGTTAGAGGTCATTTTAGAACGGATCAACCTGACTTAATCGAATTAGACTTATCGAGTGCAATGAGTGTGGACTCGGTAAAGTTTTTTGGAGAGGTATGGCCATTTGAGCATGATAACCATATTTTGAAAATACCCACATTGCAAATCACAATGCATGGCGGATACGACTTTAGTGTTGAAATATTTTATGGGGGAACACCAATCCCCTCTGGGTTTGGTTCGTTTAATTTTGATACCTACAATGGAGAAGACCACGTTTGGACCTTGTCAGAACCATATGGAGCAAGAGATTGGTGGCCTTGTAAAGATGATCCTTCAGATAAAGCGGACTCTATGGATATTATTATTTCGTTGCCTGATGATCAGATCCCAGTTTCTAATGGTTTACTGATAAATGAGGTAGAAATAGGAGACGGGAAAAAGAAATATCATTGGAAAGAAAAATATCCAATTTCAACCTACTTAGTATCTATAACAACTTATCCTTACAGATTTTGGAGCGATAATTATATAAGCCCTCAGAATGATACGATGCCTATTGATTTTTATGTTTACCCAAACCATTATGATATGACTTATAATAATTATCTTAAGACCAAAGAAATGATAACCATTTTTTCAGAAAAATTTGGAGAATATCCATTCATAAACGAAAAATATGGTCATGTTGAATTCAATCGCGCAGGAGGAATGGAGCACCAAACCATATCCAGCATGGGAGGTCACTCGGAGTGGCTAATCGCTCATGAACTTGCTCATCAATGGTGGGGTAACCTAGTTACCTGCGCAAGCTTCAACCATATTTGGCTTAATGAAGGGTTCGCTCGTTTTGGCGAAGCACTGTGGCAAGAAGAAAAATATGGCGTTGGTGCGTATCGTGATTTCTGGAGTGCGCATGCCTACTATGGTCCTGGTACTGTTTATGTGGAAAATCCCACCTCAACTTCAGAGATTTTCAACGGTAATCTAAGCTACAATAAAGCAGGATGGGTTTTACATATGCTAAGAGGAATTTTAGGGGACTCAATTTTTTTCGATGTCTTGAAATCCTATGCTACCAATGATTCTCTTGCCTATAATGCTGTTACCACTGAAAAATTTCAAAACGTCAGTGAATATATTTCAGGTTTGGAACTTGATTATTTTTTTGATCAGTGGATTTATGGTGAAGGATACCCGAAGTACTCAATTGATTGGGAAATAAATAAAAACTCTGAGCTTATTGTGAATATTCAACAAGTCCAAAAAACACAATATTTTAAGATGCCAATAAATTTGCAACTATTACTACCAGATGGTATAACGGAAATAAGGATAGATAACAGCCAGGCCTTTGAGACCTATAACCTTGGTATTATAGGTTCTTCGACATTTAATTTAATCCTTGATCCAGATGAATGGATATTAAAAGAGGTCCAATATTTAAATATGGGGTATGAATTTCCAGGGCCCAGCCAAATAACACTATATCCTGCTTACCCAAATCCATTTAATTCAGGTACAACGATTTCATTCTTTATTCCAGAGACAGTTGGTGAAAAAAATGGTGATATAAAGATTTATGATTTGAAAGGAAAATATTCTGGTTCAATTTGGTCTGGAAAAACCAAAATAGGATTGAATAAGATTAATTGGAAAGCTTACGATAGGCCTTCTGGTGTTTATTTTATTGTTCTTGATACAGAAAATAAAAACTTTTCTCAAAAAGTTCAGTTTATTAAATAGTATGGATAAGATAAGAGTCCTTAACTTAAAAATCGCAGGGAGACATGGTATTTATGAATTTGAAAAAGAAAAAGATTACTTATTTGAAATAGATCTTGAGGTTCATAAATCATTAAGACAAGCTGGAGTAACAGATAAAGTAAAAAATACAATTGATTACAATGATTTAATATTATTTACAATTGATATATTTAGGTCAAAAGATTGCAACTTAATTGAAACAGTTGCTGAGTCAATATGTGCAGGAATAATCAAAAATTTTCCGGTTAAAAAAGTCATTGTCAAGATAAGGAAACCACATGCCCCCATTCCAGCAGAGTTTGATACAGTTGAAGTTGAAATCATAAGGAAGGTATGAATGAGCGCAAAAGTATATTTATCATTAGGATCTAATATAGGTGACCGAGAGTCTAATATTGCACAAGCCACTATGGCACTTTCAATAAATCTTGAAATAATGAATATACAAAGTTCTTCATTTTATGAATCACAACCTTTATATAACACTGAGCAACCTAAGTTTTTAAATTCCGTAGTATCGTGTGATACTGATTTACAGCCATTCGATTTTTTTGATGTCACTGAAAGAATAGAAAAGATGCTTGGTAAAAAAATAAACCCCGAAAAAAATCATCCAAGAACAATTGACATTGATATTTTAGTTTATGGAGACTCATTTTTGGAGACAGAAAAATTAACTTTACCGCATCCAATGATAGCATTACGAAAGTTCGTTTTGATTCCATTCAATGAAATTGCTCCAGATTTTAAAATTCCGAATACAGATATGACAGTAAAAAAACTTTTAGAAAATTGTCCTGACAATTCTTCTGTAACCAAACATTTTATGAAAACACAGGCATGAAGAATTTATACTATATAGCAATTGAGGGCGCAATCGGAGTTGGCAAAACCAGTCTAGCCAGCCTTATTTCTATGGAACTTGGCTCTCGTTTAATTCTTGAGGAGTTTGATGACAACCCTTTTTTAGGAGACTTTTACACTGATCCCGAGAGATATGCTTTTCAAACCCAATTGTTTTTTTTACTTCAGAGGTATCGTCAGCAACAAGAACTACGCCAGTTAGATATGTTTCAGAGTTTATTGATTACCGATTATATGTTTGTAAAGGATCGGTTGTTCGCATCTCTTAACCTAAATGAGAATGAAATGCATTTATATGATACAGTAGCAAATCTCCTAGAAAGAAATATTATAAAGCCAGATTTAGTAATATACCTGCAAGCTGACACCAATACCTTAATGAAAAATATTGAAAAAAGAGGACGTAAGATGGAACAAGAAATAACTTGGGAATATATTGATGCACTAAATCAGGTTTACACAGAATACTTTTTTCGTTATCAGGATACTCCTTTAGTGATAATTAATACAAACAATATTGATTTTGTTAATAATAGAGATGACCTCGATGAAGTCATTAATTATATACGCCAACCTATTACGGGCACCAAATTTTTCAACCCAACTTCAGCAATATAATTATGCGATGGTTGATATTAGGTTTTGTTATTTATGTTTTAATTCGCCTATTGTCGTCACTAAAGGCGTTCCTTGCAATTAATTCCAGATACAAACAAAATGAACGGAAAAGCGCTATTAGTAAAAAAGTGGGGAAAATGGAAATTTTAGATGCTGATTTTGAGGATAAATAAAGTTTGTTTTCCTATTTGTTTAAAATTAATTCATCGTTAATATTTTCTTACTTTGGATTGCTAAAATGTTAAAACAATTAATAGTACTTGGATTCCCATCCTTATTAGTAGCACAATTTAGTAATGTGCATGAGGGGTTTGGATTGGACATTGGCTCCAACGGATCTGGAATTTTTTTTTCAAGGCATTACACCCATGAATCTGGGAAATATAGTTTATCTGGTGAACTGAGATTTTATGACATCAAGGCGAGTGATGAGACAATTGTCTATGATTGGTATTATAATCAATATCAATCTGTAGGTGGCAAAAGCTTATTACTTGTTCCATTTTTTCTAGGGTCAAATTATTATCCATTTGCAGGGAAGATCGCAAATAATTTTTCACCATTTATCACATTTAAAAGTGGGCCTATTTTGACAATTAACGGTCAGGAATCTGGGAGATTTATAAATCGATGGGTCAACTCTGAAACTCATGGATCTTGGGGTGGCTTTGCAGGTGTCGGTGCTGAAATTAGGACAGTGAGTTCAACAACAATAATGCTCCACATGGGCTATGAATACCTTCCTCTCGCAAAAATTTCGGATGGGAAAAAAGACTATTCTGGGTTATTAATCCATATATCCTTCAATCGTTTGAAAAAATGATTTTAGATCATGCTTTCCAAATTAATCCAAATGATGTTTCATCGGGAAAATTTACCTTAAGTGAATCAGAATCTTTTCATGCTATTAGAGTTCTCAGATTAAAAAAAAACGATAAAATCTGGTTACTTGACGGTGTGGGTAATGGTTATCATGCTAAAATTGAGGACCTCAAATCAAATGGTCTTTCAGGCCAAATAATTAAACATTTTCCTGATTATGGAGAAAATACTCATTCAATCCATTTAGGCATGGCTTTGATAAAAAGAAGTAGATTCGAATTAGTTTTAGAAAAAGCTACCGAGCTTGGTGTTCGAGAAATTACTCCTATCATTTCAGATCGGTGTACAAAAAAAAACCTTAACCTTGATAGATCAAAAAAAATAATCATTGAAGCATCAAAACAATGTCGCAGAAGTAGATTTCCTGTACTCCAAAAACCAATAAAATTAATAAATTATTGCTCCAGCAAAGTTGGACAAATTTTGGTGGGAGTTACGGCTTCATCAAATAAGCTTAGAGAGGTAAGTTCTGCAATCAATAAAACAGTCCATGTGATTATCGGTCCTGAGGGAGATTTTTCAGATAATGAATTAAATATTATGAAAAATAACAATGTGATTAATTATAATCTTGGTCAAAGGCGGCTTAGGTCTGAGACAGCTGCATTATATTCTATTTCTTTTTTAAATGAAGTATTAAGGTAAAATGAAAAATTGTTTGTTTTGTAAAGTTGTTAATAAACAGATTTCCGTTGATATGGTATTCTCAAATAAGTCAGTTCTATCCTTCAGAGATATTAACCCTATCGCTCCCAATCATGTTTTAATCATTCCCAAAATTCATATATCAACTCTCAATGATATTAGAATTGATCATATAAATATTCTCGGTGAAATGATGCTAGCGGCGAAAGAGGTAGCTGCTTCTGAGGGATTATCAGATGAGGGCTATAGAACCATATTTAATTGCAACAAGAATGCTGGACAAACCGTGTTTCATTTACACCTCCATCTCATTGGGGGTAGAAGGCTGAGCTGGCCTCCCGGCTGAAAAATAAGTAAATATTTTTAATGCAAGGTGGAATTATCCTCCCAATTCTTGTAAATTAGATTACCTCAACAAAAATTTTAATTAGTGTATATATCAGAACTTAAACTTCATGGCTTTAAATCTTTTGCAAAAAAGGAAGTTATGAAACTAGGTCAAGGCGTAACCACAGTAGTTGGTCCAAATGGATGTGGTAAAACTAATATCGTAGATGCAATCCGATGGGTTCTTGGAGAACAAAAGTATAGTGTTCTTCGCAGTGGGAAAATGGAGGATGTCATCTTTAATGGCGCCTCTAATATAAAACCTCTAGGCGTCTGTGAGGTAGCACTCACCGTTCACAACAATAGCGGTAAACTTCCTATCGAATATAATGATATTGAAATCGCGCGAAGGGTATATCGCAGTGGTGAATCAGAATATTTTTTAAATAGAACACCCTGTAGATTGAAAGATATTAACGAACTTTTTGTTGACACAGGGATGGGCGCAGATGCCTACTCAGTAATTGAATTAAAAATGATTGAGCAAATTCTTTCCGAGGCTGGGGAAGGACGCCGAAAAATGTTTGAAGAGGCCGCGGGTATTAACAAATACAGGCATCAGAGGAAGCGAACAATTCGTCGATTTGAGGTGACGAGAATCGACCTTGATAGAGTAAACGATATTATAATTGAGGTGGAACAAAAAGTAAAAAATCTAGACTTACAATTAAAGAGATTCAAACGTCACGAATCTTTAACAAATAGTCTTGAGGAAAATGACCTTTCTCTTGCTTATTTGCAGGTATTTCGTTACAAATCAATGATCTCTCCACTAAAGAAAAAAATAAAAGATTTTAACCATTTAAGACAGACTAATAATGCTGAATCATCAAAGGATGAAGATGTACTAAAAAGCCTCAGGTCCACATATAAAATCCAAGAAAATGATATGAGTCAAATTCGCGAAAAAATGAGTAAAATTAAAGAAAATCGTGATATTATTAGGAATAATATTTTGATTTCTAGTGAACAGGGACGTGGTATTTTATTAAACATCGATAGGCTCGAAAGGGAGACCTTTAATAACAATAAAAAAATAGGCGAGCTAAAACAACTGACAATAAGTTTTGATAAAGAGATTGCCAATCTCGAGCCTGAGATCAATAGCTTTATTGAGACCTACAAGCAAGAAAAAGAAGTTTATGATAAACTTGAAAGTGATTACCGTGATGCTGAAAAAAAACTTGACTCAGAGCAGAACACAAGGTGGGAAATGAAGCGAAAGCAGATGGAAGAGCGGACACTTTATGATCGAACACAGGCGCTGTTTAAGGAAAAACAACAATCTATTAAAAAATTAGAAGAAAATCTAACAGATTCAAATATTACCAAGCGCAACCAAATTGAACAATTAAAAAAAAATTATATAGAAAAAGAGAGTATTTCAAAAAAGATAAATTCAGAAAAGAAATTTCACGGAGATAGCGAAAAAAAACTTAAAAAACTTGTGGATAGTAAATATTTACTATTAGATGAAAAAAGAGATGTATCTTCTCATCTTGAAATTTTGAAGGGCCAGCTAGACTTTTATAATGTTCTGATACAAACAAAAGAAGGTTTCCCTGAGGGAACTAAGTTTATACTGGAAAACCCTAAAGAATTTCAAGGAGTTCTTGGGACTGTGGCTGACATGTTTCAGGTTGAAACAGACTTGCGTGATGCTCTAGAATCATCCTTGGGAGATTTATCACATTGTCTCGTTGCTGAGAACAAAAGATCTGCAATTGACGTTGTCAAAAAATCTAATGACTTAAAAGTAGGAAATCTGACCATAATCCCACTCAAAGAAATATCAAATTATGAGCTTGATTTAAAACCTGTTCCTATGGATTCAGGTATTGTTGGAAGAATATCTGATTTAATTACCACAAGTACACAGCTTACACCTTTAGCAAATTATTTATTGGGTAATATTTTGGTTGTAGACGACTTAGAGAAGTTTACCAGCCTAAAGAACTTTGATGGTTGGGGGTTGGTAAATAGATCAGGATCTTATTTCCGTAGTGATCTTGTTTTGAAAAACCGCCAAAAATCTGATAATGGAAGCATAATTGGCAGGCAAATCAAAGTAGAATCTTTAGAAACAGAAATTGATGAAATTAATAAAAAAATAGATTCTTTAAGCTCTCAGCATGAAATTATTGATTCAGAAATTATTTTTAAAACAAATGATCTTGAAGAGCAAGAACTGAGAATTCAAGAATTGAAAAAAAAATTATCTGAACATAATTCCGTAAATCTAAAGATACAAATTCAGCATGAGCAATTAATCATCAGTATTTCAGACCTTGAGAAATCTATAAAAGAAAATAAAGTAATTCTTAAGGAATCTGAAATGGCTCTAAATTCTTTGGAACCAATTATTCTTAGGGCTTCCAAAAAACTTAAGCTCTTTGAAAAAAATGTTGAGTACACAAATAAAGATTTATTAAAGAAAAGATCAGAAAGGGATAAATGTCACAAAAACATTCAAAACCTAAGAATTCGCTTGGTCGAAATGGAGTCTTCTAGGGATAATGTGAAGTATAAGCAGTCTTCAAGTATAAAAACATCAAAAGAACTAAAAGCAAGACAGCTGACTATCGCTGGAGAGATTGAAAAATTAAAACAAAAAAAATCAAACTTAGATGAAAACATTAGTGCTGGTGAAAAGGACTTGCAAGGAATTAATGCTGAATTAAATAAACAAAGGTCTGTGATTGACCTAAAGCAAATTGCATATAGAGAAACATTTGATTCAATCGAAAATATACAAGCAAAAATTGCATTAGAGCAAAAAAATAGGGAAAACATACTGGAGCAATTAAAAAATGCAGAGCTGAGTGTTTCTGAATATGCCCAAAAAGTAAAACTTGTTGAAGAAAGAGTTTTGGATAGATATGGAAAATCAATTGATTCTGAAAAAATTGTTGATAAAACTGAAGATGAATTAAAATTAAATATAGATAAGATTCAGCGAAGTCTTGAAAATATTGGACCGATAAATATGGCGGTAAAAAATGAGCATAAGGAGGAGTTGGACCGTCTGTCTGTTCTAATTAATCAGCGCGACGATCTTAATGCCGCAGAGAATGATTTAAGAGAAACAATACAAAGAATAGATCGTGTCGCTCGAAAGAGGTTTCAGGAGACATTCGAGCTTATAAAATCAAATTTTGAAGATTTATTTAAACTTTTTTTTGAGGGTGGCAGTGCTACTCTTAATCTTGTTGGAGATCCGGATGCTCTTGAAGCTGATATTGGCATTGTTGCGCAACCACCTGGGAAGAGGAACAACTCCCTGAGACTTTTATCTTCTGGAGAAAAAGCATTGACTGCTATTTCATTACTTTTTGCTATTTACCAAGTCAAGCCAAGTCCTTATTGCATACTTGATGAGGTAGATGCTCCTTTAGATGATGTTAATATTAGAAAGTTCACTAAAGTATTACAAAAGTTTTGCAATGAAACTCAATTCATAATAGTTACCCATAATAAACTAACAATGGAAATAGCTGATTATATGTATGGTGTTACACAAGAGAGGAAAGGATTATCTAAATTAGTATCGGTTAAATTTGATTAATGATCCTTTTCTTTAAATTACATATTATAAAATGGGGACCTTTAATAAGTGTAATTATTATAGGTATAATTATCGGATGGGTTTTTAAGAGGTTTATACACTCCCTTCTTATCACAGCTGCAAAAAAATCAAAATGGGAAGGTGACGACATTATTTTAAAAGCCCTGGAGCCTCAAATAATTTTTTGGTTCTTTCTAGCATCTTTTTCATTTTCATTAAAATATTTTCCCGTAGCCGACCCGGTCGGCTCTTATTTTTCACAAATTTTAATGATTTTACTTATTCTTTCTGTAACGCATGCTTCTTCAAAATTGATTTTAGGTCTATTTAATTTATGGTCACATAAACAAAACAAAGGATTCCCATCAACTGTTATGTTTACGAATATAATGACCATAGCAATATATGTCACAGGCGTTCTAATTATTCTTGATTTGCTAAAAATTTCCATTGCCCCCATGCTCACTGCACTTGGGGTTGGCGGGCTTGCGGTATCGCTTGCATTGAAAGATACGCTTTCTGATATTTTTGCAGGGTTACATATTTTATTAAGTAAAAAGGTTCAACCAGGTGATTTTATCCACATTGATACTGGAGAAATGGGTTATGTCACAAATATTTCATGGAGAAATACTACTGTATTGGAACGTACTAATAACATCATTCACATCCCAAACACCAGGCTTTCATCGGCCATAATAAAAAATTATGATAGCAATGATCCAAGTTTCTCTGTGAAAATACCATTTGGTGTGGCTTATTCTACGGATTTAGATTTTGCTGAGAGCATTGCTATGGAAGTTGCAAATAATGTCCACAGCAAACTTGAAGAAACAAACAAAGATTATCAGCCATCTGTGAGATTTAAATTATTTGCTGAATCAAGTATAAATATGATGGCTTATTTTAGGTGTAATAAATATGGTGACCAGCATTTAATAATACATGAGTTTATTAAAAACCTTCATGTCCGGTTTGGTGAAGAAAAAATTGAAATACCATTTCCAATGAGGACAGTGATTCAGCGTGATGAGTTAATTAAATGAAATTATGGATTATAATAGGGGCTCTTCTATTGTCTCTGGCCATTATTTTTGGGGCTTTTGGCTCTCATTTTCTAAAAACAAGATTTTCAGAAAATGATATAGAAATTTTTGAAATAGGAGTTAGGTACCACACATATCAAGCTTTAGGTCTTCTCATCCTTGGTGTTATTGGATTTAATATTAACAATGATTTAATTGTTCTTCCTGCAATGATCATTACAACTGGTCTAATAATATTTTCTGGCAGTCTCTATTTATTAGTGCTCCTTAACATTCGATGGTTAGGTGCCGTTACTCCCATAGGAGGTATGTTTTTGATTTTTGGATGGGCTCTGCTGGCTTTTAATTTGATTCGCAGTTAAACGTTTGGCCCAATGTCAATTGGTAATGAAAATCGATGGCTTAAACTGCCAACGGGAGTATCTTTTGTGGTAGCAGCGATGATTGGCACTGGAGTTTTCACAAGTCTCGGTTTCCAGCTAGTTGATATTAAATCCGTTTTTGCTTTGTTGATGTTATGGGTAATTGGAGCGGCAATTTCTTTCTGTGGAGCCCTCACCTATGGAGAATTGGGCGTTGCTATGCCTAATTCGGGAGGAGAGTATAACATATTAACCAAAATCCTGCACCCCTCCGTAGGTTTCTCTGCTGGATTGGTATCCGCAACTGTTGGTTTTACCGCTCCGGCTGTGCTTGCGAGCATGGCACTAGGAAATTATTTTTCTGTAGCTGTACCCCATCTCGATCCTAAATCAATTGCTGTTTTTGTTGTAGTAATGCTGCACTTATTACACATGAACAGTATAAAAATAGGCACCGCGTTTCAAAATTGGACAACAAGTATAAAATTGGCTATTATAATAATTATTATTATGTTTGGATTTTTGATTGATAATACACAAGATATTTCACTAGTTCCAAAGTACAATGATTTCGCTTTGATTTTAAGCCCAAATTTTGCTGTAAGCTTAGTATGGGTATCGTACGCATATACAGGCTGGAATTCGGTTATCTATGTAGCAGGGGAAATAAAAAACCCCAAAAAAAATATTCCACTTTCAATGCTTCTTGGAACTGCTTTGGTAGCTTTTCTTTATGTTTTACTTAATTACATTTTTTTAAGGAGCACTCCAATCCAAAACATGGAAGGTCAAATAGAAATTGGTTATATTTCTGGAGTTTTCATTTTTGGTGAATCAGGTGCTAAAATAATTTCATTTGGAATTTCTATTATTTTATTGTCAACCATAAGTAGTTATGTATTCATTGGCCCTAGAATAATCCAAGCAATGGGGAAAAATAATGCTTTTATCCATTTTTTTGATAAAAGAAATGAAAACGGTATTCCAATAAGGGCGTTTTGCCTACAATTAGTACTTTCTCTTATTTTTATTTTTTCGTCTACTTTTGAGCAAGTGCTAATGTACGTTGGAATCACACTCATAATTACCACCACACTTACAGTAGCATCCTTATTTATACTTAGGCGAAGAGCACCTAAAATTAATACACCTTATCGAGCATGGGGATATCCATTTACGCCATTAATATTCATGTTAACAAACCTATGGATTTTATTTTACACCTTTAAAGAAAAGTTGGTGGAATCTTCAATTGGAGCAGGAATTTTTTTGATTAGTATTTTTATTTATTATTTACCCAAAATAAATTTCAACCAGAAAAACAAACAAATTTAGTAAACTATATGAAATTGAAAATAAAACCATTCTCAAAAGTCGTAAAAAAGTACTATTTAAACCATGGTCATTTCCATGATGGAGATGCGGGTCTTGATTTGTTCATTATTAACGACCAAACCATAAACAGTGGAGACAGCGCTAAAATACATCTGCAGATATCGTGTGAAAATTTAGAATCAAAACCTTTTTTTCTAATGGCGAGATCAAGCATATCAAAGACACCCTTAAGGCTATGTAATGCTGTCGGTTTAATCGATGGAGGTTACAGAGGTGAGATAATTGCGGCAGTGGATAATATTAAAACCGAACCTTTCACATTAAAATCGGGACAACGGTTATTTCAAATTGTTGCGATGGATGGTAGCCCAATCCAGTTTGAGGTCGTAGATACTCTATCAGAGACTGAAAGGGGATCAAGTGGATTTGGGAGTACCGGTGTCTAATGGGAACAATGTCATATTGGCATAACAAGCTTAAAAAATATTACATAATGAAATACCTTTTGCAATGGCATGATTTTTGAGGTCCATCAGTTGTGAGACTTTCAAGTGGTACGATAAAGTCATTATTGGTTAAGCATAATCATTGTGTTAAATTCGCCGCCGCTTGTAAGCGATAATAAAACAAATCTTAACTAAAAAGGGAAAAGGAGTTTCAGATATGGGACTAAGCCTCAAGCCTCTGGCAGACCGAGTAGTGGTTGAGCCTGCGCCAGCCGAAGATAAATCCGCTGGGGGAATTATACTACCCGACACAGCCCAGGAAAAACCGCAACAAGGAACGGTTGTAGCGGTAGGACCAGGAAAAGCTAGCGATTCAGGTAGTTTGATTGAAATGACCGTCAAAAATGGCGATAAAGTACTATACGGAAAATATTCTGGTAGTGAAATTGCTCTTGAGGGCACAGATTACATAATAATGCGCGAAAGCGATATTTTAGCAGTACTATAAGGAGTATAAAATGGCAAAAGAAATTGCATATTCCCTCGATGCTCGAGGTTCCTTGAAAGCTGGTGTAGACAGATTGGCAAATGCTGTAAAGGTCACACTAGGTCCAAAGGGAAGAAATGTTGTAATTGAAAAGAAATTTGGTGCACCAACCGTAACGAAAGATGGTGTTACCGTAGCAAAAGAAATTGAATTGGAGGACAAACTTGAGAATGTAGGAGCTCAAATGGTCCGCGAAGTAGCATCCAAAACATCAGACGTTGCTGGTGATGGAACTACAACTGCCACAGTTCTAGCGCAATCAATCGTTAATGAGGGGATTAAAAATGTCACTGCTGGTGCAAATCCAATGTCAATTAAACGAGGTATAGATGTTGCTAGAGATCACGTTGTCAACGCAATCAAGGCTCAATCAAAAGATCTTCCAGATAGTCAACAAATTGCCCAAGTAGCAACAATCTCTGCAAATGATGACACTGAAATTGGAGAGAAAATCGCGGAGGCAATGGAAAAAGTAGGCAAGGATGGAGTTATCACAGTAGAAGAATCAAAAACTGCAGAAACTTTTTTGGAAACAGTTGAAGGAATGCAGTTTGACAGAGGTTATTTATCTCCATACTTCGTAACAAATTCTGAGTCGATGGATGCAGAAATGGATGATCCTTACGTTCTAATTCATGACAAAAAGATAAGTAATATGAAAGATTTGTTGCCGCTTTTAGAGAAAGTAGTCCAAACTGGGAAACCAGTATTAATTATTGCTGAAGATGTAGAAGGTGAGGCACTCGCTACACTGGTAGTCAATAAACTAAGGGGTACCTTTAAGGTTTTAGCTGTGAAGGCCCCCGGATTTGGTGATAGAAGGAAAGCAATGCTTGAAGATATTGCTGTTCTCACAGGTGCCACTGTGATTTCAGAAGACGCAGGCTACAAACTCGAAAATGCAAACCTTGATTACTTAGGAACAGCCAAGCGCGTTGTATCTGATAAGGATAATACCACAATTGTTGATGGCGGAGGTTCAGTAGACGCGATTAAAGCGCGAATAAATGAAATTAAGGTCCAAGTGGAAAAAACTACCTCGGACTATGATCGTGAAAAATTACAAGAGAGGTTAGCAAAACTATCAGGGGGAGTTGCAGTGATTAACGTAGGGGCAGCCACTGAAGTTGAAATGAAAGAAAAAAAAGCTAGGGTTGAAGATGCACTTCACGCTACAAGAGCTGCAGTTGAGGAAGGTATTGTGCCTGGAGGTGGTGTTGCCCTATTGCGTTCAATACCGGCATTGGATAAAGTAAAAGTTGAAGATGAGCAGCAAGTAGGTGTCGATATAATGAGACGTGCTCTTGAGGAACCAATTAGGCAAATTGTAAGTAACGCAGGCCAAGAGTCGTCCATTGTTGTGCAAAACGTAAGAGACAAAAAAGGCGATTACGGCTACGATGCTAGAAATGATCAGTATGTAAAGATGTTTGAAGCTGGAATTATTGACCCGGCAAAAGTCGCAAGAGTAGCTGTTGAAAATGCAGCCTCTATTGCTGGAATGATCTTGACCACTGAAGCTGCAATTACTGAGGTGCCTGAAGAGGAAAAAATGCCTCCTATGCCAGCAGATCCTGGAATGGGTGGAATGGGCGGAATGGGCGGAATGATGTAAATTTTTAAACATCAACTTTGATAATAAAAAAACCCCGAATTTATTCGGGGTTTTTTTATAATTCAGAGTAGTGATGGAAATATTGCTGTCGTAATTTAGGCATCATGTCAAAGTCAAAGCGCTTTTTTATTATAGACGGCTACGCAGTTTTATTTCGTGCCCATTATGCCTTGATTAGGAACCCCCTGATTACTACTTATGGTTTACACACAAGTGCATTATTTGGATTCTCAAACCAAATTCTAAAATTAATTAAAGATGAAAATCCTGATTATTTAGCCTGTGCGTTTGATACGAAAGGAAAAAATTTTCGACACGTGTTATATGAAAAATACAAGGCAAATCGATCAGAAATGCCAGTCGAAATGCAATCCCAGTTACCTCATCTCTGGGAAATATTGGAAAGAATGCGAATTCCAGTATTTCAAAAAGATGGTTTTGAGGCTGATGATATAATTGGATCTTTAGCAAGTGATGCAGAAAAACAAGGTTTCTCTACTTATATTGTAAGTGGAGATAAGGATTTTATGCAACTGGTGAATGATAAAACATTTTTGTATTCACCAGGGAATAAAAAAAATCCAGGACCAGTTATTTACACATCAAAAATGGTGGAGAGGAGATGGGGTGTAGGACCTGATAAAATAATTGATCTTTTAGGTTTAATGGGAGATAGTTCTGATAATGTACCTGGAGTCTCTGGAGTTGGTGAGAAAACAGCATCCAAGCTATTATGCAAATATGGCACTCTTGAAAATATTTATAAAAACATTGAAAGTATTACCAATAAAAGAGTTTACAATGGCTTAAAAAACGGCATTGAAGATGCAAAATTGAGTAAAAAACTTGTTACAATTGTCACTTCATTAGATCTATCATATGATGTAAAAGATCTAAAAACAAAGTCTGTTGATTATAAAAAATGTTCAGAAAAATTTTCTGAATTAGAATTTCACGCTCTTATTAAGAAACTGCCATCAAATAACCGACAAGAGAAAAATAAGAATAAAATTGATACTGATAAGAATTATAAAATCATTTTAAACAGAAAAGAACTTAATGATTTGATAATAAAATTAGAAAAATCCGACATAATATCTTTTGAAATATATTCTTATTCAAGTTCACCTATCTGCTCTGAAATCATAGGGATAAGTTTTTCAACAAAACCAAATTCAGGTTTTTACGTACCATTTTCATATTACGAAAAAAAAGAAAATAATTTTGATGAAAAAAGTGACCTGGATTATGTAATGAAAAAAATTGAATTTTTATTCCTAGATATTAATAAAAAGAAAATTGGGCATAATATTAAGTTTAATTCTTTAATTTTAAAGAAATATGATATCAATGTTCAGGGTCCTCATTTTGATATTTCAATTGCTGCACATCTACTTAACCCCGATTCACGATCTATTGATCTGAGATCATTGAGTTTAGATTATTTAAACTATGATAAAACCAGTTATGAGGGTTTAATTGGTAAAGGTCGTGAAAGAAAAACTATTGATCAAATCCCTTTGGAGAAATTTGCATTTTATGCTGCTGAAGTTTCCGATATTACATTGCAACTTAATTATATTCTTCAATTAAAATTAGAGAAATCACAATTATATAATTATTTTTTAAAAATTGAAATGCCCTTGGTCAGGGTCTTGATTGAAATGGAGTATTTTGGAACATTTGTAGATTCTAAATTGCTGAAAAAAATGTCTGCCCAGATAAATAAAAATCTTGCAAAATTAAGAAATTCCATTTTTGAAGTTTCAGAAATGGAATTCAACATAAATTCCACTCAGCAATTATCCAACGTATTATTTGATGTTTTGGAGTTACCCCAGCTAAAAAAACGAAGCACTGCAGAAGGCATCCTCAAAAAGCTTCAAAAATATCACGAACTTCCAAAAATGATTTTAGAATATAGGAAATATAATAAATTAAAGAATACATATGTAGATTCGCTTCCTGATTTAATAAATAACCGCACTGGTAGAATACATACTACCTTTAACCAAACCATTGCTGCTACAGGACGTCTTTCAAGTACAAAACCTAATTTTCAAAATATTCCAGCTAGGACTGGTGAAGGGCGTGAAATAAGAAAATCATTTCGCGCAAAAGATAATTCTTGGAAAATACTATCTGCAGATTATTCACAGATAGAGTTAAGAATAATGGCTCATTTAAGTCAAGATAAATCCTTGACTAACGCCTTTATGAATAAGGAGGATGTGCATTCACAGACAGCTAGCAATGTTTTCAATGTTGATATTACTGATGTTACACCAGATATGAGACGAACGTCAAAGATCGTAAATTTTGGTATAATGTACGGTGCGGGACCATTTAGAATGAGTCAAGAACTGGGGATACCAATTAAAGAAGCTAGTGAAATTGTTAGAACGTATTTTTTAAAATACCCCGGTATCCAAAACTACGTAAATATTACAATAGAAAAAGCTAGAAAACATAAGTTCGTAGAGACAATACTAGGAAGGAAAAGACCAGTCTGGAACATTCGCTCAAACAACAACCTTCATCGAAAAGCAGCAGAAAGAATGGCCATTAATATGCCAATTCAGGGCTCTGCCGCTGAAATGATTAAGCTCGCAATGATCTCTATTACAGAAAATATCAAACAAATGGGAATGGAGTCCAAATTAGTGCTTCAAATACATGACGAATTATTGTTTGAATTTCCTGTGCATGAGCAGGATACACTTTTAAAATTAGTTATTGATAAAATGGAAAACGCGATGAAATTATCTGTCCCGATAATTGTAGATCATGGTATTGGTAGTAACTGGCATGATGCGCATTAGGTAGAATTATGGAAGCAAGCATAACCTTAAAAAAAGTTGGAAAACTCGTAGGTGCAAAAACAATACTTGCTGGGTTAACCTTTGGCATAGAACGAGGTAGCTTGGTAGCTATAGTTGGGGTCAATGATTCAGGGAAATCCTCGCTACTTAAATTACTTTCTGGATTTGAGAATCCGGATTACGGACAAGTTTATATTCATGGTCTAGATATGAATAAAAGAAGGATTGATACTAGACATTTAGTTGGTTATGTACCTGATGCTACTGATCTAGATCCATGGTTAACCTTAAGACAAAATATATTGTTTACAGCAAACTTATTTAATATTTCATCAAAAAATGCACAAGATAGAATTAAATATTATTCTGATATGCTCAAAATAGATTCATATTTAGATGAACTGGCAAAAGATATTTCACACGGAATTCAAAAAAAAACAATGTTAATTAGAGAGCTCGTTCATGATCCTGAAGTTCTAATTATTGATGAACCAACTGGGTATATGGATGCGGAGTCAAATAGGATTACCTGGGATTTACTTAAAAAACTTAAAGGAAAAAAATCAATTATTTATGTAAGTAATTCATTATCTGAAATTGAAGATGCTCATGATCGAATTCTTGTTTTTAAAGAAGGTAGAATAGTGATGGATGGACATATAGATACACTCTTAAAAAGCACTTTAGACTACCACCAATTCCAAGTGGAGTTTTATTTATTATCTGATGAACTATACAAAAATTTATGCAATGTTCCGACAGTAATCTCACCCAATCGCCTTAATAATACATTCCACTTTTATGGTAGAACTAGAAAAGTCTTTTTTGACGTTGTCAATGCTGTCTCAGATGCAAAAATGATTGATCTTGAGGTGAAAAAACTTGGTCTTCGTGATCTGCTTGATTCTGAGTTTGCGGGAGGGGGTTTGGAATGATAGATGCTCTTTTGAAGAGGCGAATGTGGCTGTGGAAGAACAGATGGTTCTCAGGCCTTGGAACGATTCTTATTTTTCCAGTAACATTAATGCTATTGATTACATTCTCTTTTAAGAATATTTTTGTAAATAGTCTCAGCAATATGCCTTTTGATACTTGGATTTTAACTGGTCTTTTATACATAGTTTCATCTATTAGTATGTTTCCTGTTTTGTATAGAGAGTTTTTTAATCTAAGAATTCATAGAAAAATGTTAGTTCATGTAAGTTTGGCTCCATATTCCAAAAAAAAAATTATATTTGGTTACCTTACAGTTGCTACAATTGAGTCTGTAGTGATTGGAATAGTCTCATTCTTAATTTTTTGTTTGTTTATTCCTATAAAACTAACGGTTATTGAAATATTAATTTCGATTTTTCTTTTGATTATATACCTTTACACACTTGGTAATCTTATTATAACTGTTTGTTTATTAAGTGAAAGTATTACCACATTTTTTTTCATAACGATTGTTATTTTAATGATAATCCTTTTTGGAAATGGGTTTATTATAGAATTTCCCTTCTTTCCTTTGGTAATGGAAAAAATCCTTAAAACTCAACCGCTATCCCTGCAATTTCAAACGCTCCAATTATTTATTAATGGAGGTTATTTTGAGTGGATAAATATTATAATTTGCGTTTTAATTTTAGGTTTTTGGACTTTATCAAATAGTTATTTATTTCAAAGAAAATTAAGACAATGATAGCTTATTTATCTGGAGGAATGGAATATGCTCCTGAAAGCGGGTCTGCATGGCGAAATGAAATTTCAGATTGGCTTAGCGTTAATCTTGATCACAGTGTGATTAATCCAGTAATAGAATCAAAATCTCTTGCCAAGGAGAAGAATATTCTAAACTACAGAGATTTACAAAATTCAGATCCAAGACGTTATAAAGAATTTGTCAGATTATGTGTTGATAATGATCTAAAACTAATTTTTGATGATGCTGACTATGTTATCACATTATGGGACGATAGTGTGCTAAATGGTGGAGGTACGCATGGTGAAGTTACAATGGCATACTATTTTAAAAAGCCAGTTTATTTAATTGATAATTTATCTTCTTCCAAAATAAGTGGATGGATTTCTTCATGTTCAACCCAAATATTCAATTCCATTGACCAATTGAAAACATTTTTAAAGCAAGAATATAAATTGTGAACATAATAGGACCAAAAGCTTATATCCATGTTGGCAGATTAAAAAAAAATCTCAAACGAATACAAACAAGAATTGGAAATAAACTACTTTTATGTGTGGTTAAATCTAATGGTTATGGGCACAATGCAAAGATTATCGCAAGAGAATTATCTAGGCAAGATAAGCAAATTGGTTTCGCTGTGTTTGCATTTGAGGAAGCAATGGAGCTACGGAAAGAAAAAATAAAAAATAAAATTTTAATTTTTTCAAGGATACATTATTCTTGGATTGAAAAAGCCTTTCATTCTGATTTAGATGTAACTGCCTCAACGATTGATGATCTAAAATTACTAATTAAAATGCATAAATGTGGAATATGTCCCTCATTTCATTTGAATTTTAATACTGGAATGAACAGATTAGGCTTCGATTATAATCAGTGTGAATTAGTTTTTTCGTTATTAAGGGAAAACCCTGAAGTTCCCTTAAAAGGTATATACTCACATTTTGCAACAGCTGATGAAAAAGATCTTAAATATGCATACTCCCAGCTTAATACTTTTAAAAAGATAATCGCTATAGCAAAGGATAATTATATCAATTTTAAATATATACATTGTTCGAACAGCGGTTCTATTTTAAATATGGACAATTCAATATTTAATATGATAAGAGTTGGAATGATTCTTTATGGGGTGAGTCCATCTGAGGAGAGTTTTATGGATGAAAAATTAAGCCCAGTAATGAGTTTCTGTGGTCCAATTGTGAATATGCGCAGGGTGAAAAAAGGGACCAAAATAAGCTACGGAGGAGAGTATTCTACTACCAAAGAGACTAATATAGGTGTAGTTCAAGTGGGTTTCGCAGATGGATTTCCCAGACCTTGGTTTAGAAATGGATATGTAAGCTATAAGGGTAAAAAATATAAGATAGCTGGTAGAGCTTGCATGGATCAATTTATGGTTGATTTTAAAGAAACCAATCCGAAAGAGGGTGATTCAGTTCTGATATTTGGAAGAATCGGTCCAGACCATATTCCTATTGAACAAATTGCAAAAGAAATAAATACTACTACATATGCTCTCCTTACTTCTATTCACGGAAGAACAAAATACCATGTAAAATAATTATATTAATTAATGGAATATTAGAGGAATAAAAAGTCCATAACTTTATAGAAAATTAGAACCACCTATGCACTCTTGTATTTCTAAATTTGTAAAAATACGTAATTTATCAAGAATTGTTATTTTCTCTTTGCAAAAAGTGACTAGATATGATTCGAAAAAATTATTATCAATTTTTATGTCCATTTCATTAGTATTGGGAAATAAAAATACTTTACCCAATAAATTTGTTTATTTAGATGATTTTATACCAAATATTGTTATCGAGCTGAGATACAATTCGAGTTTTAATTTTATTGGGAAAAATATAGACGGCTACAAAAATAATAGATGTATTTTAACTTTAGATATGGCTGAGGCATTAAAAGAAGTCCAGAATGAATTGCAGGTTATGGGACTTGGATTAAAAGTTTATGATGCCTACAGGCCTCAAATGGCAGTTGATCATTTCCTAAGGTGGGCAAATGATGAATCTGACACCTTAACCAAAAAGGAATTTTATCCTACCTTCACCAAAAAAGAATTATTAGAGAATCTTTACATTGCAACTAAGTCTAGTCATAGTAGAGGGAGCGCTATAGATTTGACAATAGTTCCTTTCCCTTTATCTGAACAGGAACCTTTTAAAATAAAAGACCAATGGGATTGTTCAAAAGGAAATTATATTCCTCAACGAGATAACAGTTTAGATATGGGATCTAGTTATGATTGCTTTCATGAAATTTCACACACAGGTAGTACGATTATCACACCTCAGCAACGTGCGAATAGGCTTTTATTAAAGTCCCTGATGGAGAAACAGGGATTTAGAAATTATTATAAAGAGTGGTGGCACTATAATTTTATTAATGAAACTTTTCCAGAAACTTATTTCAACTTTCCAGTAGATTGATCTAGTGAACGCGAAGTAAGCAAAACCCAATTTATGAGAGTCTTCGGTGACGAGCGAGATTAGTTATTATTTTTTTCAGGTTTTCTTACCCATGACCGTCTATTTTCAAATGATTTTACCTTGAGGTCAGCCCAATCACTTATAATATCTTTTAGTTGCTCAGATTGTTTCGGATGGTCAGATAAATTTGATTCAATTACCTCAAAAAGTTTCTTTTTTCTCTCTTGTACCTGACCATAAGTGACTAAATCTTCATTTGAGGAGGCTGTTTTTTTTATTTTAAATTGATCTCTAATATAATCTGCCTCACTCATTTCTTTTTTACCATGTGTGGAAAAAGCATAAATAAGAATTGCTACTACAATAATTAAAATAAGTATTTGCGGACTCATTTTTGGTTCTCCTTAATCATTAGAAACCAATTCCAGCAGGATCAATGCCAAGTACCCCGACCCAATAGACTATTACCATTATGGCTAAAACTACTAAAGCCGCTGGCCATCCAACAGATGCCATCCTGATAAAATCTTTTGATTCTAATTGTCCACTTGCATAAACAATTGAGCTTGCAGGGGTTCCAATTACTAACCAATAGGCCATAGAAGTTGCAATAGCTAGTGAAACACCAACTAATATAGGATTAGTACCAGAGCTTTGAGCCATATCGAGCACTACTGGCCCTATCACTGCAACTGTTGCACCTGCGCTCATTAAGTTTGTAAGCACAGCACCAATAACGGCCATTAGTATTACTAGTCCGACACCTTCGTTTAAGCCAAGTGGTGCAACTAAAGACATTATTTGGTCTGCAAACCAGCTTGAAGCTCCAGTTGATTTAAAAACACTGCCAAGACTAATACAACCTGCGTACAAAACAATAACACCCCAGCTTACTTTTTCTTCATAGTCTTTCCAAGAGGTAAGTCCTAAAACCATATATACTACAGCCCCAGAAACGGCTATACCGCCAAGACCTAGCGAAAATCCTAAAATATTTGAAACAATTGATTTATCTGTTATCCAGAGAATAACAACGCAGAGCATGACAAAAGCAACAGTATATTGCTGCCTTGTCATCGCCCCATGCTTAGCTAAATCTTTCTTAAGGAGATCTACTGCCTCACTAAGGTCATCGACCTCAGGTTTAAAAAGCACAGGTAATAAAAAAGCCATAACAATGGCCATTGCAAATGTATAGAAAACACCCATTGACAGCCAATTTACAAAAGACACCTCTACGCCAATATTTGCCAAGAATCCGATCATTAAAGCATTTCGTGCACCACCAGTAGGGCTCATAGGCCCTCCTATCATGCAACCAACTGCGATTGTTACCATCAAGAGCGTGCCTAGTTTTGGAGCGGGAGTTGATTTGTTTGTAAGAGTATAAAGGGCTAAAGCAATCGGTACGTACATCGCAGCTACAGCATGTTCTCCCACAAATGCTGTTGGGATTGCAGTGCCTAACAGAATTCCGATCACAATGTTACGAGTCTTAGTACCTGCAAGATTTATTACTAGCATTCCAACTCGTTTATCTAAGCCATATTTAACTAATGTTGCACCGAGCGCAAGAGAACCAGCTATAAACCAAACTGCATCATGAGCGTAACTGAGTGCAACCATTTTTGGTGCAGTGATACCAAAAAACAATTGTACTAATCCAATCAGAAGAGCAACAGCAGGCATTGGTATGGCTTCTGTTGCAAAAAACACCACACAAGTTGACAGAAGAGCTATTATTAATTTGATGTTAAGTGCTTTTTGCTGTACGTCGGTTGAGGGATCATCGCCAAAAATCTCTTTTGCCTTGTCTATCATTGATTCAGGCGTTGGCATTAATGCAATCAGTATAAAAACAGCAAGTCCAACGCCTAAAAATTTAAAGTCAGTGGTTTTAGCAAAACCACCGCTGTTACTATTATTTGTATCTCCCATGCAGACCCCAAATGTGGTAAAAAATGGAATTGTAAAACAAGTAAAATTATTTGTTTATATAAATTTATTAGTTTCTTATTTAGTTTTGCATTTGTTGCGGTTAACTTTTAAATATAAAATGAACTGGATCTATCAACTCATAGGGCCCTGTCTATTACTCAGCCTAATTAGTGCAAATGGTCTAAAAAAACAGGAATATCAATATTCTAGAGTAATGAAAATTCCTGATTTGTCCTTTTTCCCAAATGTATATACTGGTTTAGATGTTTTGGAGCAAATGGACTACACCCCAATAATTTCAAAAAAAATAGGAATTTTAACGAACCATACCTCTGTTAACAGGAATGGTGAGCACATACTAGATATGTTAAAAAATCAGAAAAAGATCAAAGTCCATGTTTTATTTGAGCCTGAATATGGAATTTGGGGTATAGAGGATGTTAGATCAAAGCTTATTGGAAGAGATAGAATAGATCCATTGCACGGAGCCAAAATTATTAACATCTTTGATGGAATGGTATACCCTCCCAAGTGGGCCATGTCTGAGCTAGATTTGATAATAATTGACCTCCAAGATACTGGCGTTAGATATACTACCTACATTGCATCTGTAACAAAATTATTCGAGGCTGCTAGTGATTGGAGCATACCAGTAATAGTACTTGATCGTCCAAATCCAATACGAGGAGATTTATTGGATGGACCAATACCAAGAACTGAATTTCAAAGTATGGAGGGATATCATCTCCTCCCAATTCGACATGGATTAACTTTGGGAGAAGCATGCATTTTGATAAATGAAATGGGATGGGTTAATGATTCAAAATTCGTTGATTTAACTATTATTCCAATCGCAAATTGGAAGAGGGACATATGGTTTGATGAAACAAATTTACCTTGGATGAACCCTGCACCCTCCATTAAAAATTTAGAAACTTTGTTAGCCTACACTGGGATGGATTTATTTCGTGGAACAAATTTAAACATAGGATTTGGCACTGATTTTCCTTACTTGTTTGTTGGGGCGCCATGGTTAGTTACAAACTTTTTTTTGGATAAATTAATTGATCAAAATCTTCCTGGTGTCACATTCGAAGAACTAACCATCAGGCCAAGAGGATCTATTTATTACAATCGGGTACCTAAGTATGATGGTAAACCATGCAGTGGCGTTAAGATATCAATAACAGATAAAGATGAATTTGATCCCATCAGGACAGCGACGACAATAATGGCATTAATCCACCATTTGCATCCAAGAGAGTTTTTTTGGGTTGGGGATAATTACATTGATAAATTGTTCGGAACTAGTTTATTGAAAACAACCATTGCACAAAAAAAATCTCCTGATACATTACCCCCTCAATGGTCACATGATATTTATTTATTTAATCAATTTCGTAAGCCCTATTTGATTTACCCTTGAAAATATTTTTATTATACATTTTTTTCTCGTTTAATTTTATTATGAGTCAGATATTCCCTACTACACCTAAAAACGTGTTCAGAGTTTCTTTTACAAGAGAGATAGAACAGAGTAGATGGCAAATGTCGGAGCAAGGGTTTGAACTATCTCATATTGGTAAAATGTTTTTTAATCACGAAGTCCAAAATAAGTCAGGTTATTTTTCATATAATAGAGATCTATATCATTTAGGTAATACCCCAATTGATACAATCGAAACAATCGAATCTTGGCTAAATAGGTTTAATGAAGAAACATCTTCAAACTTGCCATTATTTGAATCTGGTTATTTAGATACTGATAACTCAATTTTTGTAGGTGGACAATTTCTTGAACAAAAAAAAAGAAAGATTCGCGGAAGAAAATTAAATATTGCCTATGGAATGTCTGATAATATTACAATTTCTTTAGATGTTCCCATATTGGATAGATATACTCTAAATCAATCCTTTTCGGGCACCGGTAACAGAATTGAGGGTATAAATGAAATAGTGACATATCTGCAGAATGCTAAATTAAATCTAGAGAAATTCATAAACTCAGATAAATATTTTTTTATGAGAAAAGGTCTAAGAGACACAGTTCAAATGATTTACGATAATTATTTTTCTTCTAGCGGGGAAAACTCAGTCCTATGGGCCATAGAAATGCCTGATGATCCATTAAATCAAGGTTTCACTGACACAAGATTTTTTGATAATACATCTCTAAGAGATACAGTAAATCTTAATGATCTAATCGATTATTATTATCCCTCAAAAAAAACAGCGAGTGGGCTAGGTGATATAAAAATGAGTTTTACAATACTTTTGCGGGGTTCGCCATCGTGGTCAGAGGCAGATCAAAGAGGCGCAATTTATGGTAGATTAGAAATACTTTTACCATATGGATATACAATTGGATCATATTTAAGCGAAGGTAAAAAACAATTTAAGAAGTCTAACCTTGGAAAAGGAATAACAAGATGGTCCCCCGGAATTTTTGGTGAATATCTTTTTAATAGTAAAATGAGACCAAGAATCTTTGGTAATTTAAATTTTACAGCAAGTACTCCTGAATTTTTATACACTCCGGTCAATCTTTTCTCCGCAAGCCACACTCACCCGGATTCTATTGTTGCAATCATCGGTGAAGATTTCAAGTTTAAGGAGGGTAATTTTATAAGATATAATATTGGATTTGATTTTGAACCTAAACCTGATAGGATAAGAGTTAGAATTAAAACTAATTACGTAGTTAAATCTAGGGACAGTTATCTATCAAATGATAAAAACTGGGATCGATGGATGCAATCTCACGAGGGTTATGATAGCAAATTTAGTGCGAGGTCTATTTTTTTGGAGGGGTTTGTTCTTAACTCAATATCAAAAAATAGGGTTGGCCCATTCTCTTTCAATATGTACACTGGACTAAAAAAATCTATATTTTCAAGAAATACTTTTGATTCATGGAAGTTTTATTGGGGCGTAAATTTTTATTTACAAAGTTGGTAAAAAGTAGATTGTCAGTAGATGAATAGATTAAAAATAATAAGCTGGTGCTTTTATGATTTTGGGAATTCTGCATTTACAACACTTGTAGTAACTTTTATTTATTCTACCTATTTTACAAAATCGATAGCTGAAAATGAAATCGATGGAACCTTTTTATGGTCAAATGGGATAGCTATCTCAGCGATTATAGTAGCTTTATTTTCCCCTTTACTTGGTGCAATCGCAGATAAGGCAGGCTACCGAAAACAGCTTCTAGTTATTACAACTTTGTCATCGATCCTTGCAACAACCTTATTATTTTTTCCACACGAGGGACAGGTGTTATTTTCGCTAGCTCTTTTTGTTATTGCAAACGTTAATTTTGAGTTGGGCAGTGTATTTTACAATTCATATTTACCAGAAATTGCAAATAAGGAAAAAATAGGAAGAATATCAGGGTATGGATGGGGCCTAGGTTACTGTGGTGGATTAATTTGCATGCTCATTGCGATGTTAGTTTTCATCAGCCCAAATGATCCATGGTTTGGATTTTCAAAAGACACAGGCTCTAATATACGTGCTACAAATTTATTGGTGGGAATTTGGTTCCTACTATTCTCCCTACCCGCGATATTTTTTTTGGATGATAATAGAGTGTTCGAAAGAAAAAATTTTTTTTCACTTTTATCCACTTCAATCGAAGAGTTAAAGACCACTTTTAATGAAATTCGAAATTATAAAAATACAGTAAGGTTTTTAATTGCTCGGCTTATATATAACGATGGTCTAATCACAATTTTTGCGTTTGGAGCGGTTTATGCGGCTGGCACCTTTGATTTCACCTTTAATGAAATAATGATATTTGGTATTATACTAAATGTTGCTGCAGGATTGGGTGCATTAACAATGGGCCATTTAGATGATATTCTAGGAGGGAAGCGTACTATACAGATATCCCTTATAGGATTAATGTTTGCTACAACGCTTGCAGTATTTACTGAATCAAAATCATTATTTTGGTTGTCAGGTATAATAATAGGTCTTTTCGCAGGTCCTAATCAGTCTGCTAGTCGTTCATTCATGGGAAGACTGACCCCAAAAGGTAAAATAAATGAATTTTACGGTTTTTTTGCATTTTCAGGAAAATTTACATCATTTTTAGGTCCTTTAATTCTTGGGTTACTTACAAAATATTTCTCATCTCAAAGGATGGGAGTATCTGTTGTATTTTTCTTTTTCTTCATAGGATTGATTTTAATGAGTCGAGTAAAAGAGCCAAAAAGATTGGTTGATTCAAAACACAATTAAAAATATTATTGCTAAATTAAATTTTATAGAATTAAGTTTGTATATGATTCAGCCCCGTTGATGTGGCGTGCTCTTCAGAGAAAATTGTTTTTCTCGAGGGTTTTTCAACGGGGTTTTTTTAATCAGGATCTGTTTTTCAACCATTTAAATAGTTTAAAAAATTTTATGAGTGAAATAACTAGGTATTCTCAATTAGTAATGCCTCAAGATGCAAACACCTTCGGTACGTTATTTGGAGGGAAAATGGTATCTTGGATGGATATAGCTGCATCAAAGGCAGTGCACAGATTTTTATACGATACAGAAATAGACGCTGCTCTTACAAGAGCAATAGATACAATTGAATTCAAGGAAACCGTTTTGGTTGGTGATTGGGTTAGTTTTGAGGCAATGATTACAAAAACTGGTAGCTCATCAATTTTCATAAAAATTGATGCTTACAAAGAATCTAGGAAATCAGCTAAGACTCTGGCCTGTACTGCAACTTTCACTTTTGTATCAGTAAAAAAACTCAAAGACGGGTCTTATGTGAAGATAAATCATAATAAACAACCCTAAAATAAAATTGTGAAAAAGAAAACATCATTTAGTAGTACTCAGATTAATGATTATGATTTAAAATCATTTAGCGATTATCAAGA
>MDSW01020926.1_pt1 | contig 28410 bp, 25 predicted proteins | sample 811171 | NCBI WGS metagenome assembly MDSW01 (sample SAMN05326641, study PRJNA326480) | marine metagenome | isolation source: seawater | place: Atlantic Ocean: North West | collected 2012 | reverse complement strand
ATTAAGGTTTTTATAAAAAATTTCTTCACATGCTTTTACTAATTCTTTTTCTACCCACCGAGAGGTTAATTTTTTTAAATCTTGCTTTATGACCTGTTTAATTAATTTAAGGTTATTATTAACAATATTTTTTTTTTTTTCTAAATGAAAGCTAGTTGCATGAAAGCCTGAAAAAGCCATATGCGAAACAGTCTCTTTAAGCAACTCATTTTCCCCTAGTATGAATATATTTTTTTTTGATATATTTTTTTTTTTATTTTTTTTAACCAACTTAAATATTATAGTTTCTATATCTATAAGCTTTAATCTATAGAGTATGTTCTTGAAGGGAGACTGTAAACTTTCCTTTTTGTTATTCAAGGTAAATCTATAACTTAAATTACTAAATTTTTTATTATATTTAAAAATTTTTTCCCAAGGGGTATTGATATTTAAATTTTTTCTTCCTGTTATTCCTTCTAAGTTTATATTTAATACATGACTTTTTAAAATTTTTTTATTTATAGTTCCTGCTTTATATAAAATTTTAAAATAATCTGTTATCAAAAAAATTACTACAAGTGCCTCTTCTATCTTTATTTTTTTATTTAATAAAAGTTTTTCAAATATTAATCTATTAGTTGGGTCTATTGCACTAGTAAACAATTGCATTCTCTTTTTTGTCCAGATTTTATCTAGGTTGCGGACTGTATTATCTTTAAAAAGCATGGCAGGAGAGGAAGATAAAACTTTTATATCTTTTCTTAATCCTTTTTTTTTTATCCAATTTAAAGCTTCTATGCTATCACATAAAATATATTGGTAATTTTTTAGATCTAAATTCTTCATTTCATTTTATAATTATACTTTGTGTAATTCTTATTTGATATTTTTTTTTACTAAATAATAAGGATTGTCTATTATTTTTTTTTCAATAAAGTTACTCAAATCTTTACTTTTAAGCCATTTAAAATTTAAATTATTTTTTCTACCCTTGTTAATTATATTATTTTTAGTTAAATCTACTTCAATTTTATTCCAGTCTAATCCATAAATACTTTTTTTCTCTCTAGCGTAAAACTTATAATTTATCAATTTATTATTTCCATTAACTTTAATCTTTCCAGTGATGTTAACTAAACTTCTATAAGGCACTTTACAAATAAATTCTATATAATGGATCATGCTTATTACTAAGTGATCCAAACCAAGGTTAACTATTATTATATTATTTTTATAAAAATATTCCCAAATCGAATTATTTATAAACGCACTATTAAAGTTGACATTCTTATAATCTTTTTTAAAGTCTTTTTGATGGCAAAAGCTAAAAATAGGGTCATTAGTTCTGTAATTAGAGTATTTTGATCTAAATATTTCAGAAAACATCCCCACCTCAGATTTACTGGAATTTACATCAAAGGCTTTATTATTAGTAAATGAATAAGTAAATGAAGGAACAATAACATTTTTTGGTTTAGTTATTGAAAATAATTCTAGAATATTTTTAGTTAAATGATCATACGATAGCATATAGTTTTTTTTTAAATTTTTAAGCTTTATATGTAACATTAAAACTCCAAAATTTTCAAAATTTGATTTTAATAAACAATCTTCTAAATCCCTTTCAAATTTTATTATTTTTTTTATCATTTAAGTATAATAAGAAAAAAATCTATCTTGTTTCTATTATATTTAATATCAAACATATTTTTTTACGAAATTCACAATGTAATCTAAATCATCCAAACTCATCAAAGGAGTAATAGGCAGTGATATCTCTGAGCGACCAAATTCATGAGCAATTGGCGTTTTATTTTTTTTTGAAATAAAATTTTTTTTATAGTAAGGATGTTGCAATATGCTTTCATAGTGCACACCACAACCAATACCAGCTTTATTTAATTTTATTAAAAATTCATCTCTAGAAATTTTTATATTTTTATTGAGTAGTATCGGAAACAAATGATAAGCCATTCTATTTCCATCACTTGTCTTATGAGTTAATTTTAAATTAGTAGTACTAAACTCCTCATGATAGGTATCCCAAATAAATTTCCTTTTTTTCCAATTTACATTAATTTTCTTAAGCTGCTCTATACCTATTACAGCCTGCATATCAGTCATATTATACTTAAACCCTGGCGCTACAACTTTATAGTGATTATACCCAGAAGAGGAATATCTTTTCCATGCATCATTATTCATGCCATGTAAGGATAATATTTTTAGCTTTTTTGCATTAGAATATTTTTTTGTCAATATCATACCCCCCTCTCCAATTGCAAGATTTTTAGTTGCATAAAAACTAAAGCAACCATAATCACCAATTGTTCCTGCAGGTTTTTTCTGGTATAATGTCTCTATAGCATGCGCGCAATCTTCAATAATAAATAAATTATTATTTTTAGCAATTTCTATAATTTCTTTCATATTACATGGTCTTCCTGCATAATGTACTGGAATTATAGCTTTTGTATTTTTAGTTATAGCTTTTTTAATTGCTTCTACATCTATATTTCCAGTATTATAATTAATATCAACTAGAACAGGTTTTGCCCCACTATGAATAATAGCATTTACAGTAGAACAAAAAGTCATAGCAGTTGTAATTACTTCATCTTTGGAACTTAATCCACAACTTAACAAGCTTAAGTGAAGTGCCGCTGTAGCAGATGAAACAGCTACAGCATTTCTTGCTTTTTTATAATTGATAAAAGCTTTTTCAAATTTTGATACTTTTGGACCTGTCCCCAACCATCCGCTTAACATTACTTCTTTCACTCCATTTATTTCTTCTTTCTCTATTTTTGGAGCCCCAAAAGTAATAAATTTTCTTTTTCTCTGTTTTAAGTTTTTTCGCATAATTTTAATAAAATAGGCTAATTTTTTTTTGCATCTTTAATAATTTTCTCAAATATATTTATTACTCTTTTTAGACCTTTTCCGTCTATGTATCTTCTTCCATTTTTATTCATTAATTTTCTTTTTTTATAGTTATTAATTAAATTATTAATAGAATTTACTAATTCTATTTTAGTAAATTGCATCCCTTTACCTATGCTACTTGTTATTGTTTTTTTCTTCAATGAATTAATATTTTCAATTTGATGCAGATGTTGAGGTATAGATATACTGGGTATTCCCATTGCCGCAACTTCAAACATAGTTATTCCTCCAGACACCAAAGCAATATCAGCATTTCCTAGTAGTTGATAAAAATTTTCAGGATTTTTGTAAAATATAACATTTTTAGGTATTATATTTCTTTTCAAAAACTCTTTTGATAAAACTAAATAATCATTCTTGCTTATTATAAAACTAAAAGATAGTTTAGTTGATAATTTATTTACACATTCTAGTATATCTATATATAAATTTCTCTTATCGTTTCCTCCTAGTGTAACAACAATTTCTTTTATCTTTTTTCTTATGTAATATTTTTTAACTATGTTTTTTGATAAATTTAAGTATTTGTAACCTTGATAAAAATTTTTATCATTTTTAGTTGGTCTTATTAAAGAATATATTATGTTATCACATACAAATTTACCTTCTCCCAACTCATCAAAGCTTATTAATATTTTGCCATCTTTTTTTAAAGATAAAAGCAATTCACTCTTAGAACGCAATATGTCAAATACTATTACTTTAGCATTACTCTTTTTTAATAAGCTTTTTTCCTCTTTTATTGAATTTGTTAATAATTGAATTTTTTTTATTTTATATTTAAAATTTTTTATAATATTTTTAGCCAGATCATATCCATAAAAGTTCTTATAAACCAATGTAATTTGATCTGATAATAAAATTTTTTTAACAATCAATTCTTCTATTAGCCTTAAGGTTCTAATTACATGCCCTGTTCCAATATCATTAGCCTCTCCCGCATCACATCTAAATAAAATATTTATTTTTTTACATATTTTTTTTTTTTTCCACCCATAACCAAAAGAGAATTTTCGATCTAATATTTTTTCTCCAAACTCTCTATCAAGAATATCTACTATTTGCTGTGTGTTACCAAAAGTGTTATTCTTATTTAAAACTTCTATTATTTTTTTTATTCTTAAAAAATCTTCCTCATAATCAATAGTATATCTATATTTGGACCAATTTTTTTTATTCCCTAGCTGAGCAGTCTTAAAAGTATTTTTTTTTTTCCACATATAAAAAGTTACATGTTCTCTATCATTTCCTTTTGCATTCTTATACGCTTTAACTAAAGCATCTTTTGAAAATACTTCAACATCACTTCCATCTGGCCACCTTCTAGTGAAAGGAGGTATAGTATTAGCTGCATAATCAACTTTTTTTTTGTAAAAGAGATCTATAGTTTTATCTATAATGTTAGGGTCTACTAAAGGACAATCAGATGTAATTCGAACAATAGTTTTTCCATTATAACAATTATTACAATCATAGTATCGTTTTAAAACATCATTTTCACTTCCACAGAAATAATCAAAATCATATTTTTTACAAAAATTAACTATTCTTAGATCAGCCTTTTTATTTGAAGTAGCAATAACTACTTTATCAATTTTCTTGGCTAATAAAACACGTTCCATTAATATTAATAGACAGGGTTTATTATTAATTTTTTTTAAGACTTTTCCTGGCAATCTAGATGATCCCATCCTTGCCTGTATTATCATTAGGTTCATTTTGTTAACCTGCCAAAAGCATCACTTCTTTCTTGTGTTTCAATCAACTCATGCAATTTATTATTATCAATAGCTCTTGAAATCAATTCAAATACTTGATCTACCATTAAAAAGTATTGATTAATAATTTTTTCGTTATGTGCATAAGATACGTAAATACTATTAGATGCTATGTAGCCTCTCTTTAACATTTCTTGTATAAATATAGTATTTATTAAATTTGTTTTATCCTCATAATTAAGTTTAAAAGATATTAAAGGTTTAAACTCATTTATGGTGAGATTTAAGCTATACTTTTTAGCTAAGTCTAACCAGGCATCTCCTATAATGCTTCCTATTTTAATAAGGTGTTCCCAAACTTTATTTTCACAAATTATTTCTATAGTTTTTAGAGCTGCAACAAAACCAATTCTTTCAGTAAACATAGTGGAACTTATAAAAGTATTTTTTGCCTCTTCCATAATTTTACTTTTACCTAAAACTGCAGAAATAGCATATCCTCCTCCCAAACCTTTTCCATATACAACTATATCTGGTTTAAACCCATTAACTTTATAAACCCCTCCATCAGTTACTCTCCAACCAGATGTAATTTCGTCAGATACAATTACTATATTCTTTTTTCTTGATATTTCCATTATGGCTTGCAAAAAGCCTTTTGAGGGATATTCAAATCTAGCGCCTTCAATACATATAATTCCTACATCTGGATTTTCTTTTATAACCTTTTTAAAATCACTAACACTATTATAAATAAATGGAACTACAGTATCTTTTAAACCCTTTGGTACTCCCTGAGTGCTTAGTCCTGGTAAAAGATGATTATTAAGATTATCTTCTCTTGCAAGATTAGTAGCCATATACCAGTCGCTCCAACCATGATATCCAGAAAAGGCTACTTTATCCTTTTTGCTATATGCTCTAGCTATTCTTATTGCAATGCTCATTGCTTCTGCTCCAGTCTTAGCAAATTTTACTCCACCTGCAAATGGATTTAACTCTAATAACTTTTCAGCTAAGTAAACTTCTTCAGGAGAGTTTAAAGTACAGTTTACTCCATTCTCAGAAGCCTTATTAACTGCTTTAACTAAATCTACGTTAGAGTAACCGAGGATAGCAGAACCTACAGCCATCTGAGCCATATCTATAAATTTGTTACCTTCTAAGTCAGTTACTTCTACTCCATTACATGAAGAGAAGTAGGTAGGCCAATGTTTAGGAAGATATCTATCAGGCCTTTTAGATAATAGTCCATTCCCGCCTGGAATGACTCTAGTCGCTCTTTTCCATAAGTTTTGACTTGAAAAATTTTTTTTCATTTATCAACTTTATAAAATGTCTTTTCTTCTGTATTTAATTGCATCTTTTTCTGATGCTACTAAATCTTTTTTTTCTTTACCTAAAGCTTCTTCAATAAATCTAATATCTGATACTAGAGTTTGCATTTGTTTTTCTGTAATAGAAACACTTTCATCAACACATTCCATTTCTTCATTTATTCTATAGTGTTTTTCAATAATTTGAGCGCCTAATACTACTCCATAAGAAGGTACTTTTATGTCAGCTGTATGGTCTGATAAGCCAATAATAAAATCCTTATATTTTTGCTTTAAATAAGAGATAGTGATCAAATTAGAATCTTTATGATTTGTAGGATATGAAGATACACAATACAGTAAAGCATTTTTACAACTAGAATTACTTGATAAAACTTTACAAGCATTGTCAATTTCATCTTTTAACCCCATGCCAGTAGAAATTATATTAGTTTTTCCTAAACTAGCTATTTTTCTAATTAATTTTAAATTTACTAAGTCAAAAGATGAAATTTTAAATATTTTCATTCCAATTGAATTTAAAAAATCTATACTCTCTTCATCAAATGGAGTTGAAATAAATTCTATGCCTAAATCATCACAATATAATTTAATTTTTTCAAAATCAGAAAAGCTTAATTCACAAGAATTGATAATATTATACAGTTCAGGAAATTTTTTTTTAGGAGCTCTTTTCTCACTTTTATAAGTTTGAAACTTTACTGCATCACATCCAGTTTTTGATGCGGATTTAACTATTTCTAGAGCATTTTTTAAACTTCCCCCATGATTTATTCCTATTTCTGCTATTACATATGTTTTATAAAAAGTGTTGAAATTAAATTTTTTTAAGTCTTGTAATAAATCAATTACCATATTGAATATCCTCCATCTACTACCAAGTTATGACCATTTATATAATTAGAGGAAGATGATAGTAAAAATAAAATAGGATTTACTACTTCAGATACTTTAGCCAGTCTCCCCATAGGACATCTATGACTATATTCTTTTCTAAAAACCTTTCCTTGTTTTACTTCTTGTAATACTTTATTTCCTAATTCATTATCATCATCGGCAATACCTCCAGGCGATATACAGTTAGTTCTGATATTATTTTTTGCAGCATGTACAGCAAAATATTTTGTCATTTGTATAACAGCAGCTTTAGAAGCGCCATAAATTTCTGAGCTTGCTCTTCTAGTGTCTTTATAAATTCTAGGGTCTGGACTTATAAATCCATAATGCGAAGCAACATTTACAATGCTTCCCTCACCATTTTTTGAATTATGGTTATCAATAAACTCTCTAATACAATAAAAAGTTCCTTTAATATTTACATCAATAACTTTATTCAGTGACTTTTCGCCTCTACTAAGAAAATTTTCAAAAACTGCAACACCTGCATTACAAACTATCGCATTGATATAATTAAATTTTATTTTTCCCAGCGAAAATATTTTTTTTACATCAGATAATTTTTTTATATTTTTTCTCAAAACCATAAATTTTTCTTTATTTAGATCATATTCTTTTTTGAGCTTATTTAAATGATTTACCTTTAAATCTACAGCAACTACTTTGGCTTGGCTATTCAATAACTTTTTTACTAATGTTAATCCTATCTGACCATTCGCTCCAGTAACTAAGACAACTTTGTCAGATAGATTAAAAGAGATTTCTTTTACACTATTCATGATTGATTATTTATTTTTTATAAGTTTAAGTATGTATTTTCCATAATTTGTATTTTTCAATATTTCTCCGCTTTTAGCTAATTGCTCTATACTTATCCACCCATTTCTATAAGCTATCTCTTCTAAACAAGCTATTTTAAAACCCTGTTGTTTTTCTATAGCATGAATAAATTGCGAAGCTTCCAATAAACTATCATGAGTCCCCATATCTAGCCAAGCAAAACCTCTACCAAAGTCCTCTACTACTAAATTTCCTGCTTTTAAGTATTCTTTATTTACATCTGTTATTTCCAACTCTCCTCTATGTGAAGGCTTTATTTTTTTTGCAATATTTAAAACATTTTGATCATAAAAATATAAACCAGTAACTACATAGTTTGATTTAGGGTTCTTTGGCTTCTCTTCAATTGATATTGCTTGGCCTTTTTTATTAAACTCTACTACTCCAAATCTAGATGGGTTATCAACCTGGTATCCAAAAATTGTAGCTCCTTCTGTCCTATTATAAGCAGGATTAACTTTTTCTTCTAGGCCTTGTCCATAAAAGATATTGTCACCAAGTATCAGGCAGACAGGACAATCTTTTATAAACCTCTCAGTAATTATGAAAGACTCCGCTATTCCATTCGGATGCTTTTGCTTAAAATAAGAGAAATTTACACCAAATCTAGAACCGTCTCCTAATAATCTTTTAAAACTTTCTAAATGTTCCTCTGAAGATATTATGGCAATATCTTGAATTTTAGATAACATCATAACTGAGATTGGATAAAATATCATAGGTTTATCATAAACTGGCATTAATTGTTTAGTAGTAGCTAGCGTTAAAGGGTATAACCTAGAACCTGCACCTCCTGCCAAAACTATTCCTTTTCTGTTATTAGACATATTAAAAAAATTCTTTCTTACTATAAAAATTTAAATACCACTTTATTGTATTTAATAATCCATCTTTTAAACTGTAGGAAGGTTTCCAATCCATTTCTTTTTCAATTTTATTTGAATTTATTGCATAGAATATATCATGACCAGGTCTATCCTTTACGTGCGTTATTAATTCACAGTAAGATTTTTTATTAGTTAGTTTAGACGTTCCATTGCCAGATTGTGGATATATTTTATCCAGGATTGCACATATTTTTTTAACTAGGTCTATATTTTTAATTATATTTCTCGAACCAATATTATAATTCTCACCTGCTATACCTTGATTAATCACTTTTATTATAGCATTTGTACAGTCTTCTACATAAATCCAATCTCTTTTTTGTAATCCATTACCATAAATAGGTATAGTTTTTTTTAAAAGAGCATTTTTAATTGTTAACGGAATTAGCTTCTCATAATGTTGTCTAGGACCATAGTTATTAGAACTATTTAATATAATTGTTGGTAACTTATAAGTTCTATTCCAAGCTTTTACCAAATGATCTGCAGAGGCTTTACTTGCTGAATAAGGAGAACTTGGGTTGTAGCGAGTATTTTCTGAAAATTTTTTATATTTATTATCCGCAAGATCTCCAAACACTTCATCAGTCGAAAAATTAATAAATTTAAATTTATTTTTTTTTTTTTTATCTAAATTATTATAATATTTTAAACTACATCTTAGTAAGTTAAAAGTTCCATAAATATTTGTATCTATAAATGCTGTGGGGGATTTTATTGAGTTATCTACATGACTTTCTGCCGCTAGGTGCACTATTACGTCAGGCTTATAAAGCATCAGAATATTAGTTATTTTGGTACTACAAATATCCATTTTTTTAAAAGTATACCTTTTACTTTTGAGGATATTTTGAGGAGTTTTATATAATGATGCATATGTCAATTTATCTAAGTTAATAATGTTGTGTTTAGTATTTTTAAACAAGTTTTCTAAAAGCGAAGAACCAATAAACCCTGAACCTCCTGTAACTAAGATATGCATAAATACTCCTACTAAGATAATAAACTAATAATGCAAAAATAAAATATAAAGTTCTAATTATAACAAAAGTTTTTTTTCAAATAAATAATACTTTACCAATTAATCTCTTATTAAAACCTTCAAAAATTATTTTTAAAGTAATTCATATAATATACATAAACTTCTTAAGTTTGGTGCCTTATAAAAATATAAAATATTAAACGTTCATAAGAAAATATTTATTTGATAATAAAGAAAAACATTATATCACTAATTTATTAACTATTTAGACATATTTAAAAAATATTTTATTACTTTTTCTGCAGTAGTTCCATCTCCATAAGGATTAGCAATTTTAGAATGTCTATTATATTTTTTTTTATTATAAATAAATTCTTTTATAACATGCTTAATGTTTTCTTTATTTCTGCCTACTAGAATACTGCTTCCTGCCTTTATCCCTTCTGGTCGTTCTGTTTTATCTCTAGCAACTAAAACTGGTATATTTAGGGAAGGAGCTTCCTCTTGAATGCCACCTGAATCAGTTAAAATTAAAAAAGAATTATCCATCAAATAAACAAACTCGATATAGTTAGGAGGTTCTATTAAATAAATATTTTTTTTATTGGATAATGTTTTATTTATTATTTCTTTAACATTTGGATTAGGATGTACAGATATAACAATTTCGATATCTTTTTGATCATTTAATAATTCTAACAATCCCAAACAAATTTCATAGATATATTTTCCATGACTTTCTCTTCTATGCATAGTAACTAAAAGTTTTATTTTATTATTATTTACAAAGTTATACTTTAAAGATAATTTTTTTTCTATAAGCGGGTCTGAAGAAATTTTTTCTTTAACCATTATTAAAGCATCTATAACGCTATTTCCTGTAATTAGGATATTTTCCTTGAGTATATTTTCTCTAATAAGGTTATCTCTTGAAAAAGACGTAGGGCAAAAATTTATGGAAGCTAATGAAGATATTAACCTTCTATTTATTTCTTCTGGCCATGGGGAAAGTTTATCGTTAGTTCTTAACCCTGCCTCAAGATGTGCGACTTTAATATTATGATGGAATGCAGCAATTGAAGAAAATAAAGCTGTTGTAGTATCTCCTTGAACTAAAATATATTCTGGTTTTACTTTAATTAAAACTTCACTCACTTTTGTCAAAATTGCTTCTGCTAGATAATTTAAATCTTGATTTTTTGTCATTAAATCTAAATCATAATCAGGTTTTATATCAAAAGTATCAAGTACTTGATCTAATATGTGTCTATGTTGAGCAGTTACACATGAAAAAAGCGTAATTGTTTTACTCATCTTCATTTTTTTTATAATTGGAGCTAATTTAATAGCCTCTGGTCTCGTTCCAAAAATTGTAAGTATTTTCATTTATTAATTTTAAAAAAAAGTATCTTTAAAGTTATCAATATGGTTAAAAGTAGCTTAATTTTTGATCCTGTAACCTTTTTATCATAATTTAATATAATTGGAACTTCAGTTGTTTTGGGTTCTAGTACCATTAATTTTGATAAAAGTTCTGCAGTACATGCAAAACCCTTTTGTTGAAGATAAGGATATTTAAATTTTTTTGTTAGTTGAATAATCAAACTTGCTTTATGAGAACGATATAAACATGTATACTCGTTTATTCCTCTAAATCTCCAAAATAGCTTATAAAGAAACTTTGCACCATGACTAAGTATAGATCTAAAGCCCGAAATACCTGTAGCTTTTGAGCCAATAAGAAACCTTGAAGCTATTACTAAATCGTATCCTTGTTCATGCCTCTTTATCATTTTAAAAATTAATTTTGGGTCGTGTGTATTATCTCCATCCATTGTAATTATAATATCATTTATAGAAATTTTAGATGAAAGCAGCTTAAGACCAGAATTTAGAGCATTATTTAAACCAAGGTTAGACTTGTGTTTTAATTCTAACACTTTAATATTTTTAAAAGTTTTCTTGCTTTTCTTAATCCATAGATTAGTGTCATCTGAACTTGCATCATTTATTACCAAACAAATAATATTGTGATCTAATTTTATTTGAAGTGAGTTTATATCTTTTAATAAGTAAAAAATACTTTTTGATTCATTATAGACTGGTAAAATAAAATAAATTACTCTTTTCATTTTACTTTAGTCCTATTTTTTTTATAATAAAATAATGAACACTGAAAGTTAAAGCTAAAATAATTAGAGATAAGATAATTCTTTCTTTACTAGCACCAAAAAGTATCTGGTTTCCTAAGTGCCCCGCTTGCAGTGAAATTAATAAAGCAGGAATTGATCCTATAAAAATAGCTAAATAATTTAAAAATCTTTTAGTTTGAGTTAAGCCTAAATATATTAAAAGAGGTAAATAAGGAAGTAACATAGCCATAGCTGTTATTATTGGTAATGAAAGTTCTTTTTTGGTAAAAGAAAATTTTTCTTTTATAAAATAAAACTTATTTTTAAAAAATCTAATATTTTTAAAATTATTTGCTAATTCATATATTATTATCATATTAGTGATGTAGCCAATAAGAGAAATTAATAATCCTAACCTAAACCCTAATAAAAAACCTGAAAAGTATGTTATTATCATCATCGGCATTCCTAAAAGTGGTAGAGCCATATAAGATAATATAAAAAATAAAATAATTAGCTCCAATCGTTGATTAATAACAATAGAAATTAAATCTTCAAAATTAATCATTAAAATTTCATCATAAATATATTTTTCGAGTAGGCTATTAGTAATATTAATATATTTATAATATTTTGTCTTTTAAAAATTTTATAAATACATTATTGTGAGATCATAACAGTCAATTAAAAGTTATCTATTCATTATTGTTTATAATGCAAAAAATTAGTTTACATAATTATTATAATTATTGCTTTCAAGAAAAAAGTTATAAAACTCTATCCATATTTATTAATAATTATTTATTTTATCAGAAAAAATATTAATTTTTAAAAAGATAACATTCAATTAGGCAATATTATAAAAATTAAAAGCATATTGTATTCATAAACTTATTTATGTTTTTAATTCTATTTAAGTATTAAAATAAATTTACTATTACCGTTGATCCAAAATTGATAAATACTTATTTTTCCAATATTAATAATTTTTTTAAACTAAGCAAGATTGAGTTAAATAAAATATAATTTAGCTATTAAAAAAATATTTTTATTTTTTATACTAATTTGACTTATAAATATTATCAGATATTTTTTTGCCAAGGTTAAATAGTTTTCCTTTTTTAAATTTTTTATTAGCTCTAGATTGCATTAATGATTTAATTTCTTTAGAGTTTAACTTTTTATTTTTTGGCCTTTTTTGAAGAGCTATTATTATTCTTCCAGTTAATAAATCTTCATAAGTAACATCATCTCTGAATTGATGGATATTTTTTAGTACTTCAGTCAAATTAGTATTCTTAAATTGATTAAATACGGCTGGACCGGCTCCAAGGTTGAGAGGAAAATTGTTGCCAAATTGCGTTCTCTTTATTGCCAGAGGAAATAAATTATATCTTTCACCTATATCAATATAATTTTTTATTGTTGGGGCAGGTCGGGGAATATGGTTATAAACTCTTAGCATATGATTTTTTATTTTTGAATGAAAAGTACATATATATTTTTTGAAATCATATGTGTTTAACCTTTGAGAGGTGTAAGGGAAATAACCTATTAGATTAGAAGGTGGTACAGGGAACCAATAGTAAGGATCATTCCATATAAATATTCCTCCATCCATTAATATTTCTGAGATTTTTTTTAAAAGTTTAGAAGTCTTAAATAAATAAATTGCTGAAAAACCTGTTATTAAATCGTATTTACCTTTTAGTTTATAAATATCTTCAACTAAATATTTATCGATTTTAGGCTCTTCAATTAACTTTGTATTGTAAAATATCTCTCTAGAAGGCTGAAAGGAATTAGTCCAAATTCTAGGGTAACCAAATTTTTTAATTCCATAACTTAAAGAATCAGCTAAGTACTTTGAATTACCTATAGTATTTAATGCTGGTTCAAGGTATTTCCAATATTTAATTTTTTTATAATGTTTTTTTACCATAATATCATTTTTAAAATGGCTTCTATCAATCCAGTCTAAAGCAGTAGTATTTTCTACCAACCCTATACCTCTCATTATTGCACAGTGAATCCCAAAACCAGCTCCAATATCTAGATGCCTTTTAAAGTTTTTATTTAAACCTATATCCTTAAAAAATGTTAGAATGCTTAAAACTGTATTATATCTTGATATAAAACCTTTGAATGCAATAGCAGAATTTTTTTCTTTTTTTTCTGCTGTTTTTCTAATTTTATCAACTTTTTGATAATAATTTGAAATTTTTATAAGTTGTTTATGTGCATCAGGAAAAAGTTTGACACAATCACTAATAATTTCAATTTTTTCACCATAACTTGTAACAAAGAATTTTTTCATGATTACCTAAAATCTAATAATTTTTTTATAAATTAAATCTAAATTAGTTATTTAACATAACTGTATGTTTATATAAAATAAATGTATATTATTTTATTGTAAGTTTTTTTAATATAAAAGGTAATAAATATAAGCTAAAGCCCATGTACAAAGTTCCATTATTTAAGTTAAATTATAATCATAAAGAAGAAAAAGCAATTAAAAGAGTCATTAAAACTCAGTGGCTAACTATGGGACAGGAAACCATTGACTTGGAGAATTACTTCTCAAAACAGCTCACTAACAATTATCATACAATTGCTGTTTCTAGTTGTACAGCAGCCATACATTTAAGTTTATTATCCTTAAATTTAAAAAAAAATGATGAGGTAATAGTTCCTTCTCTATCATTTATTTCACAAATTAATATTATAAAAAACCTTAAAGCAAAACCTATTTTAGTAGATTGCGTTTCTTTAGATAATTGGAACATTAATATTCAAGCAGTAAAAAAAAAAATTAATGCTAATACTAAGGCTATAATTATACTGCACTATGCTGGTTTTCCCTGTTTAATAGATAAAGAACTTATAAAAATATGTAGAGATAAAAATATAGTTATAATTGAAGATGTTGCACATGCACCTGGAGCAATGATAGAAAAAAGATTTTGTGGGTCAATGGGTGATTTGGGTTGCTTTTCATTCTTTAGTAATAAGAATATTTCAGCTGGAGAAGGCGGACTAATTTCAGTGAAAAATAAGAGGTTAGCTAAAAAACTAAAATATTTACGTTCTCATGGTATGACGCAACTTTCTTTAGACAGAAAGTTGGGACGAACTACGCAATATGATGTTGTTGAGTCAGGGTTAAATTATAGAATAGATGAACTCAGATCTAGCCTCGCAAAAGAACAAATGTTAAAGTTACAAAAGGCTAATTTAAAAAGAAAAAAATATTTTGAAAATTACAAAAAAATTTTAATGGATTTACCAATAAGAATTCCCTTCCAAAATTTAAGTTACTCCTTTAAAGCTGCATACCATATTTTTCCTATATTATTACCATCAAAAACTAATAAAGCTTCACTAATAGAAAAGTTAAAAAAGAATGGAATACAAACAAGCATCCACTATCCACCTTTTTGGTCCTTTAGTATTTACAAAAATAGTTTTAATAAGAATAACTTTCCTATATGTAATGAAATTTGCAAAAGACAATTAACTTTACCTCTTTTCCCTAATATGAAAAAAGAAGATATTAAAACAGTTTATCTAAATTTAAAAAAATTATTATAATTTATATAAAAAATAGTATTATTGATCATTATAAATTACAGAAATATTTTAAAAAAGGAGAAAATTTGATAGAGAAAATATTTTTAGTAGGCCTAGATGAGGAATTGATAATTTTATCAAAAAAAATTGGATTAAATTTAAGTGGTGTAATTGATATTGATGAGAATGCTAAACATAAGGAATTAAGTATATACCAGGAAAAACAATTAAATTTTATAGAAAATAAAATTGATAGTGTTATTATTGGAATAGACTCTCCTGAAAAAAAAAAATACTTAAATAGTATTTACGAAAATGCAAATATTAGAATTGCATCATTACTTTACACAACTCTTAATTCATCTTGTTCAACAAAAGATGGTTTAATTATACAGGAAAACGCTATAATCTCTAATAATTGTAACTTCGGAAAGAATGTTAAAGTAAATATAGGGGCTACTATCATGCACGATAATATAATAGGTAATTTCGTTACTATTGCTCCAAGAGCTGTATTATTAGGAAGAGTAATAATAGAAGATTGTGTATTTATAGGTGCAAACGCCACAATTTTACCTAACGTGATTGTAGGAAGAAATTCTATAGTAGGAGCAGGAGCAGTAGTGACAAAAGATGTACCTCATAATACGATAGCGAGAGGTGTACCTGCTAGGTTTTATAAAAAAAATGACTAACAAAAAACAATATAAATTAGTACTAATTTTAGGATTAGATTGCGGGAAAAGAATTTATAAACTACTTTCTAATTATAAGAATATTCAAATTTATAAAGTTTTCTCTTTACATCCTTCAAAAGCAAAGAATATTGCGGGGTATATAAATTTCGCAAAAATTGTACCCAGTAAAAGTCTATCACAATATAAAAATATAGAATCTATTTATAATAGTATAAAAAATATTAATGATTTAGATATGATTTTAGCTATAGGTATCTCCGATATCATAAAGCCAAACCTATTAAATTTACCTAGACTTGGAGTATTAGGTGCACATGCTGCTAAATTACCAGACAGGCCAGGATGCTCTCCTCTAATATGGGCTATTTTAGATGATATAAAACAAACAGAAATGACTATATTCAAAATGACTGAAAAAATTGATGACGGATTAATCTACGCTTCTAAAAAAGTAAAAATTAATTCTAATACCTATAGCGTTGAACTTAGACAGAAAATGGATGAAGCACTTGAACAACTTATAAAAGAAAATATCTCAAATATATTAGGTAATAAAAATAGAGGAAAGTTAAAAAAAGGTAAAAGACATTACACTAGAAAAAGAAATTTAAGAGATGGTCAAATAGACTTAAATAGCAGCGCACACTCAATTCTCTTAAAAATAAGAGCTTTATCAAACCCTTACCCTGGGGCTCATTTATATTCTTCTAAAGGTGAACCAATAATAATTGAAAAAGCGAGACTAGGTGATAAAGTATTAAAGTATAAAGGTAGTGGAAAAAATAGTTTAGATAAAATTCTTTGTATAGTGGCTCATCCTGATGATGAAGCCTTAGGTGTAGGCGGTACTCTTATTAAACATGTACAATATGGAGAAGAAGTAAATATTATTATTTTATCAGAAGGAGAAGCTGAAAAAGGTAAATCAAGTAAAAAAAATAAAAAAAGATTAGAAAATGCAAATAGCTGGTGTAAGTTTACAGGATGTAAACTTTATAAAGTATATAATTTTCCTGATCAAAAACTTGATAATGTTCCCCTGCTAAAAATAATAAAGGCATTAGAAAAAGATATTAATAAAATAAAGCCGGACATTATTTATATACATCACCCAGGTGACATGAACAGTGATCATCAAATTGCTGCTCAAGCCTCTTTAGCAGCTTTAAGACCCTTAAATAAGATACAACATTATCCAGAAATTAGAGCTTTTGAAACACCTTCTAGTACAGAACAAGCTCCCTATATAGAGCCTTTTATATTTAAACCAAATTTTTTTGTGGCAATAAATGATCAGTGGAAAAAGAAAGTAGAAAGTTTAAAGTGCTATTCCAAAGAATTAAGAAAAGCTCCTCATCCTAGGTCTGTAGAAAATATAAAGGCATTGGCAAAAAAAAGAGGCACAGAGTCAGGACAGAGATTGTCTGAAGCTTTTTTTATAGTGAAAAAAATATGGGAATAAATAATATATTCAAAACTTGTTATATATCTATTTTATTATTATAAATATTTATGTTAAAAAAATATTTTAGAAAAATAAGGCTCCCACTTGTTATTGCAGAGATTGGACTCAATCATAATGGTGATGTTAATTTAGCAAAAAAATCTATAAAAGCTGCTCATCTTGCCGGGGCAGACTTAGTAAAAATTCAAACTTTCAAAGCAATTTCTCTTTGCTCTGAGAAAAGTAAATATTATGATTTTTTTAAAAAATGTGAACTCAATGAAAAACAGTTGGTAAATTTATTTAAATTTTCTTCTAAATTAAATATTAATCTTTTTTCTACAGTATTTGATGAATGGTCTGCAAATATTATAAGTGCATTTAAACCTCCTTTTATAAAAATATCATCAGGAGATATTTCGCATATTCCCTTAATTACTTGCGTAGCAAAAAAAAATATTCCTATCATTTTGTCTACAGGAGCTAGTAACATAAATGATATAAAAACAGCAACTCATGCAATAAAAAAATCAAACAAGAACCTTGAATACTATCTTTTACATTGTGTCTCTAACTATCCTACAGACCCTAAAAGTACAAATCTTTTATGTCTTGAGGATTTAAGAAAAAAATTCAAAGTACCTATAGGTTTTTCAGATCACACCACATCTAATGAAACATCTCTTATTGCAACTGCTTTAGGAGCTGAGATTATAGAAAAACATTTTACTTTAGATAAAAAACTTCCTGGGCCTGATCATGCTTTGTCAGCGGATCCAAAAGAATTTAAAAATTTCGTTAAGTCTGTGAAGTTGGTAAATGAAATTAAAGGTAAAAATAAAAAAACTTTAGTTGAGGGCAAAAGCTTAGCAAAGGCAATTAGAAGAAGCATTTTTGCAAAAAGAACAATTAAAAGTGGTTCTATTATCAAAATTGATGATATTAAAATATCTAGACCTGTTATAGGCATAGAGCCAAAATATATGAATAAAATAATAGGAAAAAAAAATAATTAAAACTATTCCAAAAGAAGCTGCTATTAAATGGAGCTATATTAAAAATAAATGAAAAAAATTGCTTTAGTTAATGTAGGTTTTGGTAACCTAGGTTCAGTTGTTAACTCAATAAGTAGAATAAACTACAAGCCTATAATAGTTTCCAATGGAGACGAGTTATTTAATTATTCTCCTACTCATATAGTTATGCCTGGAGTAGGTGCTGTGGGTGAGGCTATGATTAAATTAGAAAAAAGCCAATTTATTAGGCCCTTAGAGCATTTTATTAGAAAAAAAATATATTTCTGTGGAATTTGTGTAGGAATGCAAATTTTAGCAAATACTAGTGAAGAGTTTGGAATAACAAAATGTTTGGGGTGGATTCCTGGTGAAGTTAAAAAATTAGATACTAATAAAATGAAATTACCTCATATGGGTTGGAATACAATTTATAAAACTAGAAGAGTATCAAGTTTACTTGATAATATATATGAAAAAGATATGTACTTTTGTCATACTTTTGCCTTTAACTGTGCTAAAGAATATGTAATAGCAGAGACAAATTATGAACAAAATTTTGTTTCTGCAATCAATAAAGAAAACATATATGGAATTCAGTGTCATCCAGAAAAGAGTTTAAAATTAGGTGATATTTTTTTTAAAAACTTCTTAAGCTTAGGAGAGAATAATATTTAAGAGAAGACTTATTGCTGTTTTGTTTCTAAAAGATGGTTGGATAGTTAGAAGTGAAAACTTTACTATTCATCAAGTTATTGGTGAACCTAATTCTCATGCTGAAAGAATGCGACAATGGAATGTTGATGAACTAGTTTTATTAGACATTAGTAATTCTGAAAAACCTTTTGAACACTATAGAAACGACTATAAAATTAAACCAGTTAAGAATTTATTAGAATTTATTAAAAGATTTAGTTTTGAATGTAATATGCCATTGAGTTTTGGAGGGAATATAAAATCATTTGATGGTATTCAAGAAAGAATAAAGTTTGGAGCTGATAAAGTCATATTAAACTCAATTTTTTCAGAAAACCCTGAAATAATTGCTAAAGCAATTAAAGTTTACGGTAAGCAAGCTATAATAGCTAGTATAGATTATAAAAAAATTGGTAGCAGCTATAATGTATTTATTAATAAAGGTTCTAAAAACATAGGTTATACTCCAGAAGTATGGGCTAAAGAAGTAGAAAATATAGGTGCAGGTGAAATTTTATTACAATCTATTGATCATGACGGTAAAGCTAATGGATATGATTTAGAAATTATTAATAAAGTGTCAAAAGTCGTAAACATACCTGTTATTGCTTGTAGTGGAGCAGGGCATTCTAGTCATATATTAGAATGTTTTAATAAGACAAATGTTGAGGCTGTTGCTGCGGGAAACTTTTTTCATTTTACTGAAAACGCTTATCCTAGGACAAAAAAATACTTATCAATTCATAGAAAAGATATTAGGCTAGATATATGAGCAATGACTTACCGAAAATAAATTGGTGTTCCAGATGTGTATATCCGAGCTCTTCTGCAGTTACTCTTACTTTTAATGAGAACAATATATGTAGCGGATGTAGAACTTTTGATCAAAAAAAGGAAATAGATTGGAACATGCGCTTGAAATGGCTTTTAGAAGATGTAGAACCTTATAGAAAAAAAAGCGGTTATGAATGTGTGATAGGAGTATCAGGAGGAAAAGACAGCTATTATCAAACACACTTTGTAAAAGAAATTCTAGGATTAAACCCATTATTAGTAACCTATAATGGAAATAATTACTTAGAACAGGGGTGGATTAATCTTCAAAATATGAAAAAAGTTTTTAATGTAGATCATTTAATATTATCACCAAGTGAAGATCTTTTAATTAGAATGAATAGACTTTGTTTTAAAAAAATGGGTGATATGAACTGGCATAATCATGCTGGTATAGCTACAACACCAATGAGACTGGCATGTGATTTAAATATTCCTCTTGTATTCTATGGTGAACATGGATGGACAGACTTAGGCGGTATGCATTCGATGCATGACTTAGTAGAATATACATCTAGATACAGAAAAGACCAACTACTTAGAGGCTATGACTGGAATGATATGATTAATGACGAGATTGAAAAAGTAAGTGAAAAAGAATTAGAATGGTGCAAATATCCTGATGATCAATCTATAAATAAAGTAGGCCTAAGAGGAATTTTTATAGGAAATTATGATCCTTGGGATGCTAATGAGCATACAAAACTAGTAAAGGAAAAATATCAATGGAAAGAAAACCCTGAGGATTTTGATAGAACGTATAGACGGTTTTCTAATTTAGATGACAAGTATGAAAATGGAGTTCATGACTACCTAAAGTTTATAAAGTTTGGCTATGGTAGAGGTACTGACCATGCATGTAAAGATATTCGTTCAGGTTATATGACAAGGGATGAAGGAATAAAAATGGTAAAAAAATATGACCATGTTGTTCCTAAAGATTTATTTGAATGGCTAAATTATGTCAATATGTCTGAAAATGAATTTTACAAGATAGCAGATACTTTCCGAAGCCCTAAAGTCTGGATTAAAAAAAATCAGGGCTGGATAAAACAAAATATTTGGGATAAATGATAGGTGAAGAATACGAAATTTTAGGAATAATTCAAGCTAGGATGGGGTCAAAACGTTTGCCTGGAAAAACATTAAAACTAATGAATGGTAAACCTATGTTAGAGCAGCTTTTACTAAACTTAAAAGGTTCAAAGTATGTTAAGAAATTTGTGGTAGCTACCTCTAAAAATCAAAAAGACGATGCAATAGAAAACTTTTGCAAAAATAAACGCATACTTTTTTACAGAGGTTCTGAGAAAAATGTTTTATCGAGGTTTAAAAAAATAATAGACCTCTATAAGCCTAAATTAATAATCAGGTTAACAGCTGATAATCCGTTTGTTGATAGTATTCTTTTAGATTATATGTTAGATCAATATTTTAAATATTATAAAGGTTTTGATTACATAAATAATGTAGAAAATAGTAATTTCCCTTATGGCCTTTACTTGGAAATTTTTACTAGTAAAGCATTAAATGTGGCCGTAAAAAATAGTTCTCACTCTGATTTAGAACATGTTACTATGTACATTAGGAGAAATAAAAATAAGTTTAAAACTGCAGTTATAAAGTCTAACGAAAAGTTTAAGTATAAGAGGCTCACAGTAGATAACGAAAAAGATTTTATTTTTGCTGAGAGACTTATGAAAAAGCTACAAAGAAAAGACTTTTTTTCTTATAACGATTTGTTAAAAAAATAATCAATTTTATGTAAATAGTAAATATGAATTATACGTTTTCAGATATTATAAATTCTCAAAATTATAAAAAAGTAGGTTCTAAATTTCTTTTCAAATATTTTTTTATTCCTATAGCTTGGCCATTTACTTGGATATTTGCAAATTTAGGCATTTCTCCTAATCAAGCTACTTTTTTAAGGTTTATGATTCACATTGTGGCATTTATATTTTTAATTTTTAACCTTAAAATTACTGGATATTTTTTAATATATTTAGCATTAGTATTAGATTGTGTTGACGGTCAGATTGCGCGACTAACTGATAATGCTAGTTATTTTGGTAAATTTTTTGATGGCTGGATAGACTGTATTTTCGAAATATCATTTTGTATTTTTATTGCTTATACTATAAGACAAGATGATACAAATATTATGCTAATAGCGCTCATTGCATCATTAATGAATGCCCTTTATTGGATAAGTCTTATAAGATTTGCTCTGCACAGAAAATTTCAAAAAAATTATAAGTTCAGTAAACTAGAAAAGAAGTTATTTAAAATTTTAGACGAGAGAATTTTAGTTGATTGGTACGATATAAAGTATTTTATTTTTCCCTTTTTTTTTATACTAGATTTAGAAAAAATTTTCATTATTATCCTATTAATAATAAACAGTCTGTTATTTTTGATTTATTCTTTACAAAAATTGTATATAGGTTATTTTGTGTTTAATGTACACAAAGTTAGTTCATCCTCTAAATAATTAAAACATAATTCAATGAAAAATAAGAGTAAAAAAATCTTAAGAAAAAAAAGAGTTATTGCTATATATACCAAACAAATGACAAAAGATATTGAGATTTTTTTAGGTAAAATTTTAAAAAAAAAAGGATTTCATGTTATTTTTTTTATACCAAGATTAAATAATATTGATAAAGAAATGTATCAAAAAGAGTTCTTTTCCTCTTTTAATAAAATTTATTATGAGCCTAATGAAAAAGAGGCTCTAAAATTAGAAATTAATTCCTCAAGAGTTTTGAGTGAGATTACTGAATTAGAAAAAAAATATAATATTTCTATGTATAGATTATATTTTGTTCATCGTATTGTTGGTTCAGGGTACTGGGCTTCTGGAGGGATAAAGCAACAACGTCATAAAATAAGGGAAAAAAGTAACCATATTGATGTTATGAAAATTGCACTAACATATACAAAGTTTTGGGAAAATATTTTTAATACAAATAATGTATTCTTAGCTATAAATCTTCCTAATCATGCTCATATTATTGCTAAAAAAAAAGGTATTATATCTGAAAGAGTTCAAGGTGCTAGATTTGGTAATACACAATTTTGGAGTCAAGATTTATATCTGCAACCAGAGGACTTGGGGGAAACCTTTGATACGTTAAAAGGAAATTTTGCTCCTATTAAAATAAGTAGCCCTTACCCTTCACACATAACTTTTAGAAAAAAGCATATTAATGCCTTTAGGTTATTTGATACTTTTAAAAAGTCTTTTTATAGTCTTGCTCAAGTCTTGATTGCAAAATTAAGAGGGTTTGAGAAAGCAAAAAATCAGTATTTAATTGATGAATTTCTTATTAGATGGCGTATTAGAAGAGAATTTCTTAAATTAAAAAAAATGGTTAGTTTTAATTTAAAAAACTCAAATAAGATTAAATATGTCTTTTTTCCATTGCAGACAGAACCAGAAATCGCAGTTCATGGTATAGCACAAGATTTTTTTTTTCAATTAAGCGCTATCAACTTAATATCAAGAGATCTACCAGCTGATTATTTCTTAGTAGTTAAAGAACACCTTTATGCTATTGGCAGAAGACCGGCAGACTTTTATAAGCAAATTAAATCACTTAAAAATGTTTTGATTGCTGATCCAACTGAATATGGACTTGAATATGTTAAAAGAGCCTCTGCTGTAGCAAGTATTACAGGAACATCTGCTTGGGAGGCAGCAGCTATGGGACTACCTGTAATAACTTTTTCAAAAAATAATGCTTTTAATTTTTTAAATCATGTGTTTTATATTAAAGAGCCAGATTCCACTAAAAATATAATCCCTAAAATTTTAAATAAGAGCTGGCCAACAAAAAAATCACTAAAAGATGGTTCTAAATTCTATCATGCTTATTTTAAGTCCTCTTTTAATATAGGAGAAAATCATGAATTTATTTCCTGGAAGAGTTCAAAAAATAAAGAAAATATTTTAAGAAAATCAGCTTTATTATTATTAAAAAAATTATTTGAAAAACACAACATAGATACTTAGTATTGTGATTTGTTTATATTATAAAAAAAAAAGGAAAAATATTGGATCAAGTAAAAATATCTAAAAATATACTTGTAAAGCCAACGGATACGATTAGAACTGTTATGAGAAAATTAACAGATACTAATTTTAGATTTCAACTTGTTGTGCTTAAAAAAAAATTAGTTGGAACAGTAGTTGATGGTGATATTAGAAGAGCGATACTCAGAGGCAATAGTCTTGAAACAAAAATAGAAAATTGTATGAATAAGAAACCTGTAAAAGGTAGACTTGGTAAGGATGCAGAATTTAAAAAATTAATAAATTCAATTAAATCAGAAATTAAATTTTTGCCCTTAATAAATTCAAAAAATGAATTGTCGCATGTTATATTAGAAAATAAAAAAGAGTATAAAAAAAACTTTATAATAATGGCTGGAGGCTTTGGTACTCGGTTGGGATATAAAACAAAATATACTCCGAAACCACTTTTGAAAATTAATAAAAAACCAATATTAGAACATATTTTAGAAAAAGTAGAAGAGTCTGAATATAGCAATATTTATTTATCGACTTATTATTTACATAATAAAATAAAAAACTATATTTTGAAAAGAAAAGCAAAGACAAATATCAATATTATTCTAGAAAAAAAACCTCTAGGAACAGCAGGCTCAATTTATTATTTACAAAAAGATAGCTTTGATTGTTTAGTAGTAATTAATGGAGATTTAATTACTGATATTGACCTTAATGCATTAACTGATTTTCACATAGAAAATAAAAATGATATAACCATTACTATTGCTAAATATACTTACAATCTGCCCTTTGGGTTAGTAAACTTTGATAAATCCTTAAATTTTAAAAGCCTTAAAGAAAAACCAGACATATCTAATTTTGTTTTAAGTGGCATTTACTGTTTAAGTAAAAGTTGTTGCAATCTAATAAAAAATAAAAAGATCGACATGACTGAAGTTATTGATAAGTCTTATTCCCTTAATAAAAAAATAGGAATATTTCCTATTTTTGAATACTGGAAGGATATAGGAAATTTGAAAGATTTTATTTCAGAAAATAATAAAATAAAAAATAATACTAGGACAAAATAAATGTTTTACTCGAAAGTTTTTAATTCGATGAATTTTAAAAGCTTCTTTTTAGTGCTTAAAATTGGAAAAGTTAGCAACTTAAATGTTACATTAATTTTAATTTTTACTTTTTCAATAATTATTTTAGATGCCTTAGGTATTGGAATATTATTACCAATAGGAGAATATATATTACATAAAGGTAATGGTAGTCTTCCTGATACTGTTGCTTGGAGCTTAATAAAAAAAGTATTTAATTTTGTCGGTATTAAACCTGATATATTCTTAGTTACATTTATAGCTATGGTTTTAATATTAAGCAGACAAATATTAAATTATTTTAAGGCCTTATATATCCAAACTACAAGACTAAAAATAATTAAAGAATTCAGAAAAATACTTTTTGTTAAACTTCTAAATATAGATTTCTATTATATGAAGGATTTTACCACTGGCGCATATAATAATGTAATGAATAATGAAGTAGAAAAGGTAGGAGTAGCTTCAATTGCACCTATTGAATGCTTAACTAGTTTTGCATTACTATTATCATATGTAGCTTTAATGTTATGGATATCAATAAAAGCAACTGTAATAGTTATTTTTTTGGGTTTTATATCATTCTTTATTTTGAGGCGTTATTTAAAAAAAATAGCTTTAACCTCACAAAATATTATAAATATAAATAATAATTTTTCTCAGAATTTAGTAGAGAGACTATTGGCTGCAAAACTAATAAGACTAAGTAGGACACTAAAAGAAGAAGTACAAAATAACAATAAGTTACTTAATGACCAGTTTAAAAATAATATAAGCCTTTCAAAAATACAAATATTAACTAATACAACAATTGAACCACTTTTGATGATTATTGCTATGCCAATAATTATAATTGCAATTTCAATTGGTTTTCCACTATCAAAGTTAGGAGTGTTTGTTATATTGTTATCTCGTTTTATACCAGTTTTTAGAAGCTTTTTTGATACATTACAAAATTATGTTCAACACAATGAGTCTTCAATAAATATTTTAAGTCTTTTAGAAAAACTTAATAAACAAAAAGAAAATAGATCAGGTAATATAGAAATTAAAAACAAAATAAATACTATTGAATTTAAAAATGTTTACTTCAATTACTTAAATAACAAAACTCCTATACTTAAAAATAGATCATTTTTAATAAAAGGGTCAAGGATAAATACCTTAGTTGGTGACTCTGGAACAGGAAAATCTACAATTATAAACATGCTTACAAGGCTACTTGAGGCAAAAAAAGGAGAAATATTAATTAACAAAATTAATATTAAAGAAATTCAAATTGATAACCTTAGAAGTTTATGTTCATTTATAGACCAAAAACCTTTTTTTTTTAAGGGTACTATATATCAAAACATTACGTATGGTAAAAAAACTACATTGAAACAATGTATAGAAGCAGCTAAACTTAGCAATGCTCATAATTTTATAAGCAAATTGCCTAATAAATATAATTACAAAATTGGAGAGTCTGGATCTGGCTTATCAGGAGGACAACTTCAAAGAATAGATCTAACCAAAGCCATCATAGCAAACAAACCAATCTTGATTCTAGATGAGCCTACTAGTAACCTAGACGAGGATAATAAAGAAGAAATATGTAAAACTTTATGGAATATTAATAAAAAAATTAAAAATACTATAATTATTGTATCGCATGATAAGAATATAATAAAATACTCTCATAATATAATTTCTATAAGGTAAAAATTGACTTTATTGATATATTATTAAAATGACTAAAAACTTTGATATCATTTTTTATTGTGATGCTAATCAAAATACTGGATTTGGTCACGCCTCTAGATGCGCTCAAATTAGTTATACATTAAATAAAATTAACCCTAATATTAAAATGGGAATAAAAGGAAACTTAACTGAAAAATCAAAAAAAACTATACGAAATATAAATAAGCACGTTAAGTTTATTGATAGCAAAGAAGATAAAAGTTCAAAAATAGCATTTATCGATAAAATGTTTGATTATGAAGAACCTAATTATATAGAACATTCATTCTTAAATAAAATAAAAAACAAATCTGATAAAATAATTATTATGTTTTCCGGGGTATGTTTAAAACTAATTGACGATAATATAACATACATAGGATATCACCCAATAAAAAAAAAATATAATAAAAATAATATTTTATGGGATATTCAATATGCCCCTACCAATATATTAGAAGAAAAAAAAGTAATAAGAAAAAAAAATACCATATTTATTGCATTAGGAGGGCACAAAAATAATGATGAACTTAAGAAATTAGTATTGTCAATAAACCTTATAAAAGAAATAAAAACTATTGATATATTATTATCTCCAGTTGGAAAGAAACTTAATCTTGAAGATAATTTAATAAGGAGTAATCTAAAAATCAATTATTTTACAAATATAAAAAGTTTATATCATCATCTAGCAGGTGCTACATTAGTAATAACTAGTTTTGGAAATTTGTTTTATGAGTCATTAGCCCATAAATCTCCTACTTTAATTGTTGCTCAAAAAAAATTTCAATTTGATTATGCGAAACAATTTGAAAAATACAGTAATATTATTAATTTAGGTTTTCCTAGCACTTTAACTATAAATAAAATTAAGATTAGAATTAAAAAATTATTATTTAATAAAAGTATAGATAAAGAAAAACTTATTAATATACCTAGGGATGGAATAGTAAATATTGCTAATATTATTAATTTTTAATTAGTTCTTTTTTTGAACAATAAACTCAAGCTGAAAAAAAACTGAAAATAATATTAAAAAGAGTTTTCCGGCTAATGGAATTCTAAAAAGAATAACTAAGGCTTTCCTAATAATTTTTTCTTTTAATGAGTATTCATCTGAATTAATATCAACTTTTAATCTATTAATACTTATATTTTTTACACTGGAGAAGTATTTATTAAATGAAATTTTCAATTCCCAAGGCCATTTTAAAAAAAGAGCATTCTTTACCAAAGAAAGTTTTGCCTTATCTTTTTTCAATAGATAGTGATAAATATTTTTTGGCAGCCAATGTATAAACCATTTTTTCGTATGTCCTTCAAATGGCCCTAATCTATGTGGAATTTGATGTAAAGCAAAGCCCCTATTTTTTAGAACTCTTGCCTCTTCAGATAAATAATGGTCTAAGCTTTTTTCTTCAATATGTTCTATTACTTGTTGCGAAAATATAAAATCAAATGAAGCGTTTTTGTAGGGTAACACTTTTCCATCGTAATTTAATATCCTATCACTCTTTTTTTTAAATAAAACTTTAAAGATTTTATTGTTAATTTTTTTTCTTTTATTAAATCCTGCACT
>MDSW01157547.1_pt1 | contig 28416 bp, 22 predicted proteins | sample 811171 | NCBI WGS metagenome assembly MDSW01 (sample SAMN05326641, study PRJNA326480) | marine metagenome | isolation source: seawater | place: Atlantic Ocean: North West | collected 2012 | reverse complement strand
TAGAAGAATAAATAAAACAGGAAAATATAAAATAACTTTTTTTATTCCTAGCATAGAAGAGATTTATGCCTTAACGCCTATGCCTTGGGCATCTGGATCTAGCTGGGTTGATGGTATAGAAAAAGGAATGAGTAATGTTGGTAGTTATTTGTATAGCTCTAGAGGTTTCGGACAATCTAGGGCTGGAACAGGTTTACAAGCCAAAAACAAGTCTTCTGGTGTAACTTTTAGAAACACACCATACATAACAAGACTTTTAAATAATTTTAAAAGAACTTTAGTCAATTTTACTAAATGAAGGCACAATTTGATCAGACATTACTATCAAGTTTTTACTTGTGGTTTGAGAATTATTTATTAAAAGATAATTCGAAGGCTTATTCTACAGGAGCTAGCAATACATTTAAATATGTAGATTTTGCTGATGTTCCGAGTAGTCATTATGGATATCAAGGGCAATTCAAACAACTTGTAGGAGAACATAGTGTAGATGTCCCTAACTCTGGCTTTTTCTCAGATGGAGGTTTTGTTACTGGCGATTATGATAATAATGGCGGTGTATTTACAGACTATGACAACGGAAGATTAATATTTCCCTCTGCCTCTGGTACTGGTCTAACTTTAACAGCTAATTCTACTGTAAAAGAAGTAAATACTTATATTTCCTATGATGGTGATTTAGAGACTATTTTACATTCAGATTTCAAAGAAGCTGGAGCTAGTTATCCTTATCAATACTCAAAAGATAGCGAGTTAGATGAGCAGATATTCTTTCTGCCAGCTTGTTTTATTTCTTTAGCTTCTTCTGATAATACAGAGTTTTCTTTTGGGGGTGAAGAAAATACAGAGTCTAGAGTAAGGGTTATGATTCTCAGTTCTGACAATTATATTATGGATTCTGTTATGTCGTTATTTAGAGATTCAGTTAGAAATGACTTTAAAAACGTACCTTACGAAAGTTTCCCATATGGCCCATTTTATTCTATAAAAAGCTATCCTTATACTTATGATGGATTAATTTCAGGGTTATCAAACCCAGAAACTACTCATATTGACAATGTAACTGTATCTAAAGTTGTTTCAGAACAACTAAGAGAAAACTTAAATAAGGGCATTTCTATTGGTTTTATAGACTTTGATTTATGCACTTACCGTTTCCCTAGGCTATAAAATAGTGTAAAGATGGTTAAACATTTTTATTCTTAAATTTTATGGCAACTTCTAGAACACGAGTAATTTCACAATCAAAAGCTGTATTTGTAGGCCCAACAGGCATAGAGCATGATACAGACTCAGGGTACATCCCTGATCAACTACACCGTATCGACACTTTTTCCTTTGATATTGATATCGCTGGAGCAAGGCAAGATATTAGAGAATTTGGTCAATTAGCAAGAATTGACTCTTTAACAATGTCAGACATAAACCCAAGTATTTCTTTCGGGTATTATTTTACTGACGGAGAAAATGAAGCTAGACTTGGATTTAATGATGATGGTATTGATAACACTGGTCCGTTATCTCAGTTTATATCAGGAATCATCACTGAAGATCCTAAAAAGAGCGTTAAAAATCTTTATGTTCTTACTGCTAAGGAAGGTATTGATGCCTTTAATAGTGGGCAAATGATAACTCCAACAAACAGAGCGCTTTCTGATGTAGTTAGCTTCGGTAATGTTGTTATTAACAATTATTCTGCAAGTTTCGCAGTTGGAGATATTCCAAGAGTTGATATCGAGGCTGAAGCTTCAAATATTTTATTTACAACTGGAACATATAGTGGTTTCGACAACCCATCTATAAATTCAGTAGGTGAGAAACAAGCTGGAAAAGTTGCTGTTATTGCTGATCCTGATGACGGAACTGTTCCAAAAGCTCCTTCTACTGGAGATTCTACAATATCAGTTTTAAGACCAGAAGATATTACAATTACATTTACTTCCCCTAGTTTTGATATGGGTGGAACTAACTTTAGTGATATGCATGTACAAAGTGCATCTATTGATGTACCTTTAGCAAGAGGAAACATAGAAGCCCTTGGTAAAGCAAGAGCTGTTGCTAAACCTCTTGAGTTTCCAATTGATGTAACTATGTCATTTAGCTCATTATTAAAGAACTTTGATGATGGTGCTTTAGACTTAGTTCTTACTGGATCAGCAGGTGATCAAAAGACAGATATAACTCTTTCTATTACAAATAGAGAAGATTTAGAGATTAGTAGATTTACTCTAAAGAACGCTCAATTAGATAGTCAGGCGTTCAGTCAAGGGCTTGACGATAATGAGACTGTAGATCTTACATTCTCTGCACAGATCGGTGGACCTAATACAATAACTCAAGGGTTGTTTTACAGTGGTAAAGCTGATCCAACTGTAGATGCTACAGGTGCTACCAACAGTTACGATATAGCTTAACATTATAAATATATAAATAAAACAGCCTCGCCTTCGGGCGGGGCTTTTTTATGTGTAATATACAGTATGGCATTAGATAGAGTTCATTCTAGCGAGACTCAGTTGTTTTATACTGGAGTTAGAGTACCTGCTATACAGTCTATTAATTTTTCTACAGAAAAGCAGACTACTGATATCAGGCATTTAGGTCATTTGTCTTATGGAGAAAGAATATTAAACTCTAACCAAACAGTTTCATTTAGTTACTCTAATGTCATTACTACAGGGGCTAGTGGACAAGATCCGTTTTACAATTACCAGCTATCAGATAGTGGATTTATGAATACCACAAGTTATGGATTTAACATAAAGGATTTTGCAGGTCAAAATACTATAACTGGAGCTTATCTAAGTTCATATTCACTGAGAGGCTCTGTAGGGTCTTTTGTTGAAGGTGAATCTTCTTATGTGGGAGAAGTAGTATCTTTTGACTCTTCAAATGCTATAGGATTTAGTGACATGTCTGATGACACTTTTGATGTATTCCAACCTAGAGATATATCAATTGTAACATCAGGCTCTATGGGTAGTGCTGGCACAGGAGTTATAAGTACAGCTAATTTAAGTATACAAAGTTTTGACATTTCAGTAGCTACCTCAAGACAACCTATAAATAGACTAGGTTCAAGAACTCCAGAGTTTAGATATCCAAGTTTGCCTATTGATGGCACTTTGAATGTAAGTTTTTTAAAGACTGCTGTTACTGGAATAGACATGGGGCCGCTCATAATAGATACAGGAACTATAACAGTAGAATTGAAAGATGATGCCGACGACACTATAATGAGATTTATAAATAGTGGATGTAGTTTAAAGTCTGTCTCAGAATCAGTAGATCTAGATGGAAATAATCTTTTAAACTTTTCTTACGTTATTTGTATAAAAAAATGAATGTAACAGGAACTCTACCATCAGGATTTAAAAATTCAATTATAGATATTGAATTAATTGTGAATTCACCTCAAAGCGGATTTGAAGTATCTTTAATGGAAAGCGGGAAATTTCACTCCTCTAAATTAATTACTTTTTCAGGCTCTGAGGGCGCTATGTTTGATCAAAGCGGTAATTTTTTTGGTGGCTACAAAAGTGGTTCAGCACTAGATTTAAAAGTTCACTATGATTATGCAAATTCTGGATTTTCTTATTATTTTGAAAATACTTTAATTGCTAACAACTTACAACCTACAGGAGTTAGCGAGGGAGCCACAGATGCGAGTGTTAATGCTGTAAGTTTTAAAAAGTATGGTAATTCCTCTGTATCTGTAGTTGCAAATGGAGATGCTAGAACAACTTTAGCTAAAGATGCTACAGATCAAATAGAATCAGATATCACAGATTCCATGGATGTAGCCACTAATGGAAGCATGTTTATAGGTTATACAGATCCTGCTGGAACTTTAGAAGGGGGTGGTTTTAATGCTTTGCGCTCTGACAACTTCTGGGGTAAAGATATTGATTTTACAGCAGTAAGCGTTTGGAATAATGAAGGTGACGGAAGTGCTGGTAGTGAAGATTTTAGGAAAAGAGCAGCAACCGCTATTACCAGAAGACACGTAGTAATGGCAAAACATTTCCCAATAGCAGCATCTCAAGTAGTTTATTTTTCAGATTCTAATGGAACTTGGATCTCTAGAACAATTGAAGCTGTAGCAAACCACGCGAGCGCTGATATTACAGTTGGCGTATTAGATGAGGATCTTCCTGAAACTGTAACCCCTGTTAAGGTTGTGCCTTCTAATATTAATACATACTTTAGAAGAAATACCTCAACTCAGCTAATAAGTGATTTTTTTAGGCCAATAGTTGTTGGGTTTGATTTTGAGAAAAAAGGTTTATTGATGGAATTGAATAATGCAAATGATGCTTCAAACTTGTTCCGATTCCTTGCAGCAGGTTCAATTCCCAGCCCTTTTAGTAATTTATCTGAAGCTTTGGGTTCTGGAGATTCAGGAAACCCATGTTTTTTAATAATTGATGGTGAAGCAATATTAATTGGCACTTTCCACACTACAGCGTATGGGCCAGCTTTTGCTAATTATATTTCAGATATAAATACACTTATTGCCTCCGCTGATTCTTCTGCAAGTATTACTACAAATCTAGTAGTAACAGAGGCTAAGTTGCCGTTAACTACTTATTTCAGTTATTAATATTTTTTTGATAAAAGCTTAGTTATTTTTTATAATAAAAAATATATGAGTGATTTATATACTTTTGATATCAAGAGGAAAGCTGGCGGAAAATCAAAAAAAACCATAAAAACTAAAGTTATTATTAAAAGACCAACTTTAGCACAAACTGAAGATGGTGAATTTTTCTATGGTCAAAAATTTAATGAGTTTATTAATGCTGGCTTTCTAACTAAAGCCATGCTATCCAAGAAAATGGAAGACATAGGTGAAGGAGTCTTTTCTAAGAAAGAAAGCGCTCAAATGCAAGAAATAATGAAGCAGAATGTAGAGGCGAGTAGAATTATTGAGTTTTATGGAGAAGCAAAAGATTTAGATGAAGAGCAAGAACAAAAACTAGAGAATGCCAAAGATGATTTTGTTGCTACCCAATCTGCTCTATACCAGTATCAGAGCCAACTTAGGGATCAGTATTCACAAACAGCGGATTCAAAAGCAGAGCAAAAGTTAATAGAATGGTTTGTTTTTAACTTTTCTTTTTATGAAGATAAAATAGATAATAAAAAAGAGTTATTTCCTATCTTTCAGGGAGAGAATTATGATGATAAAAGAAAATTTTATCTATACATCTCTGATGAAGCCACTGAAATTAAAGATGACGATCTTAAAAAGGCTAAAGATATATTTCAAGAGTCTTACGATACTTTAATTAGAGTTATTAGCATTTGGTTTAATCAATTAGGTAGGGATCAAAAGTCTATTGATAAAGCTTTGAACGATTTGTTTACAGACGAAGAAGATGCAAAATGAGATATCTCCATCTCAAATTTTATTAGAAATCTCCAGAGGTTATAGCGTTTTTGAAATAAACGAAAAAATATATTTCTTTAAGCATTTCTCTATAGAGGAAATGCTAACTCTAGATGAGTTTGAAAGAGATGAAGCTAAAAGGGCTAAAAAAATGGGCCTAAAAAATGAGGGTGAGCTTTTAAAAGATGCCATGAAATATGGCGCTTGGACTCAGCAAGAAGAAGATAAAATAAAATCTCTTGAATGGACAATTAATAACTCTTATAAGGTTTTAGAAAAATTCAGCGATCCTGTCACAAAAAGAAGCTTTGAGAATCAAATAAAAGATCAAGAAGAAGAATTAAAAATATTAAAAAATAAAAAATCTAAGATTAGTTCTTACAGCGCAGAAGCTTTAGCACAGCAAAAGAAGCTCTCGAAAATGATATTTAACTCTTTATTTTACGATAAGGAGTTTACTAAAATTGTAAAAGATAAAGATGTTGAAGTTTTAGGTGCTTTAGTTTTTTCAAAATTTAGTGAATTGGCTAATAAGGAAAATACTTTAAAGGCATGTTATTTAACTTATTTTTTTGAAGTTTTTATGGCTACTTCTAATTGCTTAGACTTATTCAAAACAGATTTTATGAATTTAACAATATTCCAAAAGGGTCTAATTTCTTACAGTCGCGCCCTTATGAACAAGATACAAAATACTAGCATCCCTGAGAAAATATACGGAGATCCTGTAAAAATGTTTGATTACAAGGAACCAAAGAAAGAAGAAAAAGAGAACACAACGCATGGTTTAGACGATTTAAAGAGAAGAATGTCTAGCAGAGGTGGAGAACTTAAAGCTGAGGACTTTTTAGGTTGATTAGTGTAATTTACACTATATGCCATCTTCTTTTGACGTAACCGCTAATGTAAATCTTGATCCCAGAAGTTTAAACGCTTCTGCGAAGAAGATTGAGCTTGCTTTAGGCCGTATTACGGGGCAAGCATCAGAATTTCAAAAATCACTTGATGCCTCTACTGCTCGTGTTTTTGCGTTCGGAGCTACAACAGCGGTTCTAAATGGAGTTAATCAGGCGTTCAAAAAACTAGTAAGTACTACTATAGAAGTAGAAAAAAGATTAATAGAAATTAATTCTATATTCCAAGCTAATGAAAAAGTATTTAACCAGTTCAGAAACTCTATATTTCAAGTAGCAAAAGATACAGGACAAGCATTTGGAACAGTTGCAGAAGGTGCTGCGGAATTAGCTAGACAAGGTCTTAGTGCAGAAGAAACAGCTAAAAGACTAAAAGCTTCTTTGGTTTTAACAAGAATATCAGGGCTTGATGCAGAAAAGTCTGTAAAAGCTCTTACTGCTGCTATAAATGGATTTGCTTCTGCTGGACTTAGTGCAAATCAGATTGTTAATAAGTTGGTTGCTGTTGATACCGCCTTTGCTGTATCTGCTCAAGACTTGGCTGAAGCATTTAGTCGTGCTGGATCTACAGCGGAGGACGCTGGTGTTAGCTTTGACCAGCTTTTGGGTTTAGTTACAGCAGTTGAGCAGAAGACTGCTAGAGGTGGTGCTGTTATTGGTAACGCCTTTAAATCTATTTTTACAAGACTTTCTAGAGGGGACACCATAGAATCTTTAAGAGAATTAGGAGTTCAGATTGATGCAACTCAAAACGGAATACAAAAACTAAACGCACTTTCGGTTGCTTTAGAAAATATCTCAGACCCTACTGTCGCTTCTCAAATTAAAGAGCTAGCTGGTGGTGTTTTCCAGATAAACGTTGTTAGTGCAGCATTGAAAGATTTAAGCTCTGACACTTCTATATTTGCTGGAGCTGCCAAGACAGCATCTGAAGCTACTAATGAAGCTTTTGAAAAGAACGCAGATTTAAATAGGAGTTTAGCCGCTCAAATAAATGCTCTTATAGCAGGACTAACATCTCTAGCAGAAAGAGTTGGTTCATTAACTTTTGGACCTCTTTTAGAAAACTTATTGGGTCTTACTACAAAATTTACAGAGTTTTTAGATAAAGCATTGGACCCAGAAAAAGGTAGTGCTTTTGTAAAAGGATTATTTAAAACAATTGGTCAGTTTCTTGGTGGTCCTGCTGTAGTTATATTTACTGGTGCTTTTGTTAAGATATTCGCGCTTGTTGCTAAGTTTGCTAAAGATGGATTAATGTCTGTCTTTGCTATTGGTTCTGAGACATCTAAAATTAGAAACATAGAAGCTGGTATTGTTGGTTTATTGCAGAAGGATAGTCAGCTAAGACAGTTAATTACAAGTTCTACTGCTTCACAAGCTCAAAAAGAGCAAGCAATTATAAGCGCTATAAAAGCTGAAAATGCTTTACTTGCACAACAGGCATCATTGATGAACTCTATAGCTTCTGCTGCTAGAGCTAGAGGTGTTGCATCTTTTAATGCCTCAACAGGTCAATTTAAAGGTAAGAAGGGCTTTGCATCTGGCTTCATGCAAGAAGAAGCGACGGCTAGAGGGTTGGGAGCTACTGGATCAGTTAAAGCTCATTTTGGTCAAGGCACAATAGGTGGCCGCAGATTCATAATGAACAACCAAGAAGTGGAGATTCCTAACTTTGCTGGTGGTAGAGATTCTGCGGTTATACCAATGTACGCAAAAGGAGGTCCGTACAGAACAAACAAATTTTCTTCAAAATCAACAGGATCAGCCGTAGGAAGTGCGGCAGGAGGTGGCAAAACTTTATTTATGGATGGTTCTAAATTTGGATTACTTGCCGCCTTTTCAGGTAAAAGTATTCCAAGGGAATCAAAAACAAGCCTTGATAAGTTAAGCCCACCAAGCGTTCAAGGTCTTTCACAAAGTGGTTATTCTATACAAGGTCTAAAAAGACAAGGATTTAGTCATGTTGGTGTAAGAGGACTCAAAGTTACTGCTTTAGATGCTGGTAGGCCAAATTTTAGAAAAAAGTTTCAACCAAGAATACAAAAAGCATTTGCACAACCGTTAGTTAACTTTGGCTCTCAAATTATTGGAGATACCTTCAAAGGTAACGATACCAAGTCAATAGGCCAAGGTTTAAAAAAGAGTTCAAAAGGTGTTAAGCTTTTCTCTGATGCCGCTGAAGGTGGTATAATAGAGTCTGCAATAAAAGCTGTTATTGCGGGATCAAGAGCTGCCAGTGTTTTCAGTACTCCAAATAATGAAAGAGCGCCATTTGATTTTGAAGAAAATACAAATCTAAGACAAAAAGATAGCGTTGCTGGTACGTTTTTTAGAGGTCAAGGTGTCAAAAGGGCAGATGCTAAAAGAACAGCAGATAAAGATTCTGCAAGGTCTTTTATAGCAAAGATATTACAAGATAGTTCAGCTAGGTCTATGGCGCTGCCAAGGGGAAGAGGCAAGGCTGCTGGACATATTCCTAGATTTGCAAAAGGTAAAGTGCCAAAAGGTGATGGTGGTATGGGTGAAGGTGGAATGTTCTTAGCTTTATCAGGAGCATCAATGGCTTTGAATACCATGTCTGCATCTGGCGATGAGGCTGGAGGAGCGTTGAGTGGTTTAGCGGAAACTGCAAGTAAAGCTGTAAATGCTTTGCTGACATTTCAAACATTAAGTTTTATAACTGGTGGTAAATTGGGTGGTCTTGTAACAAAACCCATGTCTACTCTTGGAAGAGGTATGAGAGCAGGATTTGCAGGTAAAGGTGCTGGAGCTTTAGGTGCAGGAAAAATTGGAGGATTAGGAGGATTTGGCGCAAAAGCTGGTGCATTAGGGGCTACAAAACTAGGAGCTTTTAAAGGTGCTGCCGCAATGGGTCCAGTTGGGGCTGCAATTGGAGCAGCATTTGTTGGACATGTTATAGGTTCTAAGATTGGTAATGCAATAGGAGATCAAATTATTCAAAAAGGAACGGCTAAAGCTGCCAAAGAAATGAATATTGCCAACATTGGAGGCATGAATGCGGAGAGGGTTAATCTTAAGCGTCAGTTGGCTGGAGTTGGAGGTAGAGAAGGTATTGATCTATTTAATCAAACATTTGCTGGAAATCAAGAAGAAGTAAATAAAGCTTTTAAATCATATGAGGCTGCGTTAAGAGCTTCTGCTGAAAAAACTAAACAAGGAATACCTACCGAAGAAGCTAGAACCCAAGCGACGGCGGATTTTAACAAAAGATTAAAAGAGCTTGGCGGCATCACCAAGGATACAATATTCCAACAGACAGATTTCAATAGAAGGCAACAGTTTTTAAATAACAAAATTGCAGAATTAACAAGCAGAATCAATAGGGTAAAAGGCAGCTCTCAGATGAGAGATATCCAAAACAGCGCAATGATTTCTTCTAGTATGAAGGATAGAGCTGATATAATGGGAGCCTTAAAGTTTTCAGGACCAATGTCAGCATCTGTTGGTGCAGCAGTAAATGTTACTCAAAGAACATCAGCGGCATCTGATGCTCTAATGCAAAAAAGAGCATTACAAGCTCAAATGCTTACAGAGGTTGACCCTAAAAAGAGAGAAGATTTAGAAAAAAGTATAGAAGCCGCAGGAAAGAATTTTGCTAATATAGTTAAAGAGAGTTCTATAAATTTTGCGAACAATATTGTTGCTTTGCAGGATCAAATGAAAGCGGCGGAAGAAAAGAGATTGCAATCTAGAACTAATGAGGTTGGTAGAGATATAGGTGCTTTACAAGCTTTAGCTGAAGGTGGTATTATGACACCCAAAGGTCAGAAAGATTTCCAAGAACAAGCTAGAAAGCAAAGAGAAAAATTTGAAAAAGCACAAGCAAAGTTAGAAGCTAAAAAACCAATATTTAGAGGTTTAGGTGAGAATGAAGATCAAATAAAAACTAGATTCCAATCTTTAGCAACGAGCGCAGCAGCATCAGCTCTTGAGTTAATAAGATCACAAGGTATTGAGCAGCTTGCCAAACTTAGAGGTGTTTCTCTTGAAACTCAACTTGCAAGCATGGGAGGTGATGTTGCTGGTCTTCTCGGCACAGTAAGGAAATCAGGATTTGAGGCTTATGGAGCTAAAGAAACTCAACGAAGTAAAGATATCAGTGAAGCGGTAATAAATGCTGATAAAGAATATGAGTCTTTAAGTGAGGCTCTTTTTAGAAACACAAAAGCTTTAGATGCATTTGCTGAGAACTTTAGCACTGATGAAGCAGAAGGAATTCCTCAAAATGTTAAAAAATTAGCTGAAGGTGTGCAAGCGGCGGCTAAAGGTTTTGAAAATATAAAAAATATAACTGAACCTTTTGCAAAAGTTTCAGCCATGACGGTAACTGCTGCTGAAACTGCTCAACAAGTCATTGGAAAAACAGAAGCTTCACTAAAAAACATGTTAACAAGAGTAGAAGCTTTAGAAAGAGACTCAGCAGCACTTAGAGGTGAATAATTAAAATGGCATCAATAATAGCAAACAATATAATAAGTTCCTCTTCCAATATTTCATATCAGTATAATGAAACGGAAGAAGTGTTTGGATATGTTATATCCGCGACTTATAATTTAAATGTTGCTGATGTCGCTTTTGAAAATGGTGATGGTTTTTTAATTGCAGGTAGAGAGGCTGTAAGAGCAGCATACGCAAAGCCAGAAATTGTAGCTAGGATAGGTGGAGATGAATTTTTAAAAGGTCAAATTCAAAGTGTCTCTTTCTCAGATGGAACTTTAGTTGGTTCTGAAACTGCAAACATAACTATTCAAGAATCTAGAAGATTAGATGACTACTCTTCTACAAACTTTTGCAAATATATTCCCAATCCGCATTTAGTAAGTTCTTTTGCTGAGACTTATAATTTTACTAGATCAGAGGATACATATAGCTATTCAAGAGATATAAATTTAACATACAAGCAAGGAGCTGGAGATAGGTTCTTAAATGACGCTAGAATTTTCCTTACTCAATATTATTTTGCTAACAGGCCATCATTCGGATTCCAATCAGATGGTATATCTGAAGACGCTACATTTAATAAAGACTACAGGGGTTTACTCACAGAGAAATACGACCTCATAGGTCTGACAGTTGGATTAACAGAAAATTTTAATTCTTCTTTTATAGATAATACTAATCATATTTCTAGAAAAGAAACCCAAACAACAACAGTTGATGAAAAGGGTTATCTTAAAAAGACATTTGCTTTTGAATTAACGTCACTAAGATTTGATTCGCAGAACATATTGCAAGAGGCTATGAAGACAATCATAGCTGAAGTCATGACAGCTCAAGGGTCAACTCTTGGAGATCCTTCATCAATATCTAAGGGTATTAAAAAAGATGGCAACTCTGCATCTTTAAGTATTAGTTTTTCTACAAACCCCACAGAAAGACAAGGCGACTTAGTAACCTACTCTGTTGAAGAGAGAAAAAATCAAAAATTTAAAGACTATATATTATCCGCGACCTACAAGGCTAAAGGTAAAACCGATAGAGAAAAATTTAATAAAGCTAAAACTTTATGGATTTCAGACAAAGATAATAATATAACTAAAGTACAAAGTGTATTTGCTGGATTGCCCACAATATTTGAGAAAGATAGAAACTCTAACTTTCAAAAGACTGAAGGGATTATAACAGAAACTATAACTTTTACAGACGACCCAGCTTATAAAAATCAATCAGATGGGTTACTTAAATTAAAGATAACATCTTCTAACACAAAAAAGATAAGAAGAAATGAATTGGTTTATGATCTTGGAGATTTAAAAGAGAAGCTTGTTGTGAGTGATTTAGAAAGTGTAGGTCAAGCATCAGTAACTGCTACAACGACTATAGATCCAAATAGAGATTTATTTGGAGGGAAAGATAAATTACTCAATAAGACTTCTGATATGCAAGAGTTTGTTACAGGCTCAAAAGTTTTTACCACTTCAGATGTTGTAAATGTAAACTTAGGAGAAGGAACCTCGACTAGAACAATAAATTATTTATATATTTAATGGCTGATCCTACTATAACATACGGAAGTTACACATTTCCAACTCCAAGTCCTCTTGTAGCGGAAACATCAAATCCTATTGTTATAAGTGGACAATCTGATTTTTTCTTAGATGAAGTTAATTTAGTTGGAACTTTAACTGGCGCTAACCTTAGTGGATTGCATGTCAGAAAAATGCAAATGATTAGTGGTTTGCTGTCAGAATTTCAGACTCTTACTGTTACAGGAGATAATAAAGGAAAGTTTTATAGTGGAGCAAAACCAACATCAATAAGTTTTTCTGAGTCAGACTTAACAACAATTCTACCTTACTCTGTAACATTTGAGGCTTACTCGTCTGGTACTTTTAGTAAGTTTTTTGGTGTTGTAGATCCACAAGATAATTGGACTTTCTCAGAACAAGATGGAAGAGTTTCTAATGCTTCGCATACCGTTTCTGCAAGAGGATTAAATCTGGGTAATAGCGTAAGCGCATTAACAAACGCAAAGAATTTTGTATCTGGTAGAATTACAGGAAGTAATGGAGGTTATAGAGATATTAGTTTATTCCAAACAGGCGCTAAAGCTTTCCTAAGATCAAGAACAGAAACTATAGATAATAAAGCAAGCTCATACACTATCACCGAGCAATATAATTATTCTACTAGCGATACTACAATTAATAATAATCCAAGTGGTATACTAGAATCAAACTCTCAGATATCCTTAGACTCTCAAGGAAAAGTTTCTGTAACTATAAATGGCAGCTTGAAAGGTTCTATAGATGCAAACTCTACTGGCGCTCTTCTAACAACAGGAAACTTCACTCCTACTCAGGCTCAAGAGCTAGCTGTAAATGCAGTAGCTTCTTCTCTTTCTGATTTTGAATCAGGAGCATATACTTTTTCAAACGTTGGTCCAAGTTCTTATGAATACCAATTAAATACAGGAAGCAATACTTTAAATTTTTCTTTTACCTTCACTGATTCTTCTAACACCGAACAATCTGGGAATATATTGCATACCAAATCAGCTTCAGTGAGTTGCTCCAAAGATGATGCTAATACAAAAGTCTCTATTAATGGTGAATTAAAGTATCACTCAAATGCTTCTGTCATAAATTCCACAGGTGACCCTACATCAAGTCAACAATGGTTAGAGTTAAGAAGAGAATTTAGTGGTATAAACTTTTTTAATTTGGCTGTAGAAGCGTTACAGGACTTTACTGGATGTGCGACTGGTTACCAAATAAGCGGGTTAAATTTAAATGAAACACCAATAGAAAGTGGTGTTAATAAAAATCCATTTGAAGGAACTATATCTTATAATGTTTCTTTTGATAATAAGCTTGATTTAAGTAATGGTGAGTTGACTGGTTTAAGAGTTTCTATAACTGATACTAGGCCAATACAGGTAAGTGGGATAAAGCCATCTATCGCGGGCTTCGCCACACAAAATGTTAAAGAAAGACAAATGGGCTTGTATGCGGTGTCTGCCACTTGCGAAGGAGACACTGGAACTTTGCCAACTTTAGCAACCAACGTAAACAAATATATCACAGGTGTTTTTGACCAAGCTAAAAGCGAAAGTGTTGGAGAAAATACTATATCTTTTAACTTAAGTAGATATTATTAATTATGTCAACGAGCGGAGTACAATATGCAATAAATCATAATTTTACCAGCAATGACCCTTTGTTGATTTATTATGATTTTTCTAGTGGAACAGGAACAGCTCTTTCTTTTACAAGTGATGTAGACGCAAGAGTAGACAACCAAGAGCCAGCAGTAAATACAACTCCATACGCTGGAGTTATAATAAATTCTAGAGCTGGAACAGAAACAGCCGCAAAGACATATGCAACTGGAGCATTTTTAAGCGAAAATAAGGCTAGATTAAGTGCATCAAATATCAAAGTTGATGCATCTAATTTAAACTTTAATTCATTAACTGCTATATTTGATTTTGAGTTTGATACTGCACATCCCGTAACTGGTGGAGTTTTATTTGGAGCCTTAGAAAAAACTCTTGAGACTATTAATGGAGAAATTATAACAGGATCTAAAGGGTATAATTTTGGAATAACTGATAGAGGTAAACTCTACTATCAAGGCTTTGATCGTCATGGAGATTTTATACATGTCGCATCAGAAATTGAGCTATCTAAAAGAAATTTAATATCTTTTTCTTTAGATTCTAATACTTTAGAAGTAGCTAGAGTTGATTATCTTAACGAAAAAATACATAGTCAAAACTATACTCTAGATACTTCTTTTATAGCTAACTCAGATAACTTTTACTTAGGAGGGTCAAATACCTTTTACAAAACATCAAGTCCAAGTGACACAACGTTTAGTGGTTTCATAAATGAGTTCGCTTTGATTTCAGGGTACATTTCTACTGATATTGTTAAAAGTATAGGCAGTGGAATGATAGGGGAGTACTTCTTCAGCTCAGGAGCTGCAACTACTAAAGAACAAATCACAGGTTATTCAGAAACAATAATTTATAAAACTGGCATCACTGGATACGACTTCAATCAAACTGGTCTTCTTACAATAACCACAGGAAGAGATATGCAAACAGGATCGTTTGCTTCAGATTCTACAAGCTCTATTAACGAAGGGGATAAATATTTTAAATTTTATACTTTAGATAATGGCGATGTAAAAACATTTTATAAAGAAGAGATTGGATTTTTAGATCCTGATTCTGGTTTTAATTATGCTCCAACAGGTTCTGGAGCGTTCGCTACTTTAGGTTTGAATAATATTACTGGAGTTATAAACACTTTTGCAGAAACAACTGGTGTTGATGATGCTGGCAATATTACAATTAAACTTTACGAGAGTATAGTTCAAACAGGAACATTAAATGAAATAAGCGGTATAACTACAACAGCTCTAACAGAAACAATCAACGTGCCAGCTATTCCAGTATCAGGAATAACACTATCAGGAAACTCTGAAGACTTAAAGAAAGATTACATCTACTATATGGGACAAAGGCTATGATATACAATTACATATTTTCTACAGGTGATGCCACTATATCAGGATGCACTCTTTCTGGTTATAGCGGGCAGAAAGATAATTCATCAAGTTTTCAAGACAACTTCTATTATAACTCTGCACTAATAACAGGTTTAAAGAATATGAAGTTAGCCTCCAATGGACAAACTTTATATGAAGAAGGACCGATTGAAACTGAGGCAACAAATGAAACTGTATATCAAATATTATCAGGAGATTTCTTTTTAAAGACTGGTGCTGTTGATCAGTTTGATAGGAATAAACTTTTTGGAGATTCTACAACTCCATTCAAGTCTACATATAATGTTTCATATGAAAAATACACTGGCAAATCAGCCGTAGGTCTAGGAAGCGCTGCTGCTGAGCTTGGGCCAGCACTTAAATCAGGTATAAGTGGAATTGAAACAGCTTTGAATTTTGAAGATTATGAATATTTCTTGAATGGTCAAAAAGTATACTCTGGAGTAGGTGTTGGGGTTTCTGCTGGAGTTGGAACTCAGTTTATGTTGAATTTTGATAGCTCTAGTTATGGAGGAATAATTACAACAGCTAATAAATCAAATTTTAAAGGTTTTGCTTTTATAAAGCAGGGTAGAACAAATGACATAACAGGGGAGAATCCTGATGTGTATGGGACAGGATTTGTAGAAGATCAAACATCTTTTTACTTAAATGGAGTAAAAGAGTCTGATGATATGTATCTAGAAATGTATACAGGTGTAACTATTGTAAGAACAGGTGTGTCTGCTGGGGTTTTTGCCTTTGGAGTACCCACTGAAACAGCAAGTGTGAGCTTATGAGTTTAGAAACTATAAATAGCGTAGATATAAATTTTTCTAATGGTGCAGGTGGACACACTGCAACAGTAAACTCAACTGTTGATGTAAAAAACTCAGACGGATCTCCTTCTTTGGGAGTTGTTGATGGAGAGATAGGGTCTAAGAATTATTTTTCTAAAGATGAGATAAATAATATTATGTCTAGATTCATATGTACATCTCTTACTAAAAATCAAGGTCCAATAGGGTTAACCGTTTCTAGAAAATATTCAGACATAACATCTCTAACATTAAACTCTTACTTGGTAATGGTTCGAGGCGTGAATGCACCGCCAGATAACTCTGACTCTTTCGAGGGTATGTTTCCATTTTTCTCAGAGGTAAAGGGAAGTCCTTTAAAATCTTACCCATCTACTAGCGTTAGAGAAATTGAAGGTAAAAGAATTTTAGTTGTTGGTAGAATATACAACTATGAAAGCGCAACTGTACTAAATGGCTTGAAAGTTTCTTTGGTTTATAATGATCAAGAATTGAAAAAAAATCTTTGCTTGAATCAAGATACTGTAACTCAACCGTATAAAGACTCGCCAAGTTTAGTTAATTACACTTTGAAGTTTGGATATACCTTGAATGAATATTTGGAGATGCTTGATCATGTAGGTATAGTTCATAAAGGTTTAGAAAATGTAGAAAACGGAGACACTATTTTATTTGAGAATAGTGGCACTTTAGCAGATGTAACTTCCGCTATAGCAGCTTACTTTGGTTATTATTATTTTATTGATCCAAATACAGGGCATTTAAATTTCATTGATAGTAGAATAGCGTCTGATATAGAAATTACTGACTTCACGCAAACAACTGACGAAAATATTGTTTCTGCTACTTTCACTGAAGACAAGTTTACTCCAGAAATAGTTAATGCTTATGTAGGAAGTGCAGATAAACCTAGCATCAATACAGAACAAGGTAGATTTAAATTTGGTGATGGAGGAGATGGTAATGGACGTTCTACTAAATTAAATTTTTTCCAACTTACAAAAGAGGACACTACAGCATCAAATGGGGATATTGCTCTAACTTCAGATGTAATAAGTCTTTATTACATGTTTTTCGCTTTGGGTTTTGAAGGTAGCAAACATTTATTTGATATATATACATATGCTTTGATGCTTAATAACTTTTTATATAGACCTAAATTTAGGATTCTTTTTCCACAAGGCGGTGATAACGGTGGCTTGCAGTTTAATAACCTTGAAAACTTTCCAAAAAGATTAATAAAATTTGAAAGAAATTCTTTTTGTCGAGATGCAAAATCCCCCCAAAAACATGAATTAGGTATTATTGATACTTTTGCTATAAGAGGAGCGCAACTATCTTTAGATGGCCAGACGATAACAAAGTATTCCATACACAATTCTCCTGAAGAATTTTTACAAAATAATGTTATAAAGGATGATGCAAATGTAAAAAGATTAGCGAAGGTGGGAAAATTACCTAACGCTTTTGATAATATCAATGGGTTAACTGAAGCCGCTGCATACCCTATAAGTTATCAAGCAATAAAAGGAGCTGATGGAGAACCAATTCAAGTAGGAAAACCGTCAGAAAGCGACTTATTTAGTTTTTTACAGGGTTACTTTGAATTTGCAGGAGGTCTTTATATAACTTCTGGAATGTCTGAAGATAAAGCTAGTAGACTTGTTAATATAGAAGATAAAGGTTTTGAGCTTCTCGGACCCTTTGATAAAGATACAACATTTGCAGACGCAGCAGACGAGCAAGGTGTACAGGCTGAAGTTTTTCAATGGCTTATAAACTATAGAGGTTTTACAAAAGCTTCAAAAATTAGAGAATTAACTGGAGCAGCGCTTTTTGGACAAAAGGACGTTGGAGATTTTCATTATATAGCTGTTAAAAAGTGGGCTAGAGCCGCTACAATACCAAGAGTCAGGGGTGGCGATCAAGCTGGTTTTATTAAAGAACAAACTGACAAATATAGATTTCTTCTAAATATGGCTGATATTGAAGAAAGTGATGCGGGTTCAAATACAATTTTGATAGAGTCACGGGATGAGGCCATTGGTAAAAAAGATTTATTTGATAGAGTTACTGAATTAGCAACAGTTTCAAGATTCGGTTATAGAAGAGCTGTTAAAGAAGCCGCCAATCTTGATCGTAGACAATTTCAAATGAACGCAGAAATTCTTAAAAAGAGAATACGTGCCAATGACGATCAGGAGCAAGAAGATAAAGAAGAAAATAATCAGCTTGTAGGAGATCCTGTTGATAATGAAAAATTAAAAGAGTTGTTGCAAAGATACGACTTAAAATCTTTCAATTTTGATGCACCTAAAACTGATCAATATACACCCTTAAGTTTAGTAGTAGCTAATGGTTCTACTGTCGAGGTCAACGCATTAAGGGAAGCAACTCAAAAGAGTTATTTAGAAACCCCTCCAAAAAATTTAAAATCATCTTCAAAAACAATTTATGGATTAGAGATACCTTCAGAGTTTAAAATAACTACAAGTTCTTTTCAAATAAGGGTTGGTTCTGATGGTATAACAACAACTATTGGGGAATCAACACTTAAGCTAATACCGCCGACTAAAGAGTTTATTGTAAATCAAGCTATGGAAACTATAGGAACTCCTTCTATAAATCCAAGACTAAGATCTACTCAGAGAAATTACTTAGGTTTATAATATCAACCTTGAGCTTTTCTAATAAGAGCTATAAGTATTCTGCACTCTTTGGCGGGAACATCATTAAAGCTGTTCCAGTCTTTTATGTCTTCATTCTTGTAGGTTTCACTCTTCCACAAAGTTCTTAGATAATTTTTAAAGTCATCAAAGTCAGTGATATTTAAAACTTCTGCTAAAGTTTTTTGTAATGTTCCAGTAGGTGTGATTGCAAAAATTTGAGAAGCTTGTCCTGATTTCTTTTGTATTGGGGTCTTGTTTTCAGATTTATCTATCTCATCTGCTCCAACAATATGAACGCCTAGATAATTTCTAACGCATCTTACAAAAGCTCTATTGCAAGCAATAGTTTCTAGGAATTTAGCGCAGAAAGAATCCGTGTTATCTAAGGTTGCATTTGCTGTATCTGAGTAAATTACAGAATATTCAGAGACAGACTCATAGTTATTACACCAAGTTATAGTACATTTAGCTACAACATATTCTTCTGTAACATTAGTTACATCAAAGTTGACTGATGTATATCCTCTGAGTTTTGCTAATTCCTTTATACCTCCTAGCATTACTAAGAGTTGATTATCTTTCAATCCTTCAGTGCTAGTAGGAACATCCATTTTCCTAGCCTCAAACCAATCTTTATTAGCATAAAGATATTCAGGCTTGATCATAGCCCGCCAATTTACAGATCCATCATCATTAAACTTGTAATCTACATTTTCTAATAAACCATGAATATCCCTCTTGTAGATATCGGGACCGTAAATCTTCTTTTTAGTCATCAACGGTATTATAAATCATAAGCCAATCTAAGTCAACAAATAAATCATTCTCATTTTTTCTTTCATTCCTATCATAATGACTTTCATAAATATTATTGCCGCAAATAATCTTTTTTCTGCTTTTTATTTTTAATGAATTTAAATTAACTCCTTCTAGTAATTTTTTATTGGTTTTTATGATTTCGGGTTTTTTATTTTGATGTATGAGATAATCAAAGAATTTTACTCTTTCTTTATCTATGTTTTTACTGTCTGTACATACTAGGGTTGTTTCTAGCCCAGATTTCTTAAGAAGATCTACAAAGTCTTTATCAAAAGAATCAGCTTCATAGGTAATCCTCTGTATTCTTTTTGACATTAATATGCTAGCATCTATTGGATTTTTTGTTGTAACTTCTGCGGGAGTAAATTGTAGAATTTTGCTTAGTGCATCCTCATTGTGAGCCAAGTCCATTCTTATTGAAACAGGGCCGCCTTGAAAATTAGTTGGCTGTGATGGAACAACTTCAATACAATTAAATATTGATCTTGGCCCCATATAAATAGTTTCTTCTTTTATATTTTTATCTATCTCTAAAACATCAAGAACTGCTTGAGCTATTTTTTCTGGTTTGATTAAATTAATTGTTTTTGGGTTTTCTTCTAAAGCAAAAGATGGCCTTCTACCATCTCTATCGGATTCTATTGTTATAGCTTTACTTTTTTTATTCCACAAAGGGTCGCAAGTATTTGCATAAGTGTGTGAGTATATCCCAACAACAGGCTTATCAAAAGCAGAAGCTAGGTGAACTGGAACGCTATCAATCCCTACATGACCTAGTGATTTTTGAATAATGTAGCTACTTTGTTTTAAAGAAAAAGTTGGAATATGTCTGTCTACACCTTCTATAGTTTCTTCTCCAAAAGCTCCTATTTGTATTATTTTTATATCTCCTAGATGCGGCTTTAATAGTTCAATAACTTCTGGCCAAAAATTATATTCTTTAGCTTGAACTTTTTTGTCATTGTGGATTGTAATGTATTTATCAAAGGGTACAGGAAAGAAGTGAGGCTTTATTACAGGCTTTCCTATTCTAACTCCGCAAGATTTTGCATATTCTTCTGCTAAATGACTCATCTTAATTTAAATTGTGTTTTATCTTTTCCGTTGTGCGTATAGCTGTATGTTCTTTGAGTTGTTGCATGAGGAAAGAATGCTATATCAAAATATCCTTGATTATCCCCTCTGCCTTCAAGCACATAACAATTATCTATTTGTGGTTGATAGGGTAAAACCTTTTCTAAGTCAGGATTGTCATCAATCATGTGAAAATACTGAGGTTTAGTAAAGACATAAATCTTTTTATCTGGGTAAAGTTTTTTTACATTATGTATTAGTGAGTTTATCATTAACACATCCCCAGCAGAGTCAGGCATTACAATAGCTAGTCTGTCTTCTTGTTTTGTATCTCCCAGTACATCCTCTAAGCTTGGAGTTTTTTGTTCTTCTTTTTTAACCTCATCTATTGCTAAAGGTTTCTTTAAGGAAAATAAAATATGTTTTAGTTTGTTAGCTATAACTGGAATTGAGAATGTATTTTGTACATACCTAATTCCATTGGTTGTAATTTTATATTTAATAGCTTCATCCATCATATAAACCTTTTTTAATTTTGCGGCTATATCAAAAGGACAAGTTGAAGCTTTTACAAATTGTGTTTGAGGTTCTCTATACTCATTCCATTTTAAAGGGAGTCCTCCTTGATCCTCGTAGCACGAATCAGTACCACAAGAATATTCAGTGACTAATGTAATTAAACCCGCAGCCTTTGCTTCTTGAATCGGCAGTTCTTGGCCTCCACTTGTAAAAGGATGACAATATACATCCATGCAGTTGTATATTTCATTTAGTTGAATTTCAGTAACACCCTTTCCGCTAGTCTTTGTCTTTAATTGTTTTTCAGCTCCACAAGCTGGACATTTTAATTCCTCGCCCTGATATGGCTGAACATGGTAATGATCACATTTATGACAAAGATAGGTTGCTAAGACATCTTCCTTGTCTACATTTTTCTCTTTTAAGTATCTTGGAATATCCCAACCTTGACCTACTTCAGACCAGTCGGTGTGAAGTAATAGCTTTGGTTTAGATTGAGGATTTTTTTCTTTAAACTTTCTAAAACCATCAAGTAAATTTGGTACTGATTTTCTAAGTTGATTTTTAAAAACAAACCCAATGACATAATTATCAGAAAGATTAAATCTTTTTCTTATATCGTCTCTATTATCAAGAGGTTTAAAGTTTGTATAATCAACAGCGCCATGAAGAGTCTCAACATTTTTATGACCAAGCTTTTTCATTTCTTGCTCTGCAAACGATGCCCATACTAGCATTTTATCGCAGTGAGGTTCCATTTGTAATGCTTGATCTAAAATTGGAACACTATCTAAAGTTGTCCAAAGAATTTTATTTATTTTATTCCACCAAGGTTTTTGTTCGTATTGAGGAAAAGCCCAGATATCTTCCACTCCAATATATACATCAGGCTTGCAGTCTTCTACAATTTCATCTATGGCATAACCTCCATAGGCATTGTATCTATCTTTTAAAGGGTCTCCTTGTATCTGTTGTAATATATTTGGATCTTGATTTAGAGTTCCATAAGATTTCCAAGGTGTTAAAAGTTCGGTTCCATATCTTATGCCGTTAGCAGCTTCAAAAACTTCTATCCTTGGATCTTCATGTAAGGCTAATAGTATATTTCTGGCATTTTTGCCAAAACCTGTAACCATCCTAGAATGGTTAGAATGAAATAAAACTTTTAGTTTTTTAGAAGGGGACTTCTTCGTCATCGTCTTCGTCTATTTGGGGTTCTTTTTGCGCTGGTTTTTTATACTCTTTTTTAGGCACTGTGGAAGATTCAAATGACTGTTTTATAAATTCTTTTAGTAGTTGAGCTAAAACTTCAACTTCTCCAGCCTCAAGAGGTATCCTAAATATTTGTGTAGAATTTCTAGTTATATTAATACCAAAGGCTGGTGTTTCATACCATTTGTCTCCATCTTTTTCTTTTACTTTTCGCTTTTTATCCCAAGGCGCGAATTTAATTATTGTTGTATCTTGATCTTTTTTATGGAATGCAACAAAAGGTATTCTATTTTTAAATGAAGATAAGATTTCACCTGCCTCTATAAGCGATAAAGCTGTAGTAGCAGATTTCTCAGGGTTTTTTGCATTCTCCTTGAAAGAGCCTGTTTTTCTGTCATCATTCCAGCTAAATTGCTGGATCATTGAAACAAAAAGTACAGGTTTGCCATTATTGCCTTTGTTGATGGAAAAGCTGAAAGCTGCACCTTGATTTTTAGAGTTTGGCTTATAAAGAGTAAAATTCATTGAATTAGTGTAAAGTTATTTAGATAATCTATTGTAGTATGGCATTTAATAAAATTCAACCTGAACAGATACAATTAGCGACTTTTTTCAGTTCTTCTGGAGATATTTCTATAGATCAAACTGACACTGGGGTTGGTTTAAATTTATCTAGAGAAATTACTGGGGATTTTTACTTAACTGGACATACTTCTAATCCTCTTGTTATCAATAAGAGACCTGTATTTAGCATGCCTATAACTGGCACAAATACTATAGATGATTTTACTAGCGGCACTTTTGTTTTCAATGGGGCTGGCAATACTGTAAGTGGTACAAGAAATATGGTTATTAATGGTGCTAGTAATGTATTTACAGGAAATGGTGTTGATAATGTTGTTGTAAATGGAGCTTCTAGTGATTTTGGGTCAGGTACAAATAGTTGTACAAGTTTAGCTGGAGATGGGGCTGACTTTGCCAATCAAATTACAGGAGCTGTAATAATAACTGATGTTACAACTAGCACTCCTGCTGCAATATCAAATCATTCAATGTTGATAGATTTTGATTCTGGAACCTTTTTCGCTGGCGGGGATGTAAGGTTTTCTACAGATATAAATGTAGCTAGCGCCTCTTCTGGAATGTTCTCTGGAGACTTGAATGTTATTGGAGATACGTTATTGGGAGAAAATTTTAGAATGCCTCTTTTTTCAGGTCAAACAGTAGTGGCTGATTCTGGGCAAATGATGTTTTCTGGAGGTAGACCGATTTTCCATGACGGAACTTCTTGGGTCGGAATAACTACAGAACCTATTTAATCAAATTCAACCTTAACGTCTTTAGTCTCAAAGGTTTTCTTTTGACCAAGTTCTGATGTGTGTTTTTTGCCACCTGTAGCTTTTGAATAATTTTCAAGCGCTTTTTGCTTTACTGGATCTACGCCTCCATTAATTTCTGCTCTCCGTTCACTAAGTTCTGCTGAATAGTCCAATAGATCGCCTACAGTACCTTTCATATTGGCCGTCTTTTCAACATAGTTATTTGCACTAAAAGGATCATCACTGGCTGATATGGCCATATTTGGAGCAAAAAAGACCCTTTCCCACTCAACACCATCTTTGGAGTAAGTATGAGGGTCATTCATAGATTGAACAACTTCCTCATACTCCTCCTCGGTAGGGTGTTTGTAGATGTAAATAGGCATTAATCAACAGAGATTTCTCTTCTCTCACTTACACATTTTTTAGGCAATGTGATTGTAAGTAGTCCGTCTTTTGTAGTTGATTTGATATGATCAACTGAGACAGCTCCATATAAATTTAATTTTAATTCCTTTTCACGGCTATCATTTTTAGCTTTAACTTCTAAAACTTCGTTTGTAGCAGTGATAGTGATGTCATCTTTTGAAAATCCAGCAAGCTCTGCTTCAGCTACATAGACATCTCCAGATTCTTTCATTGTTATATAATTCTTCGTCGTATTTCCAAATACATCAAAGAGTGAGTCGTATAAATGGGTGTTTAATTTGTAATTCATAATACTTATATTATTAACATAATTTGTGCCATAACTCAAACACTGTATATACAGTCTAAGATAGAATCTATGGTCTTTTTATAGGTAAATTTGTCACGCAATTTTGTCCCTTCTGTGTTAATTTGTCCCACTTTTTCTTCTGCTTTTTCCATAGCAGAGAGTATAGCTTTACCATCTAATTTGTAATATTGTCCTTGATTGAATGGAGCGCCCTCTTTGAAAAACAAGTTATCATAACAAGGTTGCTTTCCTATGGGATCTACAAGTATGGCGTTGTCTTTTGTGGCCCAATCTTTATGTGAACTACAGTTACTTACTAAAGACCATTTACCCAAAGCTGTAGCGTTAAATGCGGGTAAATTCCAACCTTCGCCATTTGATAAGCCAGATAAATCAATATCAATATTGTTCATTAATATATTCACCTCTTCGTTTGTTTTAAGATGAGGTAAAAAATTAATATTACTCCAATGTTGATTCATTGTAGAGCTATTAATAGCCTGTTGCATTTGCTCTTGATTTAAAAAAGAATTATTTACCAAGCAACTCAACTGATATTTAGGATTATTGCCATATTTATTCAGCCATAATTGTATCAAAGCTTGAGTATTTTTTCTTCTTTCAAACTTTCCAATCAACCCAAAATGAATAACTTCTTTATCAAATTCTTTTGGTATTTCTTTAAAGTCTGGGTCAAAACCAAGAGGTACTGCGGAGACGTTTGTGCAGCCTTTTTGCTTAAATGCATCGGCAGCTTCCGTTGAAGAAAAGAAAACGTGTTTCTGCATTTTAACAATGTTAACTTCCTCTGTTGTTGGAGAATCTAATTCATAAAAAGTATATAGATATTGATTTTGACCTAATGTTTTTTCTGATCCATTTAAGTGCCAAAGTTTTAAAGTGGGAGTATCTTTATCAAGTTTTGCTAGCCTTTGTGCCGCGATTGAGGATGTCCATTGTTTAAAATCATCATCAATAGTATTGAAAGCTGAAAAATCTCCTTGATCTCCTATAGGATGAAGACTGATATCAATATCTTGCTCCTTTAAAACTCTTAAAAAGTTTATAGAAACATTACCAAAGCTCAATGCATTTATAGGAGCTTCAAAGTTTAATTTTTTCATTTTCTATTTTGTTTTTTAATTCTTTTATGGCTCTATCATGGATATTTATGCAACCTTGAGCTGAAAGATTTACTTTTTCTGCCACTAGTTTCCAAGGTTTTAATTTACATCCTTTGCCGTTAAAATATCTTTCATTAAAGATTGTTTTAAGGCGTTCGTCTTTATGTTTAAAGATTAAGTTTAAAATTCTTTTAAATGAGTCGTTAAACAGACAACTTTCATCAGGGGTTTTGTGTTTATCTTTTTGGTTGTTCCTTTTTTGTTCTTCCCTTTCTTCAAAGCTGACTAGTCTTGAATTCTTTTTATTTTTAGTTTTTTGGGTTAAGCACATATACTTGGTTTTATTCGCCAAGTGTGTAGAAAATTTAGCTTTTTCAGGCTTATATTCTAAAGCAGCTTTATAAATAACATAATCTTTATCTTCCATAATATCATTTATTTGATTGAAAGATAAGCCGTTATAGCCAAACTTTTTAAGCATGTCCACATAAATACCAGAATGCCTAGAAATTAACTCTTGGAGAGCTAATTCATCGTTTTTTTCTTGTATTAAAACCGCTAAGTCGGTGTCTGTCAGAGATTTAGTCAATAAACTACTATATTTCATAAATAAAAAAAATCAACTTTTTTTTGATTTTTGTTGACAGGGGTAAAAATTTTCCTATCATTACGTAATCCGTAAGGTTACGATATCCTTTACTTACCTTCACTGTAAGGTTACGATATAACTATTACGTCACCCTCTTAACGTAAACCTTACGAAAAATATTTATATTACTTCGTAATATATAAATATTTTAAGCTTCGCTTTTTTTATAAAAATAATTAATTGACATACTTCTCTCGTCGTATAAGCTCGTGTAAATTTACGCAATGATTTTTGAAGAACAAGTATCCAGAAAGCCAGATCACTACCCATGGGCGCAAGAGTTCATTGAAGCTATGCACAATGGGTTTTGGACTGATAAAGAGTTTAGTTTCACAAGTGATGTTCAAGATTTTAAAGTAAATCTGAATGAGACTGAAAAAGAGATGGTGATTAGAACACTATCTGCAATAGGTCAAATTGAGGTTGCTGTTAAAAAGTTCTGGAGCAAACTTGGAGACAATTTGCCACATCCTAGCTTAACAGACCTTGGCTATGTTATGGCAAACATAGAGGTCATTCACAACAATGCTTATGAGCGCTTGCTAAAAGTTTTAGGGCTTGAGGACATTTTTGAGCAGAACTTAAAATTAGATTTTATTGAGGGTCGTGTTAAATACTTAAGAAAGTACAATCACAAATTTTACAAAGATTCAAAGAAACAATATGTTTACTCAATTATTCTTTTCACGCTTTTTGTAGAAAATGTTTCTTTGTTTTCTCAGTTCTATATTATCAACTGGTTCAATCGTTACCGCAATGTGCTTAAAGACACTGGCCAACAGGTTAAGTACACTAGAAATGAAGAAAATATTCATGCTTTAGCTGGCATAAAGATTGTAAATACAATCAGAGAAGAGCATCCTGAATTATTTGATGAAGAGTTAGAAGAGAGAATTCTACAAGAAGCTGAAGCCGCCTTTAAAGCGGAATCAAAAATTGTAGATTGGATGATCAATGGCTTTAATGAAAAAGGTTTGAGCGCTCCAGTTTTAAAAGAGTTCATAAAAAGTAGAATTAATGATTCTTTAGAACAAATTAACTTTAAAAAAGCTTTTGAGGTTGACAAGTCTTTGTTAGAAGATACAGTGTGGTTTGAAGAAGAATTATTAGGCAATAACGCTACTGATTTTTTCCATACTAGACCTGTGGAATATTCAAAAAATTCTCAAACATTTGACGCTGACGATTTATTCTAATGAAAGACTACTACTGGTTAAACGAAGATTCTATTAAGTTCCTTGAAAGAGGGTATCTCAAAGAAGGAGAAACCCCAGAGAAGAGGATAAGAGATATAGCAGAAGCTGCTGAAAAATACCTTAAACAAGGTGGATTTGCTGATAAATTTGAGGGGTATATAAAGCAAGGTTTTTATTCTCTTGCTAGCCCAGTTTGGTCAAATTTTGGAAGATCAAGAGGTTTGCCCATTTCTTGCAATGGTGTTTACATTGAAGACAAAATGCACTCTATTTTAGAGAAGCAAGCTGAAGTTGGCATGCAAACAAAACATGGGTCAGGCACTTCTGGTTATTTCGGTTCTCTCAGAGGCAGAGGCGTTCCAATTAGTGTTGGTGGAGTTTCTGCTGGAGCTGTATACTTTATGGAACTATTTGACAAAGTTGCATCTATTGTATCTCAAGGTCATGTCAGAAGAGGATCTTTTGCGGCATATCTTCCTGTTGATCATCCAGACATAGAAGAGTTTCTTAGAATTAGAAGTGAAGGTAATCCAATACAAGAAATGTCTTTTGCGGTTTGTATAAATGACGAGTGGATGCAATCCATGGTTGATGGAGATAAAGATAAAAGAAAAGTTTGGGCTAACATTATAAAGAAAAGATTTGAAACTGGATATCCTTATATTTTCTTTACAGATAATGCGAACAATCAAGCTCCAGAATGTTATAAAGATAAAGACTTAAAAATTCATGCATCAAATTTATGCAGTGAGATAGCATTGCATTCTTCTGAAGACGAATCTTTTGTTTGTTGTTTATCTTCTCTTAACTTGTTGAGATGGGATGAAATAAAAGAAACTGATGCAGTGGAAACATTAGTTAAATTTTTGGATGCCGTTATGGAGGAGTATATCTATAAAACAGAAAATATTCCCTTTATGAAATCTTGTCATAACTTTGCTAAAAGACAAAGAGCTTTAGGTATGGGTGTGC
>MDSW01154328.1_pt1 | contig 28416 bp, 31 predicted proteins | sample 811171 | NCBI WGS metagenome assembly MDSW01 (sample SAMN05326641, study PRJNA326480) | marine metagenome | isolation source: seawater | place: Atlantic Ocean: North West | collected 2012 | reverse complement strand
TTTGATATCATGCAAAAGATGCCAGAGCCGATTGATAGCATTCCAAGACTAGCAATGTTCTTGGCTGTTATTCGTCCAGCAAAGAGAAATCTTATTGGGCAGACATGGAAAGAGATAAGTAAAACTGTGTGGATCGATAACAATACAGGATACACATTTAAGAAATCACATGCTGTGGCATATGCACAGTTAGTTGTAGTGCATATGAATTTATTAGAGGAGCAGGATGAGTCAATATAATGAAGTCGTTGAGAGACAAAGACAAATGATAGAAGCCGAAAAGTGGTCAAAGGGAGTTAAAGCAGTACATGCACATTCCTTTACTTCAATGTGGTATGAAACTAACCCAGACAGAACAGGTGATGATTTACGTGTTTTAGATGTAGAATATAATGACGGTAGTATCGAAAGAGAGTACATTGTGTCAGGACGCAAAGAAATAATTGGAACTAGATTGACTGGTCAAGATTTACTTGATGAATTTGGAAGGCACAACAAATAATGGAAGAACTTACACTACAACTAATTCCAGAAAACGATCCTAAACTTAAGGAACCTTGTGAACCATGGGACTTTAAACTTGATGGCGATCCAACTGAACTAATTAAAGCAATGACTAAAGTTATGTTCAATCCTAATCATCCAGGCATCGGTTTAGCGGCTCCGCAGTTGGGAGTGATGAAAAATATATTCATCATGGGTACTGATGAAAAACTAATGGCTTTTATTAATCCACAAGTCGATGAACTTAAAGGAGAGCAAGAGTTATTTTTAGAAGGCTGTCTTAGTTATCCTGATCTTTGGTTGCATGTACGAAGACATTCTGAATGCGTAGTATCATATCAGCAAATCGACGGGGAAATTGTCAAAGAAAAACATATGGATGGCATACAAGCACGTGTATTCTTACATGAGTATGATCATTTATTAGGTGTCACGTTTGATGAACGTGTTCAAAGTAAGATGAGTTTAGAATTGGCTAAGAAACGTAGAGCAAAGAAGAAACGTCAAAAGGCTAAGATGGTTAAAAGACTTAGTAAGTCCGTTTCACTAAAGTAATAGATTTTCTTTTAACTCTTTTCTTTTGAAAGTCAGTCATACTGACAATAGGTCCGTGTAATAAAGTAAGTGACTTGTTGTTGAACGTTCTTAAGAAGGGTTTAAACAATGCCCACTCTGTTTTTAAAAACAAATGAATAGGTATTTGACGATTCGATTCCCACCACCAAACATCTCCTAACTCTAAAAACTTCATACGTTTTTCTGCATCGACTATAGCACCATAATCATAGATAGTAGTAACGAGATCGTCACGGTTTTGAACAATGCCCACGAAGTCTTGACCTGCATATTGTAACACTGAAATAAAAGGGTGAGTTTCTGTCAATTTTACAAAAAAGTCTATTGGTTTCTTTGAATCTGTCATATATGTAAAGTATTTAGTATCCTCACAAAAATGGTTATATTTCTTGGTTGTAACTGTCAAAGATAAATATATTCTATAGGAGATTAAAATTTGTGTCGTACACTACATCAGTATATACATATACAGTCAGACAAGTCGTTGTGGTTTTATCAGGCACAAGCCCGAGGAAATATATGCCAGTCTATGCAAAACCATTAACGTTAAATAAAGGCGTTGACAATCAATTACAGTTTCAGTTTCTGAACCAAGAACAGAAGCCAGTCGATCTATCGGCTATTGCTACTGCTAATCAATCCATATCCTTTAGAGCCATTGATTCAGATGGTACCGGAATCCTTTTGAAAAAGGCACTGACTCCAGTACTTGATGTCAATGGTATCTTTGTTCTTAACACAACAGCCGCTGAAATAGAAAACATTAATGCACAAAAATGTTATTACTCATTAGAATGGCCAAGTGGAAATCTTAATTTGCCAGTCTTTGTAGATTCTCAAGCAGGAGCAAGAGGTGACTTAAATGTTGTAGATTCAGTTCTACCTTCTTTTGTACCTTCTCAAACAGTTACAATACCTAGTGATCAAACATTCCCTTCAAATACTGCCAATGCAAATTCAGATGCAGTTACATACTTTTCAAGTATTATTAATACACAAGATACTCCAGTGTTAACTACATCAATAGACTATGCAAACTATGTTGGCAATGTAACTCTACAAGGATCTACTCTTGTTGATGACGGTTTTTATGATATCAATTCATATCGTTATGGCAATGCCGCAAATGGTGCTGTACAATCAGGAACTATAGGTTATACTATTAAAGGTTATCATCCTTTTATTAAAATCAAATTTGAATCAAATGTGGGTAACATAGTTACTGTTTTGGCTAGATAAGTTACCCTGTTTACTTGTTTTAACACTCTTTTTCGTATATAATATCAGATATGTTTGATATACTTACGGTTATCCCTGGCAAAAAGAAGCAGACGCAAAGTGGCTGGACGTCATTCAATGCTCCTTGTTGTCATCACAATGGACATAACCCTGATAAACGTATGCGTGGTGGAATCAAAGCAGACGGAGATGATTGGCAGTTTCATTGTTTTAATTGCAACTTCAAATGTGGCTTTAAACTAGGCAGAGCAATCAGTAGAAAGACTCGTTCATTCTTAACATGGTGCAACATGCCAGATACAGATATTAACAAGTGGTCTTTGCATTCTATTCAGCATAAAGATTTACTAGACTCAATCTTAACAAAGAAGAAACAAATTAAGTTGCCTAAATTTAAAGAACAAGCAATGCCAGAGGGAGAATTGATTTACACAGCAAACAAAGAACATCAAGTGTATATCGATTACTTAAATAGAAGAGGATTAGCACACAATGATTATCCTTTTATGGTCAATCCTAAAGCAGAGGGCAGACAATCACTAGGTATTATTATCCCTTATACATATGAAAACAAAGTCGTTGGTAGTACAATTAGATTTATGGATGATAGAAATCCTAAGTTTATTAATGATCAACAACAAGGGTATGTATTTGGTACAGACTTACAAAAAGATGATTGGGAAGTTGTCTTAGTGTTTGAAGGCATCTTTGATGCAATCTCAATGAATGGACTAGCACTAACACATGATACGATTAATGACAATCAAGTTGCTGTAATTAACAAATTGGGTAAACGTGTAATTGTTGTTCCTGATCAGGATCAAACAGGATTAGGTATCTGTGAAAGAGCATTAGAACTAGGTTATGATGTGTCTTTGCCCAACTGGTCAGAAGACATTAAAGATGCAAATGATGCAGTAATTAAATATGGACGTCTGAATACATTACTAAGTATAATAGACTCCGCTACTAACAGCAAAATTAAAGTAGAAGTTATGAGGAATAAAATTGCTAAAAGAATTTAACATAGAAGTACAAGAATTATTCTTGCGAATGATGATAACAAACGCAGAGTTGTTTGTTAGGGTCAATAATATCTTTAATGCAGAAAACTTTGATAGAAGATTAAGACCTGTTGCAGAGTTTATGAGAGAACATTCAGATCAATATAAAATATTGCCTGACTCTACACAAATCAAAGCAACAACAGGAGAAACAATCGATCCGGTTGCTGATTTAGATGATGGTCATTATGAATGGTTTATGAATGAGTTTGAATCGTTCACTCGTAGGCAAGAACTAGAAAGAGCAATCATGTCATCGGCAGACTTGCTAGAGAAAGGTGATTATGATCCTGTAGAAAAGTTAATTAAAGATGCTGTACAAATATCATTACAAAGAGACTTAGGTATCGATTACTTTGATGATCCTAGGGCCCGTCTTATGCATCTTAAATCAAGTAATGGTCAAGCATCTACAGGCTGGTCTTCTTTAGATCAAAAACTCTATGGTGGTTTCAACAAAGGCGAACTGCAAATCTTTGCCGGGGGTTCGGGCTCAGGTAAGTCATTGTTTATGCAAAATCTATCAGTCAATTGGGTAGAACAAGGATTATCAGGTGTATATATTACATTAGAATTAAGTGAAGAACTATCAGCAATGCGTATTGATTCTATGTTGACTGATACTAAGGCTAAAGAAGTGTTTAGAGACTTAGATAATGTTGAGATGAAAGTAAAGATGAAACAAAAAGCATCTGGTAATTTTCAAATTAAATATATGCCGGCGCAGTCTACAGTTAATGATCTTAGAGCATATACAAGAGAACTACAAATACAAACAGGCAAGAAATTAGACTTTATGTGTGTTGACTATTTGGATTTGTTAATGCCAGTAAGTGCTAAAGTAAGTCCTAGTGACTTGTTTGTTAAAGACAAGTATGTTTCAGAAGAATTACGTAACTTGGCAAAAGAATTAGACATAGTTTTTGTAACTGCATCACAGTTAAACAGAAGTTCAGTTGATGAAATCGAATTTGATCACAGTCATATCTCAGGTGGTATCAGTAAGATTAATACAGCAGACAATGTGTTCGGTATCTTTACATCACGTAGCATGAGAGAACGTGGGCAGTATCAGATTCAGTTGATGAAGACAAGATCAAGTTCAGGTGTAGGACAAAAAGTCGAATTAGCATTTGATATTGAGACATTACGTATTACAGACCCAGGTACTAATGCTCCAACTCATAATACATCACAACCATCTGCACAATCTATCATGGATAAGTTTAAAACAACATCACAAGTAGGGGTAACTGATCAAATAGTAGACGAACAAGTCGATACAGAGCAAAAGAAAGTAAATGGTGATGTTCAAAGTACAAAACTCAAGTCTTTACTCAATACTCTCAAAGACAAATAATAAGTAAAACGGTCATGGTAGACTAAATAGTAGTAAGGAATTACACTTATGCAAAAGAAAACTAAAAGCCTCTTAGAAGAATTAGAAAATTTCGGCACCAACCGAGACATTCCGCATATTGTCGAGTCACGTGGCAATAATATTATTACCAGTGCCGTAAACTTAATTGAGTTTATTCAACGAAATTATGATGACGTTCAGGCTGAACAACTAGAGAAGAAATTGCTAAGTGCTATCCGAGGAAGAGACAAGAGTCGTTTCTCAAAAACAATAAAAAAGTTTAATGGATAAGCATTCACATGAAATTTAATGACGTAATAGTAAAAGAAGGGTTTGCAGGTGATTTAAAAGATAAGATTTTAAACACTCAAGGTAAAGGACAATCTGGTGGTAATCCTCCTGAACAAAAAGATATGAGCATGTCTTTGCCTCGAGGGGCAAAAATGACTTATAGAGATCAACTAGCACAAAAAATCTTTTTAGACAATTTTATGAGTGATGCTTCAGCCACTATATCAGCAGGACTTGAAGGTGGACTTGTACGTCCTCCTGAAGCACCCAAAGGCAGAAATAAACCACCTGGACCAGAGTCAAATATAGACGTTGACGGCAAAGACGAAAAGGGTGGATTGATTCCTGGCTTCCAAGAAAAATTCAGAAGAATGTTCAATCCTAGAATGGTCGATAAAAATGCATATGGTTATTGGGAACAAGGGGAAGGAGATCATAGCACAGAAAGAGATACATGGGGCAATAAGAAAAAACCTTTAAAGCAAAATAAAATTTGGCAACAATATACTATTGCACAATTACGAAAAGGTGGATATCCTGGCAACCCTAATGGTATGTCAACACAAGAAATTAAACGAGCATATCCAGGCTGGAATGGACAACTAGATGAAAGAATAATGGAGAGCATGGATTATGACCATGCGATGATGAATAATATATTAGAATCTATTATTGATGAGGCTCCTGAAGAGTCTGGTAGAACTTTAGATGAATTCTTAAGAGATTGGTATGGGCAATGGATGAAAGGTGTATCTCTTAGTAAATCTAAAGCATCATCAGATGCTATTATTGCTCAAATATATGAAAAGTATAACTTATCAAAGAATCCTAATAAGCCAGACATTGATTGGAATCTAGTTGGAAAACTAGGAAGAACAGCATACGGAGCATCAAAAAGTGTAGGTATTAAACCTGTAGGTGCGCCACAAGGAACAATCGCCCAAGATGTTTCATCTGATGGAATAGAAACAAATATAGAAAAGTTTGTACAGCAAATCAACACAGAGGCTACTAAAAGGGCTCCTCTAGTATTTAATGACGAGTCTTATATAATTGAAGTAGATCCAGAAACTGGTAAGAAAAGATGGATCAAAAAGGCTAATGAAGAACCAGCAACTGTTCAGCAGATTAAGAGATTAAATGCATATGTAGGCTCAGAAAAGGGTAAGAAGTATGGCTACTTGGAGAAAGAAAAATATAATCCTGAAAAAGAATTTAATAAAGAATTAGATAAAGATGCTCAAGGCGCAGAACTTAACAGACCTAGCACTGATGCAACAGGCAACTATTCAGGAACCGGCCCGGGCTTTGACACAGCAAACTTTACACCCGACATGACTAATTATCCAAGGGGTGCCCAACTCAAACAAGATGGAACGACATATACATGGCACGGTGCTAGATGGACAAGTCAACAAACAGGTCGTATCGCCACTAGAGATGCGGCAAAAAGACTTAATGATTATGCAATAAGTCAATTAAGAGACGGAACAGTAGAACCAGAAAAACAAACAGTAGCAGAGTCGTTAAGTTATTCAGCAATTAGAGCAGAAAAAATAGCATTATTACAGTCGAGGTAATAATGAATCTCACAGAATCATTATCTAATACACTACGTACATTAGAAAAAATTAATCTAGTCGAAGCCAAAGGACATTTAGATCATCCAGAAGACCTTGTGTTCTTAGGTGATATTGAAGGTGCTAAACAAGCAATCAAATCAATGGAGCAAACTATTGCTCAACCAGGCACAATTACAATCAAGTGGGACGGTTATCCTGCATTAATCTTTGGACGTAATAAAGATGGTAGATTTTCTATCATGGATAAACATATGTTCAATAAGAAAGATGGTACAGGAAGACAAGTCTTTTCCCCACAAGAATTTAGACAGTATGATAAGAACAGAGGTGTTGATCGAGGAGACTTGTATAACATCATTGATAGTATTTGGGAAGGATTAGACAAATCAGATAGAGGAACATTAGGCTACTATTGGGGAGATTTATTGTTTGCTAAACCTTTACAAGACCAAGAAGGATACTATTCATTTAAAATGAATCCAAATGGTATTGCATACAAAGTTAAAGCAGATAGCGAAGTCGGTCACATGCTTAAAGGTAAAACTGCGGGTATAGGGGTGCATACATTTATACCGGCTAATGCAGAAACTACAGACGAGTCTACTTCACTTGATGGTACTATTGGTAACTTACATAACAATAGTGATGTAGCAATTGTTCCTAGCAAAATGCCGATTACCCCAAAAATAAAAATGCCTAACAAATTAAAATCACAAGCAGAAGCAGAGATTGCAAGACATGGAGATGATGTTCGCATACTAATGAACTCAGCACCACAGGCACGTAATGCATTTAACTCTTTGTTTACTGTATTCATTAATAAGAAAATTGTTTCAAAAGACTTATCAAACTTGTATAATGATTTTATACAATTTGTAGAGCAACGATCAATGACTGACTCAATGAGACAAAAGATTACTGATCATTTTAACTCACATAAAGAGGGCGTCATAGGTGCTTTTAAGATTTGGATAGCATTATACAATCTAAAACAAAACATTGTAGATCAATTAGATAAAGCCGCAGAGTCTAGTCCTGTAAAAGGATATTTAGACGATGGTAGTGAAACACATGAAGGTTTCGTTGCTAATGGTCTTAAGTTTGTCAATCGAATGGGCTTTTCTGCTCAAAATCTCGCCGCAAAGTAACATATAACCGCGTTTTTCTCAAAAAGGACTAAATATTAGTATGAATCTCAATGGTTGAGATTCAAATTAATAGATGAAGTGCATGGAACTTGTACTTCTAAAACAAATAAAAGGAATAGAAAAATGGCACAATTTACAAAAGCAAATGGTGACTTTCAACCAGTCTTTCACCAAGACGCGGCATCTTACACAAACGGTGGTTTAAACGCATACACATCTGCTAAAGCAGTTAATGTACAAGGACCTAAACTTCAGTTTGGTATCGTAACTTTCACAGGAGAAGGTTCAGCAACTTTACCTGGAGCAGACTTGCTTAAAGCAATTCAAACAATCCAAACTAAATCAACAATTGCGATTTATGAGATTAACACTTCAGGCGGATCCAACTCAAACGTATTGAATCTAGCATTGTATCCTACAATGGCTTGGGACTTTACAAACGCAGGTGATTTAGACGTAGCACTTACAGCGGCTCTAGGGTACGCAGTTACTACATCTAAAACTGGTGTAACATTCAACTCTGACTAAGTTTTTAGTTAAAGAATTAAAAAGCAGACTTCGGTCTGCTTTTTTTTTGGCTGGCAGTTGAGGTCACTAAATATGTATAGAATTCAATCATTTAAAAGGAGTAACATTGAATATATTAAATCACATTACTAATAACTTGAGAACAGTTTTAGTAGATAGATGGAAAGACTGGAGTGGAAGAAGTAACAGACCCGAGTATTGGTTCTTTAGTTTGTATGCTACAATTATAATGTTTGTGCTAATGGGCGTAGATAACTTAATTGGTTTTACATTCTTTAATTGGCTTGACCCATGGGGAACTGCTAACACAGGTATCCTTGGAGCAATCTTTATACTAGGAACACTACCAGCAAGTTTAAGTGTAACAGCCAGAAGGCTACATGACAGAGGTCATAGTGCATGGTGGATTATAGGATTATTCATTCCTATATTAAACTTTGTTGTTCTTTACTGGTTAGTAAGAGCGGCTAAAGATACACCTGAAGCAAAGAAGTATGTAAACCCTTACGGTAAAGCAACTTATTAAATTTAACAATTTTAGAGCCTCTTTTATTAGAGGCTTTTTTTTGGCTACTAAATAGTAGTATGAAGACCATAACTTGTTACACATTGTTTGACATTACTCATACTAATGTACTCAACAGATCAAAGCCTGTTGGGGACAATCACCAGTTGTGGACAGTTCAAAGAAATTCACAAGCAAACTTTGACACTATATTACAGTGTATAAGTTTACGAGGCAATCCAGAAATATTACATTACCCTCACAGAATAGAAGACAATACAGACTCAAACATTTTCGGCTTCTTAGTCGATCAATCAAATTTTCATTATTGGAAGTTTGATTTTAAAGTACAGAACAATTCGGTTTTTGATGACACCATAGAATCTTTAGGCTTTCTTACGAAAGATTGCCACGAAATACCTATGATCAAATGCGGCACGGAAAGTGTAGACTTGCCAGACTTTTTAGACACTACACCTGAATTAAACAATATATACTTTATGGAGAATGTATGAAAAAGAAGACTAATGTAGCAGAGGCTCGTAATAAAATCAAGCAGATGTTTCAAGCAGAAATGATTAAAGAATTAAAAAATCTTTATATTAGTAATGACAACAACGGCATTAAAGCCTTTGGCAAGTATAGAATACGTAATCAAAAACAAACTGGATTGTTCACTGTTGCTGAAGAAAATTGGGAGTCTACTCCTGAATTCATTACTGCTAGAAATGCTATGGCGTTTGTAGTCTTTCAACACAATCGTCAAAGTGATCAAGCCGCTAAGGTATATAAACTAGATGGGCAATTAGCCTCTATCAATTTAGACATTGCTGTTCATACACGAGGATACAAAACTAAGTCTAACGATTTAGATCATAGACTCATTCAACTAACTAAACTACAAAATGATTTAGAAAAGAAAAAACAAATTGTGATAGCATTGCAAGGACTCATAAATACATCTAAAGAACAACAACGTAGAATCTTTGAAGAACACAGGAAGAATCGATTCAAAAGATCCAGAAATTCTGCGGAACAAGATAAATACATTATATCTACGACAGATTACTAGGAATTTAATATGAAACTTAATGATTTAAACAAGCAAGAAGTTGCAGTCAAGGCTTTAAAGGAAAACTTTGAAGTAAACTTGAATGTAAAAGGCTTAAACAAAATACAAACTCAAACTATGCATAACAAAGTAAAAGGTTTAATTGCAGAAGCAAAAGAATCTAAGAACTTTGGGGCAGAGTATCCATCATACATGAAATTAGTGTTTATGGAACAAGCATTAAGAGAGCATTATAAAATTGCTCCTTCTGCACCAAGAACTAAAGTGATTACTGAAAACGAAGAAGTTAACAGATCACAAGTAATTCTAGCCGCACAAGACATGGTAGATTCAGTACAAAAGATGCTAGAAGAAATCTCAGACATGATGGTCAAAGAGATGCCAGCATTAGTTGACTCTGTTCAAACAGAAATCGGTGTTAACGAAGCACAAGCATTTGATCAAACAGCAGGACAAGCACTTGCAGAATTGAATCAGTGTTTAGTATCAGTCAAAGGACAACTTGATCAAGCACTAGCAGGCATTACAGGCGGAGACGTTGTAGATGCATTTGACGGTGATGTAGACTCAGGTTTGGGTGACGGTGAAGTTGGAGTTGACAGCATGGATGTTTCTGCTCCGGCAGTTGACGTATCAGGCGATATGGGAACAGATGAGATTGACATAGGTGCCCCTGACGCAGTTGTTGGCGACATCGAAGATGTAGACGTAGACGTATCAACAGGACCAGTCGGTAGAGCAAGAAGGTAAAGCACATGAGGCTTTACGAGTTTGTCGATGTTGAAGACAACAATGCAATGGCAGCCAGTATTGTTGCTGTTTCCAACCAATTAAAACAACATGTAGAAGATGGATCTATTGATCCAGACAATTATACGGTTGATCAACTACTCGACTTATTTCAAAACAATGATATCATACTTGACGTACAAGACTTGTATTCAATGATGGAGAAACCTTTACTCAAAAGTGTAATATCAAATATCCAAGGTGACAAAGTAATCTTTAAAGGTAACGAGCCAGAAACTGGACCAGTTGATGATAAAGATGAAGGTAGCAAAACAGTTGCTAATATGGCTAAATCTGCAATGAAGAAAGATCGTTCTTCTGCATTCAAAATATAAACCCAATCCACTAGACACGCAATAAGAAATACTTTATAATATCATATTGAGGTGTTAAATACAAGTATGGAAGTTACAGAAATTGCAAAAGATAAAATCAAATCACACCTAGCCAAACGTGGTAAAGGTGTTGGTATTCGTATAGGTATCGAAACTACAGGATGTAGTGGTTATGCGTATAAACTTGAGTTTGCAGACAAAATCAACGAAGAAGACATTCATAATGAATATGAAGGGTTTTCAATATTAATTGATCCAAAGGCTAACACTATACTTGAAGGAATCACAGTTGACTATCAAAAAAATGGACTTAATGAAGGTTTTGAATTCATTAATCCATTAGAAAAAGCACGTTGTGGTTGTGGAGAGAGTTTTACAATTTGAATCTAAAAATATCACACTTAGTCGTTAACGGTTGTAGTTATACATATGGTCATGGGATATCAGATCCTATCAATGATGCTTGGCCATCTCTTATTGCAAAACGTTTAGGCGTTCCTTTAATTAATCTTGCTATTCCCGGGCAAGGCAACACAGCACTTTATCGTAGAACAATGCAATACTTTTATAAAGATTTGCTACATGATAATAATCCTTTCTATATACATGCATACACACAATCAGCACGTAGAGAAGCATACCTCTCAGAAGATCAACAATTTTTTATTGTAGCAGGTCAGGATAATGTTAGTTCTTTAGAAAAAGAAATTATTTTAAACTCTGATGATCATTACTATTGTTTATTAGCACAAGATAAATTGCATCGTTGGGCTAGTATTAATCATCTATTAGATGCACACAATGTTTCACATATGATGTGTGATTACATGCCAGAATGTAATCCTAAGATAAATGACTTTTTAGATAAACATGAAACGATTCTTCAAAATGAATTAGAAATACATCCAGGTAAATTATTAGATTTTAATATTGTAACTGATGATTTTGAAAAGACATCATGCTTACATGAAACAGAAGAGGGACACAAACATCTTGCAGATTATATTTGGAAACAGATAGAAAACTGTTATGATGATATTGAAGTTATTGATTTGCCTTATGCAAAATTACATGATATTTTAATTCATACTCCACAAACAGCAAAAGATTTAAAAGCATCACATCACAATCCATTAAATTATTATCCACTTGATTTTTGTAGAAACGTTTACTACATGCATGAATTGGGAATGGATTATACTAAGAAAAATTGGTTCGGTCAACCAGAAGATGCACCAACTTTTCCAGAACAAGACATGACAACACCACAGAGGCCATAATGATTACAGAAAAGTATCCATACCAAGAATTAAAGAAAAAGAATATAGACGGTTCACGTAGATATCTTACACCAGACGGAGGCAAACTTCCTAGTGTAACAACTATCTTATCTGCTACACAGTCAGAAGAAAAGAAAAAAGGATTACAAGAATGGCGTAAGAGAGTTGGCTATGCTAAAGCACAAGAGATCACTACTGAAGCCGCAGGTCGTGGAACACGTATGCATAAATGGTTAGAGAACTATGTGCTAAGTGATGATGGAGACATGGGACAGTATGGGTCAAATCCATACAGTAAACAAAGTCACATCATGGCACAAGAAATCATTGATAAAGGCTTAGTTAACTGCCAAGAGTTTTGGGGAACTGAAGTAACATTATACTTCCCTCAAATCTATGCAGGTACAACTGATCTAGTAGGTCTGCATGAAGGTGCAGAAGCAATCATGGATCACAAACAAACTAATAGACCTAAAAAACGTGAATGGATTGACGATTATTTTATTCAATTAGCGGCTTATGCAGATGCACACAATGAACTATATGGCACAAACATTAAAAAAGGTGTTGTATTTATGTGCAGTAAAGACTTTGAATACCAAGAGTTTGTTGTCGAAGGCAATGAGTTTGACAAGTATCATCAACAGTGGCTTAAGAAGTTAGAGGAATACTACACTAAGTACATCTAGTAAAAGGCTACATTGATTTAAAATCAATGATAAATAAGTATAATCAAAGGAAAAGATTAGACTTATGAGCATTATACAAATCTCTAAAATTCAACAAAGGGCTGGTAACTTAGTTGATTTACCACAATTAGACGAAGCAGAAATCGGTTTTGCCAGTGATGCAAAAAGAGTCTTCATCGGAAAAACAACTAGTGGCTTAGAAAACATTGAAGTATTGACTTCATACTCTGACATTACATTCAGTCAGATTGACGGCGCAGTTGGAAACTTAAACATATCAAATTCATCAGTTGCTGACGGACAAGTTCTAGCATATGATGGTACTAACTGGGTCAACAGAGGTGGAGACGCCGGCGGTCTAGTTGATTTAGGAGAGATTAGTAATGTTGCTATCGACGGTGGATCAATTGGATATACAATTGAAACTGATGGTCTAGGTAATCTATCTTGGACACCCAAAGGAACAATCACAGCATACATTGAAGATGTATCTCAAGCAAATCCAGGTGTTGTTACATCAACAGCAGAAAACTTTTTAACATCAGGACAAGAAGTTACAATTACTGGTGCAGTTGGCATGACCCAATTAAACGGTGGCACATATTATGCTAACGTTTTAACTGCAAATACATTCTCATTATATTCTGACACAGCATTAACAACTCCAGTAGACACTTCTGCATTTACTGACTATTCATTTACAAGTGCAACAGCCACAACTACAGCAACTAATCAAATCACTGTTGGTGATTCTTCAGTCTTTGCATTAAACATACCAGTAAGATTTACAGGTCTAATGTCAACTTCTGAGTTAAACATTGGTAACACATATTATATAAACAGTAAGCCAAGTGGTACAACTATTACTGTTTCTGATTCTGTATTTGCAAACGGAGTTGCTGGTAATATCAAAGCATTAAATACTGCAACTTTAACATCAGCAAATGTATATGGTGTAGGTGGTAGAGCAGTTGCATCAGTAGGTGGCGGATCAGGTGGATCAGCGGCTCAAGGTAGTAATACAAGTGTACAATATAATAACTCAGGTGTTATCGACGGTGACGGAGACTTTGTTTGGGACTTTAGTGCAGGCAAAACTCTTACAGTTAACGGTAACGCAAACGTAGGAAACTTAAATGGCACTGGATCAGTAACAGCATCCAGACTTATTTCAAACGTAGCAACAGGTACAACACCTATTGTTGTAGACTCTACAACACGTGTAGCAAACTTAAGTGTTGCATATGCAAATGTATCAGACTTTGGTGTTGTAGGTAATCTTACTACAGGAAACTATTTCCCTGCTTTAGTAGGAACATCAGGTACAGGTAACAAAGCATTAAACGTAAGTGGTTCATATACATTTGATACTGCTAATGCAAAATTTGTATCAGGTAATGTTGAAGCAACTTATGATGTAGCCGCATCAACATTTACAGGTACTTTAGCAACAGCCGCACAACCAAATGTAACAAGTCTTGGTACTCTAACAAGTTTAGAAGTAGCAGGATCGATTACACCAGATGCTAACGTTACCTATGACTTAGGTAATAACACAAACAGATTTAGAGATTTATATCTTTCAGGATCATCTATCGCATTAGGCTTCCAAGATATAACATCAAACGCAACTCACACAACATTTACTAATAAAGTAGCCGCAGATCAATTCATAGGTAACGTTGTTGGTATACTACAAGGCGATGCAGGCAATGTTTCTAATGTACAAGGAGCAAACGTTGCAGGTGAAGTTAACTTTGCCGCTACTGCTAATGCAGTCGCAGGCGCAAATGTATCAGGTACTGTAGCATTAGCATCAGTAGCAAGTACTGTATCAGGTGCCGCACAAGCCAACATTACATCAGTTGGTACACTCTCATCATTAACTGTCTCTGCAAATGTGGGAGCAGGTAATGTTAACGCAACTGGTGGAGTATTCACATACGTATCAGGTGATGGAGCAAACTTAACTGCTTTAACTGGTGCTAATGTAACAGGTGAAGTAACAAATGCCGCAACAGCAAACGCAGTTGCTGGTGCTAATGTAAGTGGCACTGTATCAAGTGCAACAAGTGCTACATCAGCAACGACTGCTGGTACAGTAACAACAGCCGCACAACCTAATATTACAAGCACGGGTACTTTGACATCATTAACAGTGTCTGGTCTTTTAGATGTTCTATCAGGATCTCTTAAAGCAGATGAGTTAACAACAGGTGCTGTAGGCACTCCAGGTTCTATTACAGGTAATTGGACATTAACAGCAGGTTCAAAACTTGAATCAACATATGCTGATTTGGCTGAGTACTACAACGGTGAAGAAGATTATGAATCAGGTACTGTCGTATGTTTCGGTGGAAGTAAAGAAATTCATGTATCAGATGTAAAATGTAGTAACCGAGTAGCAGGTGTTGTATCAACTAATCCAGCATACATTATGAATCAATCTCAAACAGGTATTCCAGTTGCAGTCGCATTACAAGGTCGAGTACCATGCAAAGTTACAGGCAAATGTGAAAAAGGTGACTTAATGGTACATGATGGACAAGGTGGAGCCACTGCTTGGTATAACGTTGCTACTATTATGAAGCCAGGCGTAGTAATAGGTAAGGCTATAGCAGAGAAAACAAACTCTGAATTATCTATTATTGAGATCGCAGTCGGTCGCCTATAATCCACAAAATTTTCAACTAATCATAAATACATATGATTGTTCTCGTTTAGAGATAATATCAATAAACAATCTCATGCGGTGTATATTCCCACCGAACGTGTGACCTAGAACGTCAACTTATATTAGGAGAAAATAAAATGGCGAATAAATTAAAAATAGCAAAGGTTTCAGCCTTAAAGGTACTATCCGATACGACTGCAACCACAAACGTAATCACAGTAGATTCTACAACTAACTTAACATCAGGCGACCGCTTTATGGTTGCTTCAACTGTAGGTGGGTTAACTGCTGGAACTACATATTTTGTAAACGAAGTACTTAACAGCACTACTTTTACAGCACTTAACTCTGATCCTTCAGTACAACCTCAAGTATCACCTACATTGACAACTACCTCAGGTGGTAGTGTTAAAGTAAGTTTTAACCAAGTTGGAGAAGGATATCCAGCAGACACACCACAAGACATGGGTGTAGTCGGTGGAGACACAGGACAACAAGGTAAACAGTTAACTGCATTTGGTGCAATTGCTGTAAATCAACCTGGCAAGTTCTGGTTTAGTTCAGCAAGTAATGATGTATTCGGTGATAAAGATGCAGACTTTACTACTAACATATCAGCAGGTGAGCAACTTTCATTCAAAGGTAATAATATACCTTTCACAGTAGGTGCTCTAGTTACTGGAGTTCAATATGTAATCAACAACACTGTTGGTACAACTGAAGCAGAATGGATCACAATGGGTGCAACAGGTGCTAACTTAGGTGAAGTATTCATAGCGGCATCCGCTGGCGCAGGTACTGGTACAGTATCATATGCATCAAACGGCGCTAACGTACCATTAGGTACAGTGAATGCATTAGCAGTAGTGTCAACACCAACAGCAAGTTCAGATGCAGGCACAGACTTAATCACAGTAACTGCAACATCGGCATTTGATTTAAATGCTCCGATTTGGTTCGGTGCAGACATCGGTGGATTGACAGCAGGTACTACTTACTTTGTTAAAACAATTGACAGTGGAACAACTTTCAGTGTTTCAGCAACATTAGGTGGAGCGGCATTAGCATTGACAACAACAACTGTTGTATCAACTGCAAACATCGAAAAATTAGACTTAAGTGCATCAGCAACATTCACATTAAATGAATATAGTGATATTCTTGGTTCTAATGACGAAGCAGTTTACATCAAACGTCAAAAAGGCAAAAGAAAGTACTTAGTAAGCAACGCAGATGGCAGTAGATCAGGTATTTGTACAATGGTCAAAAAAGCACAAGCAGATTTACTTGCAGGTGAAATGAGCATTCAAGGTACATATGACAATGCGGCGAATTCTTACATGGAATCAATATCTGATGTTAATGGTTTACCATTCACTGATAGTTCTGGTACAGACTTTACTAAAGTAACTCAGACTGGATCACAGTCTACGTTTGAAACAATCGCAGGTTCACCACTTGCTGGCTCAACAAAACCAGTAATTGAACTGCCTTCAGCATAATTGAGGCATAGCAGATAATGGCACAAAGTAACGCACAAAAGCAATTGCAACAGTATGATACTGACATTGCTGTACTTAAAGTCGAGTTTAAAAACCTTGATGAAAAGTTCGATACGGCTCTCCAAGATGTTAAAGCAGATATTAAAGTTAATTCTGATTTAATCAAAGAGGGCAATGCGTCAACTCACAAGATGTTGATTGATTTTCAAAAATCAAATCAAGCATCACACGATGAAATGGCTCTTAAAATTACAGCCTTGGAACGTTGGAGATGGATGCTTATCGGAGCAGGTATGGTAGCAGGAACTTTAGGTTATTCAGTCGTTGAGTTCTGGATGTCACATTAACAATATCATGTAAAACTTAGAAGGGGTGCTAGTCACCCTTTCTTTTTGGGTTAAATAAGAGATATGGAAGATACTGAATGGAAATTAAGATGCAATCTCGCCGCTTGCCATCACCTATTTCATCACTTCGGCTGGACAGATGTAATCTTTACTCATTTAAGTGTTCGACTGCCTCAAAATAAAAATCATTACTTGACTACTCCTTATGGCTTAATGTTTGATGAGGTAACTGCGTCTAATCTTGTTAAGGTTGATTTTGAAGGAAACATTTTGGCAGGAGAATCATATATGAATGCGGGACATGCAATTCATACAGCAATAATGAAAACTCGTCAAAATGTAAACTGTATTTTTCACTCACACACCCGTGCGGGAATTGCAGTGTCATGTATGCAAGAAGGACTAATGAACTTGTCACAACAATCAGGAGAAATACAAGACAAAATAAACTATTACGATTACCATTTACTCGAGGATCCGAATACAGCGGCATGCGCCAGATTAGGAAGAGATATTGGCAATAAACCTTTACTGATCATGCGAAATCATGGCTTACTATCGGCAGCCAATAATATTCCAGAGGCTCTTTATAACCTCTATGTCCTTGAGAACGCCTGCAAAATTCAAGTAGATGTTCTGCGTACTGGTGCAGAACTATCAGTTCCTCCTAAATCAGAATGGGATAAACTAGCAAAAATTAATGTCTCACCAACAGATGATATAGCAGAACATGTAAACTTATTTTGGACTGCATTACTGAGAATGCTAGATCGAAATGGTATTGATTATTGCTCCTGAGACCTCGTATATCGTCATATAAACAGACTTAATACAAAACATCTATGTGTATAGATATCACAATTACGTGTCTTAGAACGTCTCTGAGGGCTTTAGATTAACGATTTTTAAGAGTTGACAACTTTTCTACTACATTATCGATGTTGATAGTAGAATACAATCCAGGATGTAATGGCTTGGGATACTTGTCACTTCCAACCCAAGCATACCCAGAATGTTCATCATTTAAAATAGGGGGAAATTCTTCTTCTATTTCACAAAAGAATGTGTGATATGCAAATGTGTTATTAACAAATTTTTGTATGGGAACTAATTTAAAATCATCTTCCCAGTATGCAATTTCTTCTTGGCATTCTCTTTTTAATCCTGCTAATAAAGTTTCATTCTTTTCTATTTTGCCACCAGGAATAGACCAAGTAGGATTCTTAGATTCATTTCGTAATAGATATAATGATCGATCAGTTGATTTACTGTAGAAGAAAATACCAGCAGATTGATTAATAATGATTGCCATACAGTTATTTAGTAAGAGACAGGGTCGCCCTTAAATAACTATACTGTAATCACCTTCGTTATAATAACCTTCGTATGACTTCATCCATTGAGCGGGCAATCCAGGTTGAACAGAATCAGCAGGAGTTGCAGACCATCTGTATTGAATCTCTGTTGTTAGATTTGTTACATACTCAAGACCAGCAAGATTAGCACTTGCATCGAAAGATACAAACCATTGCATAAGAGTTGCATTGAATTGTAAAATATCATTTGTCCCTGATTCAACTACAGTATATGCAGTTCCAGTACCGTCTGGTTGTACATTATTCATTGTAAAGATTGTGCCTACGTTATTATCTGGAGCACCGTAATTTCTAAAGTCTGTTGTTCCTATCGTTGCAATTTGATACTTAACACCAGGCATCAAAGTAGTTGCAAGTTGCGATTCAGGCGCTGTTGATTTACCTGTCTGACTTCCTATGATTGTTCCCCAAGATGCTGTATCAGATGCAATGTCATTAACTAATAGGTATCTAACATTATTAATAGGTCCTGGTAAGCCTGCATTAGGTCCTGATATCTGAGGATTAATTACAGATGTAACAGGTTCTAATGTGTTCTGTGGTAATGTATCTTCATCAACATTAAAGATTAGATAACGATCATCAAGTGGATCAACTACAATAGTACCTACAATCTCTGTGTCCATATATGGATTATCTAATGTAATCTGTGAAATACCTGCACGATATGCACCGTACATATTAAGAATAGATGGCCAATACAAATCAGTATCTGGATTAACAGGTTTTTCTAACGCAAAGTTAGATGGTTGATCTGGTTGATCTTGTGGTAACAATTGTAATGAGTTACCAATAAACAATACTTGATATCCATATGGAGAAATTTTTTGTCTTGTACCTAATAGTAAATCATCATCTTGCATATCATCAATAGTTTTACCGTCAAAGATAGAAGTAATGATCTTATTAATAACACCATACTTTTTAAGTTTAGAAGATGTTGTCAACCACATGGGTAAGTAGAACTTCCATGACATGACATCGATTGGATTACCTGTTCCTTGTGGTATAGTACGAGATGAGAACGTAAGTCCATCCTGATATACAATTGTTAATGATGTCCAGTCTACGAAATTGTCTGTACTCTGAATCTCTAATGATGGATTGAATAATGTACCTAGTTGTTCGATCAATTCTAGTTTTTGTTGATAGTTAGTTGTCCAAAAGTCTACTTGTAGTCTAAGTGTATACGGTACTGGCATTAATTTTTCGACAGTAAATGCTTGGCCTTGTGTTTCACCATATGATGCTGTAGCAGGATCATATTCTCTTTGACGTACATTTTGTTTTTCTACAAAGTAAGGCTCTTGTGTTCGTCTTTGATCATACTCTAGTCCGTTAATAAAATAAGTTATTAAAGGTGCAGAGGGCAAATTGGATGCCGAATTGTTCGCAATAATAGTTGAGGCTTGTCTACTTGCATCTCCATATTGAATTGGTACTCTTACAAGAATAGGATTACCGTTAGGATCTTTTCCTGCAGTTACATACCAGTTACTAAAAATTTTAGCAAACTGTAATAAAAATCTTCTTATCTGATTGTCGTAAAAATATTGTGCCATTATGTGCCATCACTCGGTGGGTTGTCGTCTGGTGCTATATCTAATATCGAACTCAATCCTTGAGCAGATGAAACATTTCCACCAGTTTGTTGAACGAAAATATTTGCATCGTTATTTATAAATCCTGAAAGTTGTGAAGTATCTTCTGAAGTATATCCAGTTGTTGTTCTTACATCTTCACTCACTCTCAACCAAAGAGTACCTGACCAACGATATAAAACATTAGGTGTATAATCTATACGCAAGAAATAGTCTCCAACTTGCGGAGATGCAGGGAATGATATGCCTGCTCCTGCGGGTAAACCGTTTGGTGGAGTACCCTCACCACTTAAGTAACCTGATGTATAACCAAAGTCACGTGGAGTCGATCTTGCTATGTATTGAAAACGAGGATCACAGTCAGCACGATAGTCCATTGTATTCGGACCATAAGGTTCCGTACCAGTAAAGCCTGCCGCTGTCGGATCTTGGTCTGCTGTTGCGTAAGTATTATCAGCAGTACCATATGGACCTACTACAGGTCCTGAAATATTAACTGTAAGAAGTTTTGTTCCTTCTAATTGTCCTGAACCTGTTGATGACATCTCAGGTGCTTCAACAGCAATTGATAAGTTTGCTTGTACAAACTTTTCTATCATTGCTTCTAAGTCAATGTCTTGTTCTTTGTGTTTAGCCTGCATTACATCAATAACTTCTTTAGGTATTCTGATGCCTGATGAGTCATACTTGTACTTTTCACTTTTCATTGTGATGACTTCACCTGTTGAACTCAGAGGATTGTTTCCAGGCATCCATGAACGAATATCTACTGGTGGAGCGGGTTGATTTTCTTTATTTGATGGGACGCCATTTGCTTCAAAGATACCGTATCCGGGTACAACATATAAATCTGATGTATCGTAACCTGCTTTAGGTACAATACGTGCCGCTTCTTTTAAGTTAGCATCATTGATTCTAAGATTTTCATTGTAACGACCCAAGACATCTTTAAGTGTTTTACCTGTGTCTAGTACCCAGAAAGGATCTGGATCAGTTGCACCAGGCTTAGTTCCAGCTGGGACTTCTTGTAATGCAAGATAGTTTTTATCGCCGAATGTCATTACATACCCTGCAGGGTAAGTTTTGTTTTTATCCCAGTCGCCTAAGTAATTGTCTTTGTCAACTGGATCACGTAAAACATCTGCAAACTCTTGGCTATCTACTAATTTCTCACATTTGATACGCCATAGATGAGGATACCAATCGATTGCAAAACCTTCACTTCCATAGTTAGCATCTGTGACTTGATAAAATCTTTTAAGTGCTGTTGGAAACTCTGTTGGATTATCATCTAATGGATTGTAGTCTAATAAGTGAGGCAATTCAATAACATCACCGACCATCATCTTTCTACCTAGTATATCAATCATGTCATTGTAGTGGACATTAATAAAAATAGTGTCATTACTTAAGAATAAGCCGAACTGACTAAGATCAAAGTCTAAGTTTTGTACGTTATAATGACCACGTAATCGATAGATATCTTTTTCATACTTTCGATCTCTATTCTCTAAGAACAGCAAGTCCTGTATGTTTGTAGGATCCATTGCACTGTATTCAGGCTGTGTAAAATCATTCGACGGACCTTGATCCATCGGTCCAGCATACTTGTGAATGTATAAATCAGTACCGCCCACAGTCAATTGTTCAGAAATAATTCTGTCTAAAAAACGATAGTCGTTTTGCTTCTGTTCCCGGTATAAACTTAATCTTGGCATATATATATTTATCTCAATAGAATCTCCGAGAGAATTTGGGTAAATAGAAGGTTGAAGTTAAAAATTATTTAATGTATAATGCAAACACTAAGTATGAACATTAAAAGTTATAAGGGGTCAAATGGCTAGACGGAAAGTAAAAACAGTTTATCTAACGCCTGAACCTAAATGGGATCAGTACAAAGATATCACTGATGGGCCAGCCCAGGAAAAGGCATTCCAAGATTGTCAGTATTTTATTCGTACTGAGATTGGAGACAAAAAAAGATTGGTGCGTTGTAAGACGTGGATCAAAAAAGAGTCAGGTTATACTGATGAAGAAATAGAAATTATTCTAAGAAACCCTGATTGGAACTTTAATGGAACTTCAAGTTCAATTTGGTTCTTGGATAAAGTAGGGTATATGCCTCAACCACATATCGATCATATTGCAAAATTAAAAATCGAATGGTTAGAAAAAGGCAAGAAGATTGCTCAAGTCAAAGAAGAAAAAGCAAAAGACAAACCTAATCGTCCTTCTATACAAGAAATCATGTTAGGTAAATTAATGGAAGCAGGTGGAGAGATCGATGGTATTATGGATCAGTTTTTTGAAGATGAAATAAAAATTGATTCTAAATTTAATGATAAGGTGATGCGTGTCCTTAATACATACAATCCTTTAGCAAATCATATCCCTCAATTAATAGAATGTTATGAAAGAGAACAAAAAGAATTTAAAGAAGTGATTGAAGGCAAGGATGAGCAGTTAGTCGAAGCATATGATCATTATAGTAAAAAGAAACTTAAACAGACTGTGGCTGCCTATGATACTCTTATTGGTATTTTAAATAGTTATGCTACACTTAAGATTAAGTCTAGGGCTAAACGTAAGACTAAGCCTATCACTCCTGAAAAGGCAACACAGAAGTTGAAGTATCAAAAACGTTTTGAATGTGAAACAACAAAACTTAAACTAGAAAGCATTAGACCAGCAGAATTACATATGTCTAAAGAAGCATGGTGTTATGATACTGCTAAAAGAAAACTTCATCACTATGTCGCAGAAGAAATGGCAGGAGAAATGTTCGTTAAGGGTAACACTTTGTATGGATTTGACAAGTCTAAGAGTGCAATTAAGACATTACGTAAACCCAAAGAACAAATTAAAGAAATCATGGGTAGCAAACCCGCGGCACGTAAATTCTTTGATGATATCAAAGCAGTAGGTGTCCAACCAAAAGGTCGTTTCAACGATCAAATTATTATTTTAAAGGCATTTTAAAAATATGGCAAATTATATGTTGATTGCTGGGTGTAGTCACGCGGCAGGTGCAGAGATCGATGGCAAAATGTCGAGTGTAGACAATCGTCAAGCAAGTTTTGGAAATCAATTAGCAAAGATGATGGATCATCAACCCATCAACATTGCAAGAAATGGTTCATCTAATAGTGCAATACATCGTAGTATATTAAATTGGTTTACACTTAACCAAGATTTAGTACAAAATAAAAATAACAATCTTTTTGTTTTAGTTAACTGGGCAGAAAGTTGTCGAATGGAAGCACCTGTTCCTCATTCTGTTGGCATTGACCAAGATACATGTGCTGATTGGGCAGACCCATCGTTCTTAGATTCAGTACAAGTTAATGTAATGACTAATCCTCATCAAGTTGCACCACAAGAAAAAGAACAGTTTCTTACAACACAACGATTTTTAGTTTATTCTGAAATTTACACAGAAATGTTAACTGCCAAAGATGCACTATCGTTGCAATACTTTTTTAAAGCAGAGGGTATTAGATATCTGATGACTAACTCTGGTATTGCATTTAACAACAAAAACATGAAACATTTAAAACCTTATTTGACAAAGATAGATGCAAAACGATATTATATGTATAGAAACAATGACTATGGATTCTATGAAAAATATGTAACCCAAGGTTGTCTTAATCCACTAGCAAAGTATGGACATCATGGAGCAGACGCACATTTGTCCAGAGCCAATGATTTACACAATTATATTAAACAGAAAAACATTTAGTCTGATAAATACTAGAAATAGGAATATATTAGTATGGCATCAGAACAATTATCAGTCCCAAATGGCGAAAACCTTGAACAACTCAAAGAGTCTATGTTTGAGAACATCCGCTATAGGCTGGGCGACGGCATCGTAGACTTAGAATTAGATCCAGAGCATTACGAAGCCGCATACAACTATACAGTTAAAACATATAGACAACGTGCAGAAAATTCTGTACAAGAGTCTTATACATTGTTAACAGTCGATAAGAACCAAGATACATATACACTACCTAGTGAATTTATTAATGTCAGACAATGTTATAGAAGAACAATCGGACTTGAAACAGGTCCTGGTGCATCATCATTTGATCCATTCTCATCTGCTATTCTAAACACTTACTTGTTAAACTATAACTATGCAGGTGGACTAGCAACGTATGACTTCTATGCAGGGTACGTAGAACTAGCCGCTAGAATGTTTGGTGGATTTGTTATCTATACATGGGATCCTGTAACTAAAACAATTAGATTTGTAAGAGACTTTAAAGGCTCTGGTGAACAAATTCTTATCTGGGCTGATATTACTCGTCCAGAAACTTCACTCTTGTTAGACCCAGGTATTGCACCTTGGATAGAAGACTTTGTATTAGCAACTGTTACAATCTCTATCGGACAAGCACGTGAAAAATTCTCAACTATTGCAGGCCCTTCTGGTGGTACTGCATTAAATGGTGCGGCAATGAAGGCAGAAGGTATAGCAGGACAAGAAAAATGTCTTAAAGACCTCAGAGACTACGTAGATTACTCACAACCTCTTACTTGGATACAGGGCTAATCATATTGCATGAATGGTATCGTTCATAGCAATCAGTTTACTGAAACTATTTGGTGTATTAATGTAGAGTGTTCTGCTAATCCAAACAACATACCACCATATCAAGGACATATAAATTCATTAGAGTCCTATGACACACAAAACATTGAGCATTTAATTATTGGTTTTATGCTTTATGAACCTCAAATTGCACATGATTTTACTGAGTGGACAAAACAGACTTTAGAGTATTTGCATGAAACTCAGTTGTTTCCAAATCTAAAGAATGTATATTTGCTACATGAATACACTAAAGTTTCTGTTTCAGAACTACCTAATCATTATATGGTCTTTGGACATAATACTAGATATTTTTTACTACGATCAGAAGGGACCAAAAAAAGAAGTGTTGGACTAAACAGATTTAAGTCTTGGCGAGGGAATGCAGTTGATCCTAAAGCATTATGGTTAATAGGAGATGTTTCTAATAGACCGCATAAGTTTCCACTACTATATAAATTTGCTGACTCTAAAAATTTAGATCAATTAGATTATAGTTTAACATCTAAATTAAATTATTCAGCACAAGGATCTGATTTTAATAAAGAAGACCCACAGACTTATGAACATGTAGTAGACATAATGAACGAAGTGTTTAATCTTAACTTAGACTTTAATAGTTTAACAACTTTATATAACAAATTTCAAAGAACACTTCCTGGTGATACGTTCGGAGAAATGGTAGATAATCAGGTGCATTCTTTTGACATTGCTAATTATTGTTTTCCTACTGAGTGGAATGATGCTTCTTTAATTATTATGCCAGAAACATGGTTCGATAATCCAGGAGGAGAAATGAGACCTTTTTGGGAACACAATAGTTATCCGACGACAGAAAAAACTTGGAAGCCTATTATTACTAAAAAACCTTTTATGGGAATTAGTAGATTCGACTTACAAGAAAAAACATTAGAAGGGTTAGGATATAAAACTTTTAGAAAATATACATCTGAACCAGACTTAATTAATGAAGATGTTAGTATAAGTGAATATATTTCTATAGCACACAAAAGAATAACTTCCTTTTTACATCAAATGGAAGATTATCAGGATGGCATAAGACAAGATATTGAATATAATTATAAACATCATCAAACTGTGCTAAAAGAAGAATGGGATTTATTGTATCGATCTTGTCCTCCGTTGAAGCATGTTGATAAACATAAAGTCTTACGACTTTTTACAGTACCAACGCATAATTACATACACACTCTCCCAGACGAATTCTTTAATGGGCGAATAGATTACAAAAACACTTGACTTCCCCTCTATATTAGTTTATAATAGATTATCTAACTAGAGGATTATCCCATATGATTATAGGTATTACAGGACTTATCAGCAGTGGCAAAGATACTGCGGCAGATTACCTTATTCGATTTCACGGCTTTAGAAAATTAAGTTATGCAGGACCATTGAAAGATTGTGTATCTGCTATCTTTGGTTGGGACAGAGAAATGTTAGAAGGCACAACTCAATCTAGTAGAGAGTGGCGAGAAGAAGTCGATGAATGGTGGGCAAAACGATTAGACATGCCTCATTTAACTCCTCGTTGGGTCTTGCAGTATTGGGGAACTGAAGTAGGTAGACGTAATTTTCATAATGATATTTGGGTATCATCGATTGAGAATCAATTGCGTAAGATAGAAGACAATGTTGTTATTACTGATTGTAGATTTAAAAATGAAGTCGATGCGATTAAAAATGCAGGTGGAACTACGATTAGAGTAGAACGAGGGGAGCAACCTATATGGTTACCAGATGCAGTTGACTATAATTATTATCAGAATCCACAAGCACTAGCACGTTTAACTGAATTAAATGTACATGCTAGTGAATATAGTAGTGTTGGTTTAGACTATGATCACACGATTAAAAACAATGGTACGATTGATGAATTGCATAAAGCAATGGAATCAATAGTCAACAGTTAAGTCTCCTCTAACCCATACAATTTCTTTTTTCTTTACAACTTCAATACAATTTAGACATATCGTTCTTAAATTTTGAAAGTCTACATTCTGAGGCTTTCCATCTATATGATATACAACCATTTGTGTAGGGTACAGACTTTTAAATCCACATAAGAAACATGTATCATCTTTTTGATATCCTGCTTTTTGCCAGAGATATATAGGCTTTCTTGTTCGGTTTACTTTACCGCATTGATCGCACATGCTTCGGTAATGACGTTTGCCTTTCTTAATATAGTTCACAGCACAGACTTTTCTGTTGCAAATTTTACATATTGGTCTAGGTAAACTCATACTAGTATTTATAAAATACCTTCGAAGGTATCTTAATCCGTTGTTTTTTGTAATACATGATAAATAATAGTATGAAAAAACAATCAGGGTGTAACCCTCAAAATCATACAAAAGGAATATTATTATGGCACTAACATCACCAGGCGTAGAAGTAAGCATCATTGACGAAAGTCAATATTTACCAGGCGCAACAGCATCAATCCCGTTCTTCTTGTTAGCAACAGCACAAGACAAAGCGGACCCAACATCAACTGCAACAGCGGCGGCAACAACGTCTGCGAATGCAGGTAAATTATACAGAGTCACTTCTCAACGTGATCTTGTTTCTTTATACGGTAACCCATTCTTTTACACAGCATCAAACGGTACTCCGTTACAGGGCTATGAATTAAATGAATATGGATTACTAGCGGCATACTCTGCACTTGGTATTTCAAATCAAGTATTTGTTTTAAGAGCAGATGTCGATCTAGCAAGTTTAGTAGGATCAACAGGTCGTCCAACAGGAGCACCAACAAATGATTCTTACTGGTTAAACACAACTTCTTCTACATGGGGAATTAATGAGTTTAATGAAACTACTGGCGTATTTACATCGAAGACACCAATAGTTATTTCTGATGCGGCATTAGTATCAGTAGGTACACCTCTTACATCAGTAGGAAACATCGGTGACTATGCAGTTGTTGCGATTCCTAATTATAGAAATCCTAACAATGCAAATGCTCCCTCATATTGGTACAAAAATAGTGCTAATACTTGGGTAAGTGTAGATTCACCTGAATGGATGTTCTCGTGGCCAACATTAACAGCGCCTACTTCTAATCCTACTTTGACTCAAGGTGATACTATTAATTTAATTATTAACAGCACAAACCTTGCAACTCTTACAGTAGCGGCGGCTCCGAATAACACAATTACTCAGTTAGCGGCAGATATTAATGCATTAGGCTTTAACTATGTGTCAGCGGCAGTAGTTAATAATAAACTTGAAATCTATTCTGCACAAACAGGTGGAGATAATGCTAGTAATCCAAATTTCTTTATTAGATTAACTGGAGCAACTGGAACAATCTTTACAGA
>MDSW01091237.1_pt1 | contig 28417 bp, 28 predicted proteins | sample 811171 | NCBI WGS metagenome assembly MDSW01 (sample SAMN05326641, study PRJNA326480) | marine metagenome | isolation source: seawater | place: Atlantic Ocean: North West | collected 2012 | reverse complement strand
TGGCTGGGTGGCAGAGTGGTCATGCAGCGGACTGCAAATCCGTGTACGCCGGTTCGATTCCGGCCTCAGCCTCCAAATAAATGTATTTGAAATAGGATTTTCATATGACTAAAGTTATTGCGGAAATTGGGATTAATTTCGGTGGCAACCTTTCTGTAGCAAAAGATTTAATAAAGCAGGCTCATAATGCTGGCTGTTGGGGTGTTAAATTTCAATTTCGCAATCCAGAAAGCTTCTACTTCATTGACAATGAAATTGGTGACGCGATGGTCAGAAGTGAAATCCTTAAAAACCATCTATCATTCAATGAAATAAGAGATTTACACGAATTCTCAAACAAACTTAATCTTAAATTTGGCATGTCTTTTTTCAGGGAAGAAGACTTGGAGTTTTATATAAAAAACCTTAAAGATGCAGACTTTTATAAGGTCCCATCTGCTGAATGTATGAATATAAAACTCATTAACTCTTTGCTGGAAAGAAAAAGATTTCTATTAGTAAGCACAGGAGGTCACCACGTTGAAAATATAACTCAGCTCTTGCAAGATAAAAAATTTAAGGATGTTATTATCATGCATTGTATTGCAAACTACCCTGCAGATCTGGGAACTCAGAATTTATCAAAGATTATCAAGATATCTAAAACTCATGAACCCGGATACTCAAGTCATGACACAGATTTTGAAGTATGTTTTTTAGCAATGGCATCAGGAGCAAAATGGATTGAAAGACATCTAACAAATGATAAGAATGGATCTGGTCTTGACGATTCATCATCCTCAAACTTTGAAGAAATGTCATTAATATGCAAGTTTGCTAATTCTCTTGATCAAATCTATGGTTTACAAAATGCTCCCCCAAATCAAGGAGAGATTCTTAATATGCAAAATCTTGGAACAGGTCTCTACACAAAGAATAAGATGGATAAAGGAAAAAAAGTTTCTTTATCTGATTTTATAATTGCCGCACCAAGAAAGGGCATTTCAGTTGGTGAATTTATAAATAATTATGAAAACGAAGTTATTCAAAGGAATTTAGGTCAAGGCGTGCCACTAACCAAAAGCGGCTTTCTAAAACCTCTTGCAAAACTTTCAGAAAAGAAATTATTAAAAGCAAAAAAAATGAAAATTGCAATTCCTGTTCGCATTCATGATCTTAACGAGATGAGAGAATTTATTGGAACCGGATGTTATGAATTTCATCTATCCTATGATGAAGTTTTATCCGATGATATTGAGAGAGTAATTGAAGATTGTAATGATGATGAAATTTATTCCATTCATTTGCCTGACTATATTCCAGGTAATAGGATCTTTGATCCTATATCTCTAGATGAGGACATTAGAAAAGTAAGTAAGAAAGTTTTAGAAAGAACTGAGAATCTCTCATACAATCTAGAGCAAAAGACTGGAAGAATTGTGCCTATAGTGGGATCATTTTCTCAAAGAAATAAGGAGCATGAAGATTTTTTTATTGAACTAAAATCTGAGGTAATAGATTGCTCTAATCAATCTATATACCCTCAATGGCTTCCAGTAAAAGCTTGGTACTTTGGTGGCACGATGAAGTTAGATGTATTTAATAGCGAAATGTATATCAAACTCATTGAAAAATATAATTTAAAGATTTGCTTAGATGTATGTCATGTAATCTTATCAGCTAACTCTCATAATGCTGATTACAAAGATTGGCTAAATAGGTTAATACCATTTGCAGGACACTATCACCTGGCAGAAGCCATAGGTGATGATGATGAAGGGTTACAATTAGGTACTGGACTAGCTGTAGATTATAATAGAATGCTAAGTGAGGAACAGATGAAGGTCATTGAAGTCTGGCAAGGTCATTTTGATGAAGGATATGGTTTTAAACAGGCACTAAACTATTTAATTAATAACGGAGATTAAATGGCAAAAATTCTTATTACAGGAATAACTGGGCAAGATGGTGCATTTCTTGCTAAAGAGCTTTTAAACAATGATCATGAAGTTGTTGGACTTGTTAGAAGGGGAAGTACTCCAAAAACAGGAAGATTAGATTATTTAGGAATATTAGATAAGCTAAAGTTAAGATCAATGGAGATCACAGAATTTGCAAATGTTCTTCATATTTTGAGATCTGAAAAACCAGATTATATTTATAATTTGGCTGCACAAAGTTTCGTTGCTGACAGCTTTGACCATCCTCATCTAACAAGCGATATTAATTATAATGGGGTTTTAAATATACTTGAGGCTATTAAAATTGAGGGCATTGATTGCAATATTTATCAGGCAAGCACTTCAGAAATGTATGGAGATGTATTAAGTGACCCCCAAGACGAAAACACACCATTTAATCCGCTAAGCCCTTATGCAGTAGCTAAGGCTGCAGCGCATGCTCTAACCAGAAACTATCGGTTTGCCTATGATATAAAGGCTAGTAATGGAATCCTTTTCAATCACGAATCGGAATTAAGAGGAAGAGAATTTGTTACGAGAAAAATCACATCACAGCTAGCTAGAATAAAAATTTCAAACGCTCCAGCAGTTAGGCTTGGAAATCTGAACTCTGTTCGTGATTGGGGTTATGCTTTAGATTATGTTCAAGGAATGATCAAAATTAATGAGTCAAAAAATGCGTCTGATTATGTTATCGCCACGAATGAGGTAAAGACTGTTCGCGAATTTCTTAAGTTTTCTGCAATGGCAGCAGGCTTTTCGCCAATTTTTGAGGGAGAAGGATTAAATGAGCGCTGTCTCTGTGAAAAAACCTCTAAAGAGCTGGCTGTAGTCGATAAGAAATATTTTCGTCCTAGCGACGTAACATACCTTAGAGGTGATTACTCAAAAATCAAAAATGATTTTGGCTGGGAGCCAACCACTTCTTTTGAAGAAATGACTGAAAAAATGATTAAAAGCGACATTGATCTGTTGGAATCAGGAAATACTCATATCTTTTAGATAAGATATTAAAATATGTCAGATTTTCTTGTAATTATTCCAGCTAGATTTGGGTCCAAAGGGATACCATATAAGAATTTGCTTTCTATAAATGGTAAGAACCTGATTGAACATGCATTTCATTCGGCACAAAAAACTAATCTTAACTTAGAAATAGTTGTATCAAGTGATTCAGAAATAATACTCAATAAAGCAGAGGAAATTGGATCAATTGTTCATAGAAGACCAAAAGAATTATCTAACGACTCCTCAGAAACAATTGATGTAGTCAATTCTGTTCTTGGTGATCTAAGAAAATCTCCGAAATATGTTATTGTTTTGCAGCCAACTTCACCATTTAGAAATCACATCCATGTCTCTGAGGCTATTGACTTAGTTCTTTCAAGAGAATGTGATGGAGTAATCTCTGTATATAGAGAAGACAAAGAAATACTTAAATCATTTATTAAGAATAAAGATGGATATATCCAAGGAGTAAATGATAGTGATTATCCATTCATGCCTAGACAAAATCTCCCAGGAGTTTTTAGAGCAAATGGAGCAATCTTTATAGTCAAAAATTCAGTAATTAAATCTAAAAATAAACTTTATGGAGAAAAAATGCTGCCCTATGTAATGGATAAGGATTCAAGCTTAGACATTAATACCTTAGATGATCTCGTTGGCATCAATTATCAGCTATATAAAGCATAATAGTTAATTGACTTCAAAGTAATTAGTTTCAATCTTCAAATGAGATTTAAATTAATAGTATAATTCGACGTATGTAATTAGCCCGGGTGGTGGAATTGGTAGACACAAGGGATTTAAAATCCCTCGAAGGCAACTTCGTGCCGGTTCAAGTCCGGCTCCGGGCACCATTAAAGATGTTAGAAAGATATTTAAAAGATATTTGGAAATTAAGGTTAAGAATTATCTTAATTACCTTTGCATTTGGAGTTCTTTCAGTTTTTATCGCTTTAAGTGTCCCTAATAAATATAAATCAAGTGTTTTGTTGTCTGTAGTTGATCAGAATTCATCTGAGATTTCATCAATCTCTAGCCTTGCATCACAATATGGTGGGATTGCTTCTTTGGCAGGTATTAATCTTCCAAGTGCAGGAAATTCAGATCGTTCAGCTTTTGCAATCAGCACAATTAAATCTAGATCATTTTTAAAGCTTCTGGTTGAGAAAGACAAGCAATTACTTCCTAAACTTTTAGCAAGTAAGTCATATGATGCTAACAAAGGAATTATCAACTTTGATTCTAAGCTATATGACTCTGAAAATAGTAAATGGATAAGAAAACCTACAAATCAATATGGCGTAATTCCAACATATTTAGAGCTTCATGAGCGGTTTGATAAAGAATTCCTATCAGTTTCTCAGGATAAAGTCACTGGCTATATCAATTTGTCGGTAATACACATTTCACCAATCTTTGCTAAAGACTTACTTGATCTCATTGTAGAAACATTAAATGAGTCATCAAGATTAAATGATTTAGAAGAATCTCAGAAAGCTTTGGATTACCTTTATAAGATAAGACTTGAATCTACTCAAGATTCAGTAAAAGATTCAATCAATAAACTTATTGAAGCACAACTAAAAACTCAGATGATGGCAAACATTCAGGACGAATATTTAGTATCTATCCTTGATGAATCATTTGTACCGGAGAAGAAATATCTTCCTTCTCGAGCTTTAATTTGCATACTAATAACATTTTTAGGATTCTTTCTTTGTATAGTTTTTTCTCTATCAGCAACTTTATATCGAGATGTTAAATCTAATTTAAACTAGGGTTTCATTGCTACCTCTATCAGAAAAAAGCTTTACAAAATATAAAGATCATATTTTGCAGATTCTTGCATATGCACTAAATCTAATATTTATTATGGCTGCAGCTTATTTTCTTGATTTAGATGAATTTGGTATTTTCTCTTATAAGTTTGTCATAGCATCTATTTTTGCAGTTGGATTAAAGTTTGGACTTGATTCAGTATTTCAATATTTTTCGCAGAGAGTAAATTTTAGGGGTTTATCAGAAATAATTTTAACTATACTTGTTGTGGTTCTGGCAACATCAGCTTTGATTTGCTCACTTATAGGTTATCCCGAAATTATTATTTATGTAATTGCAGCATTAATAGCCATAGATGAAATATTTTATTCAATTAAGAGGGTTGAAGGCAAAGCAGCAGAATTTTTGATGTTGAGAAATATACTAATTGTTACTCGAATAATATCAATATGTTTCTATAACTCAGATCATTATTCGATCTTATCTGTATATTGCTATAGTACTTTACCCTCTATAATTTTTTACTTAGTTCAAGTTCTCAAAAAATATAAGTCAGAAAAAATGATTATGAAAGAGGGCTTAGCTCAGAAAGGTTCATTTCAAGACATTGCTAATTTCTCTTTAAAGACAACTTTTTCAAATCTTATGGGAGTTCTCTCAGTGAAGATAGATATTATAATTCTTGCTTTTTTTGTCTCTTACTCACAACTAGGAATTTATGAAATAGGTGCCAGATGGGGCTTTATTGCAATGATTCCAATTACTCTATTTTCTGTAATAAATGCACCAATCATTTCTAAATTAGGAAAAAGGAAACGTAAAAAACATTTATTAGTTTATTTTAATGACTCTAGAAGAAAGGTTTTTTTTATAACAACTATATATTTTTTAGCTTTAATCTTAGTTAGATTGATTCTAGCTATATTTGATATTAATTGGGAATATAACCCATTAGACATTGCGTTGATACTTGCAACTGGCTTTACTTTTTCTTCATACTTTGGACCAACTGGAACAGCAATAGTTATGTTAGGCTTTCCAGGCAGACATCTTGTGAGGATTTTTATCTCTTTGATGATAAATATTCTTCTTAATTTACTCTTAATCCAATATATTGGTATTTACGGAGCCGCGATTGCAGTTTCAAGTGTTTTAGTTATTTCTTCAATTATGAGCCAAATACTTTTTCAGAATACACTCAAAGCAATCTTTAAAGAATCTCATGAATAATAGACTAATCGGTACTTTTATTTCAGCATCTTTCTTTATTCTTATATCTGCATTCGATGCAGCATATAATTTAGAGATAGAAATATTTAACTTCTTAATCCTTCTTAATATATTTTTTCTACTACTCCAACATATTTTAAATAAAAAGATAACTTTTGAACTTTTTTTTATAAGTTTCATAATTTTATTCATTTTTACAAAACCAATTGCTGGATTTTTAACGGGTGATTCAACAAGATACTTAAAAATAGTTCTTTTTAATAGCATTGATTTTGATGCAAGCAGAACAAAATTAATATTGTCGATATATGTTTTGATAGCTCATATTGCAACTTTTATTGGTATGGCTTTTGATAATAGTCGCCAATCAAAGATTAGCAATCATGAGAATACAATTTTTAATGCTGGGTCAATTGGATTGGTAAACAATATTATTCTAATAACTGTGTTTATAATATTTATTCCTATACAGATTTCCTTCGTAATCTTCATTTTTGAAAACGGCTATCTTGCTTTGTTTAACTCAGATGAATTTTGGGGGCTAAGCATGAGGGATCTTTTAACTCGTACGCTATATGTTTGTATTCCAATAAGATTTATATTAGAAATTAATTCAAATGAGAGCACTTCAAAAACCTTAATCACTATATTAACGATATTTATCATTTCTGAATTACTAACTGGACAAAGAGGGCATGCAGTCCTACTTCTGGTTGCAATGTATATATATTATTATTTAAAGACAAATGAAGAAATCGCATTAACAAGATTATTTTTTTACGGCTTTCTTTCTCTATCAGTAATTTTCTTTATAGATATAGTCAGATCATCAGAGGTATCCGGCTCTTTTTTAATTACAGCTTTAGAAGGTTTTGGAAATCCTCTCAATACTCATCAAATCGGTTTTTATTTTGAAAATGAATTGAGAGATTTACAAAACTCATATTATTCACTTTATGGAATAAATGATTATGTTGACAGGGTATTAAATCCGGCTCTCAATGAAGTTTATTTGACTAGATCAAGTGAGCTTTTAGAGATTTCATCCTATTTAGGCCACAAATTAACATATCTAATCAATTATAATTCTTGGCTTGGAGGGTACGGTACTGCATCATCTTTTTTACTTGAGCTTTATTTAGATTTTGGATTACCTGTATCTATTATTGTTTTGTCTTTATTGATAGTATGTTTTAAATTTTTAGAGAATTTTGTAAGAAATAATAGCTCAATTCTTATGAGCCTAATCTTTATAACCTTTATTCAGTATCTTTTATTTATACCCAGGGGCTCCATATCAAATTTTTTCCCAACATTAATTTTTACTTTATTTGTCTTCCTATCTATCGCCATCTCATCATTAATTCTTCAAAAATTAAAAAATTTGCTTAACAAAACTTACACTTAATAGTTTTTTGTTTGCTGGACAATAAAACTGCAAGCATTTATAGTTGCAAAAAAAAAATACGTATTTAATAAATCAATGCTAAATATATTTGATGAAGATAACTTAGTTGATTGGGAAGGAGAGAGACTCTTACCTACAAATGCCAATCTAGATACCTCTGTAAACCATATAATCAGATATCAGTTCGCAAAAAAAATAATGAAAGGTAAATGTCTTGATGCTGCTTGTGGAGCTGGATATGGAACTTATCTTCTTTCTGAAAACCATAACGCAGATGTCGTCGGAATTGATATTGAAGAGTCTGCAATATTATGGGCTTCCAAGGCATATGCAGGAAATAAAAATTTATATTTCGAAGTTAAAGACATCTATGCCACCGAGTACCAAGCAGCATCCTTCGAAACTATTGCTTCATTTGAAACTTTAGAACATTTACCTGAACTTGATAACTATTTTAAAGAAATCTATAGAATACTTTCACATGAAGGTATTGCAATCTTTTCAGTACCAGACTTGGATACAAATAATGGAGCAGGAAATATCAACAAGTATCATTTAAATGAATTAACGTTTGAACAATTTAAGGAATATACAGGTAAATACTTTGGATCGTGCACATACTACTATCAAGAAATACTTAAACCAAGTTTTAAAGTAAAATTAAGATCTGCAATAGCCAGCCTCTTGCCATTAAAGATTAAAGCTCTAATAAAGAATTTTCTAGCGAAAAACTCTAAAAATATCAGATTCAATGGAAAAAATTTTAATGAGTTAGAGGAAGCTCATAAATCTTTATTTAATTCTTATAAAGTAAAAGAAATCAAAAGTTACTTCGATTCTAAAGATAAAAGAGCTAATACAAGATATGTTTTTATTGCTGTATGTGAAAAGAATTTGTGAAATATATTTTTGTTAACACATATATTTGCCTGATTCAGGCCCTATTTTTTTACAAGAATGAGTCTGATTTAATAATTGTTATTGATGCCGATTACTTCACAAATGCAAAACAGATCAAACAAGCACTAATTAAAAATAATTTTAATGCGATTTTAGATAATAAGAATCTATTTTTAAAAAGCTTTATTTCAAAAAATATAAGTAAGTTTTCAATATTTAACTTTTTTAGAATTTTTCCGGATAGCAGAATAAAAAAGATTTATTATAACGGTGATCCCTCAACAAAATTAAGACTTAAAGCTTTAGCCAGTGCAAGTGAAATCATTTATTTAGACTGCGGCTATCAACATTATTTTAAAAATTATATGCATTATAAAAATTTATTTTATGACAATAATAAAAATAGATTAATTCAAATCTTTAGTAACATTTTCTATGGACATAGGCTAAATTATAAAAATGATAAGGTTAAAAAGATTATCTTTATGAACGATAGACTGGCAAACATTTCTTCTACCTTGAGCATGGCTTGCAAGATGAATAAAGAAAAGAAGATCTTTGATTATATTGAGGAATTAAGAAATTATCCTCAAGCAATTAATTTTTTTAATGAGTTATTCCCGGAGATATCAGAAATTATTTTGAATAAATCTTTAAAAAATATGTTGATTATTACACAGCCATTTTATGAAGATGGGTATGCTCCTCTTAAAGAAAATCTAAGGGTTTATAGTGATTATCTTGATTTAATTAAAAATGATTATCACGAAATCTTTCTTAAAATCCACCCTAGAGAAAATAAAAAAAAATATAGTGATATTATATCCAAGCATAAATTAAAGGTTTTAGGCTCTTTTCCGCTCGAAATTCTCGATCTATTTGATATAACGTTTGATGAGGCTGTATCAGTAAACTCTACAGCAAGTTATCTCAAGAGTTTTGATAAGTTAACTTTTTTAGAAATGGGAGAAAATAATGAAGCAACCTAGAAGCATGTATTTTAAGCCGATCCAGTTTTTATATAGATTAAATTATAGAGCTTTTATTAGAGAAAATATTGAAGAAAATGATCGTGTTGTTGAAATAGGTTCTGGTCTTGTTTTTATGGGCCCGTTCAATACCTTAACTGCACAGCAAAACTAATACCTATAAAAGAAGGTTGGTTAAAAATTTTTGTGAGATATGGAAAACAGTAATAAAAAAATTTTATTTTCTGCACATACTATAAGAGACGTTAAGCTTTATCTGTCTCTAATCAAGTTTTCAACTTTCGACCATACCTTATTGACTTTTAGGCTGAGCTCATATCTTTTTGCAAGAATTAATGGCATTAAGGCAAAAACTATGTTTCATATTCCCTTAATTGCATCGATCATTCCTACTTTTAGAAATATAAAGAATACAAACTTTGATATAGATACTAAATTTTATTCATCTTTAAAAATAAAAAAGAATTATTTCAAGAAATCTTTTTATCTTTATAACAGCTATATCGATAAGAATATTGAACACACTTCTTTAGATATTGTTTTTCTTACTGGCGAGTCTAGAATAAATGAACAAGCTTTATTAGGAATGATTCCAAAATCAAAAATCTTATTTTGGGAAGCTGGGCCAAAAGGGCAGATATATTTTTCTAAATTTGGAGTAAATGCAAACGCGGGATTTTCTAGAGATGAATTAAGTTTGTCTTATAAATTTAATTCTCTTTGTATTGCTTCAGACGAAAAACTTAAAACAAACGATTCTATGAATTTTTACTTTAAAGCAATAGAGTTAATTTATATTTTTTTAATAAGATCAGTATTTATGAACAAAGAAATGAATGAAGTCTTACCTAATCAAGTCGGTGATTACTATAGATTAGTCCATAAATCATTAATTCCCAAATTCAATCTTTTTGATTCAAAAAAAGAAATTTCTTCTATTGAGTGTCAAGAGGAATATATTCTTTTTATAGATCAAGTTGAGTTTGATGTTAACAATACACATTTTGGTTCAAATATCGAAAACACTATAGAAAAAGTAAATAATTTAATTTCTATTTTAAAAATTAAAAACCCTAATATTAAGTTAATAAGAAGAGCTCACCCAAGACAGTTAAAGACAAAAATATCTGAAAATTTATCAAAGAAATTTAATACTTTATTCATTAATAGCTCAAAGGGGTCATTGGATGAAGCAATTAATGGCGCATCTTTTATTGTAACGGTCAATTCTACTGGTGGACTTGATAGCCTTCTTTTAGGGAGGCCAGTTTATCTTTTAGGTAAAAGCTATTATCAAGACTTATATGGAGTTATAGACGAAAAAGATTTGAAACCTTATTTGGAAGGTAAGATTGTTTTTGAGAGAGAGCTTGTTATAAAAGAAGCACATTCTTTTATTTCAAAGAATTTTGTCCCAATTGATTTCAGAGGTGGAAACTTTAAGTACTTTTCAAGATTTGATAATTTTTTGGCTAACTTAAGCTAATCTTTATAAAATTAATAATATGAATTGCAAAAGAATAGTGATAATTGGACCAGCGTTCTTTAATTACTTGGAGGCAATTCAGCAAGAAATTAAAAAATCAAATATTGAATGCAAGTTTATTATCGAAAGAGGCTCTGAAAACCTATTCAATAAAGTTATCTTTAGATCTGAAATACTTAAATATATATTCTCATTCATTATAAATAATAGGCATAGGCAAATAGCCTCAGAATGTATTGATTTTAGAGCAACCCATGCTCTTTTTATTTCACCTGAATCAATGTCTGCAGGCCTACTAAAATCATTAAAAGAAAATAAAATTGAATCTTGTCTATATATGTGGGATGGATTTGATAATAAACCTGCTGCAAGAAGATATGTAAAAGATTTTATTCACTCTGCTACTTTTGATCCTAATGACTCTGAAAATTTTGAAATGAGATTAATAAATTTATTCGCAGAAGATATTTTTTTTAATAAGGAAAAACTTAATCGCTCTATTGATTTTTCTTTTGTTGGAACAGCCCATTCAATTAGGCCTAGATTTATTCTTAGATTAATAAGAAAATCAGAAAACCTTAAACTTAATAATCTAATTCACTTATATAGTGGAAATATTTTTTATCATTTTATGGGACTTATCAAGACTTTCTTTATGAATACGAAGATGTTTACTAATAGGAGTATTTCAAAAAAGAGAACAGCTGAATATTTTAAAAAGTCTAAATATGTTTTAGATATAACTCACCCAAAACAAAAAGGTTTAACATCCAGAACATTTGAAGCAATATGCTCCGGAGCTATACTAGTAACAAATAATAAAAATGCAAAGAGGTTATTGCCTAATTTTAGAGATAGAATAGTAATTTATAGAGATATCAATTCATTGGAGATCAATAAATTAAAACACGTTGAAAAAGACTTTTCTAAGGAACAATTATATGATCTTTCCTTGAAACGATTTTGCGATGAGATTTTACATCTCGTGAATAACTAACATATGATAAATATCTTCCAGCCAAAAATAACAGAGGAATCTCTAGAATTAGTTAAGAAAGTTTTTGAGTCTAACTGGCTTGGAAGAGGCAGCTTGGTTTCAGAGTTTGAACTTGAACTTTCAAAATATTTATCAATACCAAAATCTCAACTAACTACAATGTCATGTTGTTCTGATGCAATCTTTGCGATTATAAAATTATTAAGTCAAATAGATAATCGCAAAACTATTATCATTCCATCTATTTCATTTCCGGCTATTGGATCATCAATTAAAGCTTCAAACTGTAATTTAAAAATAGTTGATGTAGATGCAAAGACCGGAAACATCTGTTTAGATGCCCTTAGTAAAGCAATTGATGATGATACGCTGGCAGTTTTTTATACACACTATGGCGGTATCCCAGTTGATAGCAAAAAAGTAAGAGATATTGTAGGTGATGAAGTTTATCTTCTCGAAGATAGTGCATGCGCATTTGGTTCATTTGAAAAGAAAGGAGTTTCCGTTGGAAAAAATGTTGATTTTTCATGCTGGTCATTTGATGCAATGAAACTTTTGGTAGCAGGAGAGGGAGGAGCTGCTTACATTAAAGATAAAGATTTAATGAATAAATTCAAGGAATATTTGTACTTGGGTCTTCCTTCCAAAGAAAAAAGTGGTCTCGATAAAGCTAGTGATGATATCAATTGGTGGGAATATGAGCTTAACTGTTTTGGAACTAGATCAGTATTCACGGACATTAACGCGGCAATAGCCCTTCCTCAATTCCATTCATTGGATTCGTCAATAAATAGACGAAATGAAACTAGAAAAATATATATTGATGCTATTAATAAAAATAATTATCTTGATTACTCATCTCAAGAAGGATGTTATCAGTACTCAAATTATTTTTTCACAGTTCTTACAGAATTTAGAGATGAATTAGCTCGTTATATGAAAAAAAATGAGGTTTATTGTACTTTTAGGTATTATCCTCTTCATAGGATTGATCTATTTAAAGACTCATCAATGATAGAAAATGTTCATGGAGCAGAAACATTTGCAAATAGAGCATTAAATATTCCTATCCATCAAAATCTTACTAATGATGAGATTGCAAAAATAGCAAGCCTTTTGAAGGCTTTTTCTACAAGCTCCTTATGAAGTTTCTTGTAACCGGTGGAGCTGGATTCATTGGAAGTGAAGTTGTTAGACAGCTAATAGGAATGGATGAGGAAGTCATTAACGTTGATAAATTAACATATGCTTCATGTATAAAATCATTAGAAGAAATAAGTAGCTCTAAAAATTATAAATTCTACAAAGAGGATATTTGTGACTTTGAAAAGATGAGTTCAATTATCTTTTCAGAAGAACCAGATGCAATAATGCATCTTGCTGCTGAAAGTCATGTTGATAATTCTATAAGTGATCCTGATGTATTTATCAAAACAAATATCTTTGGAACATATAATTTACTCAATGCATCAATAAAATTCCTTAATGAAACTAGGCCAGATAGATTTCTGTTTCACCATGTATCTACTGATGAAGTTTATGGTGATCTTAATTCTTTTGATAGCCCTTTTAAAGAAAGCAATCCTTATTTACCAAGTTCTCCTTATTCAGCATCAAAAGCTAGCTCAGATCATCTAGTAAAAGCATGGGGAAGAACTTATGGGCTTCCAACCATAATATCAAATTGCTCAAATAATTTTGGCCATTTCCAAAATGTTGAGAAATTAATACCTAAAACCATTACAAATGCTATCAAGGGAATAGAAATACCAATTTACGGAAGAGGCCACCAAATTCGTGATTGGTTATTTGTAGAGGACCATGCAAGAGCTCTTATTATGTTAGCAAAAAGTAAAAATTATGGTGAATCATACAATATCGGCACTAGAAATGAGATTAGGAATATCGATTTGGTCAAGATGATTTGCCAAATCTTAGATGAGCTTATTAATGAAAAACCCAATAATATTTCTTCGTTCTCAGAATTGATAACATTCGTTGATGATAGGCTTGGCCATGATCAGAGATATGCAATCGATCCTTCAAAATTTGAAAAAGATTTTAATTTTAATTCTAAAAAAGATTTCGAATCTGATCTTATTACAACTATTAAGTGGTATATTGAAAACCATAATTAATTAACTGAGATTAATCATATAATTTTTTTATGGCAAAATTTGAAAAGGGAATAATCTTAGCAGGTGGCTCAGGAACTAGGCTTTATCCTGTAACAAAAGGTATTTCAAAACAGCTCCTTCCAATTAATGATAAGCCGATGGTTTACTATCCACTATCAGTTCTTCTTTTAGCTAAAATAAATGATATTTTGCTGATATCAACACCTGAAGATATTAATTCATATAAGCGTCTTCTTGGAGATGGGAAAGATTTAGGGATCTCAATTAAGTATGCTGTTCAAGAGGAACCAAAGGGCTTAGCCGAAGCATTTTTGATAGCAGAAAGCTTCATAGGAAACGATAACGTAGCATTAGCTCTTGGTGACAATATTTTCTATGGGCAACATTTTACGGATAAATTAGAGAATGCTACATCTCGAGATAGTGGGGCCTCAATATTTGCTTATCAAGTCAAAGATCCTAAAAGATTTGGTGTAGTTGAGTTTGATGAAGATGGAAAAGTTATATCTTTGGAAGAAAAACCTTCAAAACCAAAATCAAATTTTGCTGTAACAGGGTTATATTTTTATGATAATAAAGTTGTTGAATATGCTAACTCAATAAAGCCTTCCGGAAGAGGAGAGTTGGAAATAACAGATATTAATATGAAATATCTTGAACAAAATAATCTTTTTGTTGAGTATTTGGGAAGGGGATTTGCATGGCTTGATACGGGAACTCATGACTCATTAATTGATGCAGGCAACTTTATAAATACAATTGAAAAGAGGCAAGGAATGAAAGTGGCATGTCTAGAAGAAATCGCATTTCATAACGGTTGGTTATCTAGAGAAAAATTGGGACTCATTGCAAATCAATTAAGCTCGTCAGACTATGGCTTGTATCTCAAGAAGATTCTAGAAGAAAAATAATGAAAATAAAAAATGCCTCAACTCACTTGCATGAAATTAAAATAATTGAACCCGAAGTATTTGAGGATGAAAGGGGATTTTTTCTAGAAACCTTTAATCAAAAGCGATATCAGGAAGAGTTTTTAGGAGATATTTCATTTGTTCAAGATAATCAATCGTTCTCATCAAAAAATGTTCTTAGAGGATTACATTTCCAAAAAAAAAGGCCACAAGGAAAACTAGTTTGGGTTAATTATGGTTCTATATTAGATGTGGCTGTGGATATAAGGCATGGCTCAAATACATTTGGTATGTATCATAGTGAAATTCTTTCTTCAGAAAATAAAAAGCAATTATGGATACCACCTGGCTTTGCTCATGGATTTTTAGCTTTATCTGATTATGCAAACTTTGCATATAAATGCTCTGATTACTATGCTCCTGAAGATGAACAAACTATTATTTGGAATGATCCAGATTTAAACATTGAGTGGCAAATAAAAAATCCAATTGTGTCTGAAAAAGATAAAATGGGATGTTTCTTAAAAGATATTTAAATGAAGAAGATCCTTGTAGTAGGTTTAGGTTATGTAGGTCTTGCTCAAGCTATTTTATTAGCTCAAAGATTTTCTGTGACATGTCTAGATAATGACCTAACACGAGTACAAAAGATAAATGATCGTAAATCATATTTAAATGAACCTCTTATAAGTGAGTTTCTAAAGAAAGACCTAAACCTAAAAGCCGTAAGCTCATATGAGGAACTTACGGACTCCTTTGAAGCTATTTTTATTGCTCTTCCAACTCCTTACAGTGATGAAATTTTAGGATTTGATACCTCAATAATAGCAGATGGGCTTAAGAGAATTAATGATTTAAAACTGTCTGATACAGTAGTTATCAAATCAACTGTTCCGATTGGTTTTTGCAAAGGTGAAAATGATAAATATGATGCTTTTAATATTATTTTTTCTCCTGAATTCAGCAGAGAAGGCTCATCTCTTCAAGATACTTTAAATCCTGAAAGAATTATTTTAGGAGGAGGAACAAAAAGAAATATTATTGAAAAAATTTACAAAGATTGCTTCAGTAGAGATGATATATTATTTTTACGAGTCTCATTTTCTGAAGCTGAGGCAATTAAGTTATTTGCTAACTCATATTTAGCAATGAGAGTAGCTTTTTTTAATGAGCTAGATAACTTCGCGCTCTCTAACAATATGTCATCTAAATCCTTATTGGAAGGAGTTTGTTCTGACTCTAGGATAGGTAATTTTTACAACAACCCATCTTTTGGGTACGGAGGATACTGTCTTCCAAAAGATATAAAACAGCTTTCATTAAACTTTAAAGATATTCCAAATGATCTCATTACTTCAGTAATTGAATCAAATTCATCAAGAGCTGACTTTTTACTGGATTTTATTTTACAAAATGACCCATCAACAGTTGGAATATACGGATTAGGAATGAAAAAGGGATCTGATAATTTTAGAGAATCGTCAGTTGTAAAGTTGATTGAAAGACTAAAATCAAAAGATACTAAAATAATTATATTTGATGAATTCTTAGATTATCCTGATATCAGTATAGAGCAGGTTAAATGTTTCAAGGACTTCCATTCAAGATCAGATATAATCATTGCAAATAGGCTGGATAAAAAATTAGCAGCTTATCCTGAGAAAGTTTTTTCAAGAGATATTTTTTATTCTGACTAAATATATGATAATTTTCGACAATTTACCAAGTGAAAAACCCTACAAGGAGTTTTCTAATTTTTACAACAAAGCCAAATCATTGGGACAGACTCAGATTGAAGCCATGGTAATATCTTCTTATAACAGCTCAAAAAAGCAAGTAGATTCTCGATATGTAAACCTCAAATATATAATAGGCGAGGAATGGATTTTTTTTAGTAATTACAATTCTAAAAAAGCCAGTGATTTTAGTTCAAATAAATTCATTTCAGCTTTATTTTTTTGGCAAAGTATCAACCTTCAAGTAAGAATTAAAGCTGAGGTTTTTAAAACTTCAGAGGATTTTTCGGATAAGCACTTTTCAGTAAGGGAGTTAGATAAAAATGTCTTAGCTATAAGCTCAAGACAGTCGCAGAAAATAGAAAGCTATGAAATGGTCAAGGAAAATTTTAATAAAACACTTGATGACGCAAGCTCTATAAAATCAAGGCCAAGCTATTGGGGAGGATTTTCATTTAAGCCATTTGAGTTTGAGTTCTGGCAAGGTAATGAATCTAGACTAAATAAACGAGAAAGTTATAGCTTTGATAGAGTTAAAGAAAGCTGGAATTATTCTATACTTGAACCATAAATGAAAAATCAAATACTTAAACTAATTGGAAGAAATGAGTGTTTGTTTGATGAAGACTTAAATTCCTTTGAGGATAAGATTTCATTGGAAATCCAAAACTCAAGATTTTTAGTGATCGGGGGTGCTGGCACAATCGGCCAAGCAACAACAAAAGAAATTTTTAAAAGGAATCCGGCAACTCTGCATATTGTAGACATATCAGAAAATAATTTAGTTGAACTTGTAAGAGACCTCAGGAGCACTATTGGATATGGCCAAGGAGAATTTAAAACTTTTGCCATTGATTGCGGCTCTGAGGAGTTTGAGATATTCATTAATAATGAAGGCCCTTATGATTACGTGTTTAATCTGTCTGCTTTAAAGCATGTTAGAAGTGAAAAAGATCCATATTCCTTAATGAGAATGATTAAAGTAAACATATTCAATACAATTAAAACCTTAAGATATACAAAAGAAATTGGCTGTAAAAAATATTTTTGTGTGTCAACAGACAAAGCTGCGAATCCAATTAATATGATGGGGGCCAGTAAGAAAATTATGGAGATGTTTTTAATGAGAGAGAGCCTTAATCAAAAGGTATCAATGGCTAGATTTGCAAATGTAGCATTTTCTGATGGCTCCTTACTTCATGGTTTTAATAATAGGTTTTCAAAAAAACAACCTTTTTCAGCTCCAAATGATGTGAAGAGATACTTTGTTACGCCCCAAGAATCCGGTGAACTTTGCCTTTTATCAGGATTGCTTGGCAATAATAGAGAAATATTCTTTCCAAAACTTAGCGAAAAACTTCACCTTATAAAGTTTTCTAATATTGCAAAAAAGTATATACGTCAACAAGGATATGAGCCTTTTGAATGCTCTTCAGAAGAGCAAGCTAGGATTGAGGCTGATGAATTAATAAAAAATAATCTTTGGCCTTGTTATTTTTTTAAAAGTGATACAACTGGAGAGAAAGATTTCGAGGAGTTTTATACAGATTTAGAAGATTTAAATCTTAGTAGGTTTAAAACAATAGGCGTTATAAAGAATGATGCTGTATTTGATGAAAACAATCTTTTACACTTTGAAAATGAGATTACTTCTATGATGGAAGAAAGATCTTTAAAAAAGGAATTAATAGTTAATCTTTTTTCAACCTTGCTTGATGACTTTAGTCATGAAGAAAAAGGAAAAAATCTCGATCAAAAAATGTGATGATTATTCGTTCATTTGACCTTTTCTTTTCTATCATTGCTCTTTTTATCTTGTCTCCATTGCTCTTCCTTACAGTGATAATCTTAAAATTTACAGGAGAGAGGGAAGTCTTTTATTTTCAAGAAAGAGTAGGTAGGAAATATAAATCTTTTAGACTTATAAAGTTTGCAACCATGTTGAAGGATAGTCCTAACTTAGGGACTAAAACCTTAACCATAAAAAATGATTCTAGAATCCTTCCATTTGGGAAAGTGTTAAGAAATACAAAAATAAATGAACTCCCTCAGCTTATAAATATTATTAAAGGTGATATGAGCATCATTGGTCCTAGACCTGTTACAAATGAGGCTTTCGAAAGTTATAGTGAAGAATCTAAAAAACTGATATCAACAGTAAGACCCGGCCTTTCTGGTATTGGATCAATAATTTTTAGACATGAAGAAGAAATAATGCAAGGTGAAAATGCAAATACAGATTTTTATAAAAACATTATCGCTCCATATAAAGGCAACCTTGAGAAATGGTTTGTATTAAATAAAAGTCTTATTATTTATTTCCAATGTATTTTAGTAACTATTTTCGTTGTGCTTAAACCAAAAACTCATTTACCCTGGAAGATCTTTAAAGATTTACCAAATCCACCAAGTGAATTAACTGAAGCTTTTAAGATAAACTCATAATTTTTTATTGACTGATTAGATTTACGAAGATGTATAATTAGTTTAAAATTCACATCAAATTGATGTCAAAAAATCTTGCTTTCTCAATAACCATTTTTTTATCTAGTCTTAAAGGGGAATTCTCATAGCTCAAAACAAAAACAAATCACCAAAAAACAAATCACCAATAAATGAAAATATAAGAGCTCAAGAGGTGATGCTCATAGATTCAGATGGAGTCAAGAAAGGAGTAGTCCCGCTTCAAGATGCTCTTGAGGAAGCCAAAAATGTCTCTCTTGATTTAGTGCAAGTTTCTTCAACTGGATCTAGCCCTGTAGTTTGTAAATTATTAGATTATGGGAAATTAGTATTTACAAAGAAAAAAAATACTTCCAATTCAAAAGTTAAAACAAAAAAAAATACTCTTAAAGAAATAAAGTTCAGACCATCAACAGATGTTGGTGATTACAATATTAAATTAAAAAAAATTAAAAGCTTTATTCTTGATAAAAATAAGACTAAAATTAGCGTCCGATTTAGAGGTAGAGAGATACTTAATAGTGATCTAGGCTTAGATCTCCTTAATAGAGTTAAAAATGATCTAGCAGATGTATCGCAAGTTGACCAAGAGCCATCTTTGGAAGGACGTCAATTACTAATGGTGCTTTCACCTTTGAAACAAAATAAATAGAGCTATGGGATATAAATTAAAAAAACATTCAGGCGCTTCAAAGCGTTTTAAAAGAACCAGTAGTTCTATAAAAAGTAGAAGTTCAGGGAGAAATCATATTTTATCTAAGCAATCTACAAAAAGAAAAAGACATAACAGAGGATTAAATAAGCTTAAGGGCACTACCTTAAAGGTTGCAGAGAATTTAATTAACTAAGATGCCAAGAGTAACAAAAGCAAATTCAGCAAGCAAAAGACATAAAAAAGTTCTTAAAGCTACAAAAGGTCATTATGGTGCAAGAAGTAGACTCTATAAGACCGCGAAGCAATCTAATATCAAATCTCTTCAATATGCATTTAGAGATAGAAAAAATAAAAAAAGAAGCTTTAGATCTTTATGGATTTCAAGAATTAACTCAGGTGCAAAAGAGCTAGGCGTAACATACTCTACTCTTATTGGCGCTATGAAAAAGAATAATATTCTCATAAATAGGAAAATATTATCCGACATCGCCATTAACGATGTCTCAACTTTTGAGAAAGTAGTTAAAACTGCTTTAAAATAGTAGCTTAATGTCTAGTTTGGACAATATTGAGCCACCCGTCATCAAAAAATATATTGGATCTAAACATCCAATCAATCAGACTAAAGAATTTTTATTAAGGCTTTTATTTGAAATTGGCTTTAAAGAAATTCATGGTCCAGAAATAGAAAGTGAAGAATTTAACTTCGATATGCTCAATATCAAGAAATCTCATCCTGCAAGACAAATGCATGATACTTTTTATTTAGAAAATAAAAGAAAAGTTTTGAGAACACATACATCTCCAGTCCAAATAAGAAGCATGCTTGAATCAAAACCTCCCTTTGCTTTTAGTTCTGCTGGCAAGGTATATAGAAAAGATGATGATGCCACTCACTTACCAATGTTTCATCAAGTAGAAGCTATTTTTGTTGATAAAGATGTAAATTTTGCAAATTTAAAAGATCTAATTCATCAAATTATCTTTAAAATATTCGGTGAAAACGTTGAAATAAGATTTCGCCCATCGTATTTCCCATTCACTGAGCCATCAGCAGAAGTAGATATTTTATCTGAAAATGGGAAGTGGCTTGAAATTTTAGGATGTGGGATCGTAAATCCTATTGTATTAGAAAATTGCAATATCAATTCAAATGAGTATAGCGGACTAGCATTAGGTCTTGGTGTAGAAAGAATCGCAATGCTTAAATACGGAGTTAATGATATTAGAGAGTTCTATAAGTCAAATCTTGATTTCTTGAGTCAATTTAAATGAAATTTATATATAAAGATATTTTAAGGTTCCTTTCTGATCAACCATCTAAAGATGATTTATCAAAAAAACTTTTTCAGCTGGGCCATGAGCATGAAATTGATGGTGAAATTTTTGATGTTGAAATCACGCCTAATAGGGGTGACTGTCTTTCACTTTTAGGCCTATCAAGAGATTTAAATAGTTTCTACAAAAGCTTAAATCCCTACGACACTTATGAGGAAGATATAGATGAGCTTGATTTAAATTTTAATAACTTATCAGTCGACGCATGCCCAAAGATATCTTTCCTAGAAATCGAGATCGATGAAGAGGTAATACCTTATAAGCCATATTTAGAGAATTACTTTTCTCTGCTTGGAGTAAATAAGACTAACTTCTTTGCAGATATTTCTAATTATATTTCATATGAAATAGGCCAGCCAACTCATTGTTTCGATAAAGAACTTTTAACCAAGGATTTAACTTTTAGAAATAAAACTTGTCATGAGAGTTTTAAAACCCTTCTTGGAAGCGAAGTAAAGCTTGAAGGTAAAAATTGTGTTTTTACATCTGGAGAAGAAATAATAAGCCTTGCTGGCATAATGGGCGGAGAATCAACTTGTTGCTCATCAAGAACTCGAAAAGTTTTGGTTGAGTGTGCTTATTTTAATCCAGAAGCAATAATAGGAAAATCTATAAAATATAATCTAAAATCTGATGCTGCACACAAATTTGAGAGAGGAGTAGATAGAGAGTCACAAGAAACAGTTTTAAGAAGATTCATTAGTGTTGTTAAAGATCATGCTTCAGTAAAGAGTTTAAGCATGAAAACATTTGTTGGAAATGATTTTGATGAAAAACATCTTCCAATAGAAACTGAAAGGATTAATAAAATTTTAGGCATTAATTTATCAAAAGAACAATATATTAGTTTTTTAAGAAAGTTGGGTTTTGAGGTAAAAAATGACATAAAGGTCCCCTCATATAGGCATGATATTAAATCCCAGAATGATTTATCAGAGGAGATAGCAAGAATCATTGGTTATAACAATATTAGAAGCACACCTTTAAAACTAAACACTGATTTTAAGTTAGAGCAAAATAAGATCTCTGAAATCGAAGATTTCTTGATTGAAAAAGGTTTTAACGAAGTTATTAATTTCCCTTTTACAGGAAACAAAGATAAAAAATCAATTCTTATTGATAATCCATTAGATTCCAATAGACAGAATTTGAGGACCTCATTAAAGGATTCATTAATAGAAAATCTTCTTTTTAATGAGAGAAGACAAAAAGACTCGATAAAGCTGTTTGAAATCAGCGATGTTTATTTAAATGAAAAACAGATCCTTCAAGAAAAAAAACTTGGCATAATCATAAGCGGTAGATGCGGACACAACCACATAGATTTTTCAAAGAAACTTGATAGAAAATATTTAACTGAGATTTTGAATCTCGACCATGATGCTTCAGTTTTTGATATTGAAGAGATTCCAAGAGAAAACCTTAAAACAAAAAAGAAAGAGAAAATCTTCTATACGGAAGTTTTGTTGAACAATATCCCCAACGAATTCTTTAGAGTACCTAAACAAAAACAACTCTATACTAATTTTATCAAGTATTATCCTGTTTCTGATTTTCCATCAAGCGTTAGAGACTTTTCTTTTTCTATAGAAGATTTTGATAAATATAACGAAGTTATCTCCTGCATTGAAAAATTTGATGAAAAAAATCTAAAAGATTTCTTTATTTTTGATTTTTATGAAAACGATAAGCTTAAAGAGATAAAAGTAGGAATTCGACTGATTTTTCAGTCCTCTTCAAAAACTCTTTCTGAAGAGGATATCCAAAATAGCATTGGAAAGATTCTAAAACCAATCATTGATTTAGACGGAGTCGTTATACCAGGGCTAGAATTAAAGTAGCTTTTCATAACTATTTACAATAAAAGAATGTAAAATATTTTAATAAACTTTTATTAGCAATGATTATTAACAAAAACTATCTACTCTATAGCTTATATTTTTTTTCAGTACTTTCTTTATCACAAGCAGTAGACCCATCTTTGTTTCCTCAATTGTCTCCTCAGCAGATAGAAGCAGCTAAAGCAGTTATGGGAGAAAGCGATCTAATTCGACCAGAGTTCGAAGAATTACCTGAAATAAATGAATCTTTGGTAGCTATAGAATCTGAAAAGGAAGATAAAGAAGATGATTTAAAGAAATTTGGATATGATTTCTTTTCCACAATGCCAACCTCTTTGACTGCTGTTGGTGACCTTCCTCTTCCTAATGACTATAAAATCTCTTTAAGAGACCAGCTTAGAGTAATTTTATCAGGGTCAAGAGATCAAATATTTAACTTAAATGTGAACTTGGATGGGACTGTTTTATTTCCTGAGCTTGGATCGGTTTATGTGGCAGGCTTAACCTTTGAAGATGTTAAAGAAAAGCTATCAAATATGGTGAATCAATCTTATACAGGTGTAAATATAGATATATCACTCCAAAACCTCAGCGCAAAAAAAATAACAATTGTTGGAGCTGTAGAAACACCTGGAACTTATTTAATTAATCCATTTAGCACCATTACAGGAGCATTAGCTTACTCTGGTGGAATATCAGAAGTTGGATCATTGAGAGATATCAAATTAATAAGAAATAATGGGGAAGTTTTCTCATTTGATCTTTATGATTTGCTTATAAATGGTGATAGGTCTAATGATTTAACAATTGAAGCAGGTGATACGATCCTTATTAATGCAGCAACTCAATTTGTAAGAATAGAAGGTGCAGTTTATCGACCTGCAATATATGAGATTCTCAAAGATGAAGAAATTAGTGATATAGTTAATTTTTCTCTTGGATTCACGCAAACTGCAAACAAATCAAATATTTCTATTTCTTATCTTGATTTAAATAAAGCCTCAGTTGTAACAAAAACTAAAGCAGGCTTAGATCAAAGCTTAAGAGATGCTTTAGTTGTAAATGTTTTTAATTATGTAAATGAAGATAATCTAGGTATAAGTGTATCTGGTGCTGTCGAGGAACCAGGCTTTTATGATTTAGAAAAATATAACAACTTGAGTGATTTAATTGAGGATTTAAACTTTATAGACGTTTATCCATGGCTTGCAGTTCTGGAGCAATTTGACGATGCTAATCTTGTAAAATCAATTGTTCTTTTCAATTTAAATGATAAAAATACATATGAATCATTAGAGCTATTTGCAAATTCCAGATTATATTTTGCTGATATTAATGAAATGTTTTTTGATGTGGGAGAAATGGCTTTAGAGTTGATAGACGAGTACTCATTAATTCTAAATTACAAAAATGAATCCTTCGAACTTCCAGTTATTGGTAAATATAAGGTTTCATCCTTTGTTGATATGCTGGGCCTTGATATGAGTGATGTAGATAATGAAGCAACTTATATAAGCCCACTTGATAGCAATATAATTGTTGATGACTTTAAGAGCATGAGCTTTACGGCTAAGAAATATCACAATATTTCATTTAGATCCCCTGTAAATGATTTAATTTCAGTCGATATTTCTGGAGCTATCAGCTATCCAGGTACATATACACTTAAATCAGATAGTACGCTTAATGACTTATATAGATTAGCGGGAGATTTTAAAAAAGAAGCCTTTTTAGATGGCATTATTCTCACTAGAGAGATAGTTAGAGAGCGACAACTAAAAGCAATCGAGACTTCCGAAGCTGCTTTGAACAAATCTCTCTTAATTGCCGTTCAGCAGGGCGATGAATTTGCTGATATTTCATCATTATCTGCTTTAGCTGAATCTATAGAACCAGAAAATCTTGGAAGAATTGCTGGAAACTTTTCTCCAATATCTTCAGACTCAGATAAAATAGCATTATTCGATGGAGATTCAATTATAATTCCCAAATCATCTAACGTAATAAATATAATTGGAGAAGTCTTAAATCCAATTGCTTTCGAATACTCTGAAAGAATGAGCGTTGAGTCTGCAATCACAAGAGCCGGCGGATATCAAACATATGCAGACAAAAGAAGAGTTTATGTAATCAAGGCAAATGGACTTGTTGAAAAAAAAGCAAGAAATGTTTTTATGGGGAGTTCTAATCTTGAACCTGGTGATACAGTTGTAGTTCCAAGAAAGATTAATACAAATAATCCTGTTCTTAGAAATTTAACACCAGTAACTCAAATCCTATCTGATCTTGCTTTTTCTGCAGCTGCAATAGATAACTTATCCAATAACTAAAGCGTAAGATGAGAAAATATTTCTCTATCTTTTTTCTCTTGAGCTTTTTTATGCAGAGCTCATATGCTGATAATTTCGCATACAATTCTTTCAATAATCATGGATCAATCGGTTTAATAAATATCCCAACTGCAAGATTTTTTAGTGAATCAACGTTTGGCTTTACAATGTATGATGGTAATCCCGATCAAAAAGTTACATTGACTTCTTTTCCATTTGATTGGCTAGAAGCATCATTCTTTTATACGAATATTCAAGATAAGCCATATTGTATTTATGATTTTGATCCAGTTTGCGCTCAGGATTTCAAAGACAAAGGTTTTAATTTTAAATTAAGATTAAAAGAGGAGGGTTTTTTGCCTGCAATAGCTGTTGGAATAAATGATATTGCTGGAACTGGTCTTTACGGCTCAGAATATCTTGTAGCTAGCTATGGGGTTAACAAAACTGATTTCCATTTTGGTTTAGGTTGGGGGCAACTAAATGGATCTAAAGAAAGCATTAAAAATCCTTTTGGCATAATAAATGATAGTTTTTATGAACGACCAGCAGATGCCGAGGATAAAGGAGGACAGTTTCAACCTTCTAGATATTTTTCAGGGGATACAGTATCTCCATTTTTTGGTATAACGCATGCAATCAATGAGAAATATTTAGTAAAGTTTGAATATGATACTACTTTAACTCCAGGAAAGATTGGCTATAAAGAAGCAGAAAATGATTTCTCATTTGGATTAGACTTCAGCCTAACTAAAAATTTTACTATTGGGATTTCAACTGAAAGAGGAAATTCAACCTCAATAAGATTTGCCTATAAGAATAACCCAAAAATAAGCAAACCTCGTTATGAATATAAAAATTCAAATCACAAAGATTCAGATAGCGATTATGTAAAATTTATAAGAAATCTGAGTGAAAATGGAATTGCCGTAAATAAAATTCTTGAGGGCTCTGATCAGCTAGGTATACAAATAAGTCAATTTAGACACCCTAATTTGGATATCATTGATGAAATAATTAATAGGGCTGCCTATAATGCGGGCCTAAATAAGCCCGTAAAAGCAAATTTAATGATTGCAGATCTTCAGGCAAAAACAGAATTTGATGAAAGCTTTGAAAAAAACTCAAAGCTAATATATCAAAGACAAGTTAAAAAGAAATTCAAGACCAATACAAGGCTCGATGTAAGACCATTCTTAGCTTCTAGAGAGGAATTTTTTAAGGGAGCATTAATGATTGAAAATATAAGCGAGTATAGTTTTTTAGATAACTTCTTTTTCTCCTCGAATATTAAGTACTCTCTTGCAGACAATTTCGATGACTTAAAATATCCTCCAGTGGACACTTATCCAGCACAAGTAAGATCTGACATCAAAGATTACCTAATTAACTATGATGAAGGAATAATTATAGGTAGAGCTCAATTTGATTATTATCTTTCGCTAAAGAAAAACCATCATGCAATGCTAACAGCTGGAATCCTAGAGGAAATGTTTAATGGCATAGGATTTGAATATCTTTATTTTGAAGAGGACTCAAATTATGCAATTGGTTTTGAAGTGTTTGAAGTAAAGAAAAGAGATTATAAGATGCGTTTTGATACCCTAGATTATAAAAATGTTACAGGCCATTTAAACTTTTACTATAGAAACTATAAGCGCATACCGTTTGATGCAAAAATATCCTATGGTGAATATCTTGCTGGCGATGAAGGAGTTACAATTGATTTATCTAGATCCTTTGTAAATGGCACAAAATTTGGTGTTTTTGCCTCTTTCACTGATGTTTCAACTGAGCAGTTTGGGGAAGGATCTTTTGACAAAGGTATATATTTCAATATTCCAGTCTTTGGAAATCTCATAAATTACTCTTGGAGACCTCTTACTAAAGATCCAGGTGCTAAATTAATAAGAAAAAATACGCTCCATGATTTACTTATAAGATTTAGACCAATTAATTAATATAATATGTACAAATATAGAACATTTTGCTAAAAATATTGTGTTTAAATGAACTTTTATGCATAATCATATTTTAATGGAGCTAAGGTTATGAAACGTTTATTAATAGTATCTTTATTTGTATTTGCAACATCTTCTGTTGTAATAGCAAACGAACCAGTATCTGATGAAAGAATATCTGAAATTTCTCAAAGACTTGAGACCTATACTACAGATACACTGGTTGAAAGAAGAGATTTTTTAGTCTCATACCAAGAGGGTGATGAAGAAGATAGTAATGGTGTTCCTGCTGGATCAGCTTCCGAAAGGGCTTTAGAAATCTCAATAATCGAAGCTATGCTAGTTGCTCTGGGTGTAGTTATATTCGATAACATATCTGAAGATTCCTCTACTCCTCCAGATACAGCTTTTCCTGTAATAACAATTCTCGGAGATAATCCAGCTACTGTTGAGCTGGGCTCAACATATACTGATGCTGGAGCTACCTCTGATGGTGGTGAAACTGTTTCTTCATCTGGATCAGTTGATACTAATACTGTCGGGACATATACAATTACTTATTCAGCTTCTGATGCTGCTGGAAATACTTCGACCGTAACAAGAACAGTTAACGTTGTTGATACTACACCTCCTGTTATAACATCTTCAGATACTTTTGTTGCTGATGAGAATCAAACTGCAATTGGAACAGTTACCGCAACTGATCTTCAATCGGTTACATTTACCGTATCAGGAACTGAGCTTCAGATTACATCTGATGGGGTTTTAACTTTTGTAGTAGCCCCAGACTACGAAACCAAAAATGTTTATACTGCAACAGTTACCGCAACTGATTCAAGTTCAAATTCTTCAGATCAAGACATTACAGTTAATGTTGCTGATGTAGGTGGAATCGATGATGATCCTGGAACAGGCACTGGAACTTCGACATCAACTGGAACAGGAACTGGAACTGGTACCTAGTCATTGTCTTTAACCAAAAAAGACCTAGCAAACAATATTTCAAAAAAATTAGGGCTATCACAAAAAGATAGCCTTTTTCTTGTTCAGAATTTCTTTAAAACCCTAACTGATAATAAAACAAGCAACATAAATATAAATAAATTTGGGACTTTTTTTTACAAAAAAACACCTAAAAGGATTGGAAGAAACCCTAAAACTCTCGAAGAGTTTAAAATTAAACCAAGGCATAAGTTAGCTTTTAGGCCGTCAGAAGAGATAAAAAAAAATATAAATTAATAATTGGTCGGGATGGCCGGATTTGAACCGACGACCACCACACCCCCAGTGTGGTGCGCTACCAAGCT
>MDSW01030472.1_pt1 | contig 28420 bp, 23 predicted proteins | sample 811171 | NCBI WGS metagenome assembly MDSW01 (sample SAMN05326641, study PRJNA326480) | marine metagenome | isolation source: seawater | place: Atlantic Ocean: North West | collected 2012 | reverse complement strand
CGCGGTGGCGGCCACCAGGGTCTGGTAGGGGCTTAAGCCGGATTCCACGAACAGGGCCAGTTCCTGGTGTACGTTGTAGCCCGCGGCCATGGTATCGGTGCCAATCAACAGGGGTACACCGGCATCACTCAGGGCCTTCACTATCGCATGGCGTACGGATTTGGAGGCTTTCAGTTCGGCCCGTGCCCTGGGTTTGAAAATATCGAAGAGGTATTCCATGAAGGCAAGCTGGATGGGTGTAATGTACGATTCTTCGTCGACCTTGTTCTGGGTATAGCGGTCCCACTCGGTCTGTACGCTGTCCTGCACAATCAGGGTGGGGTCTACCCACACCGGGTATTTCGCTACCATTGCAGCAACGGCATTTACTTTTTCTGGCGTGCAGTAGTTGAGCCCCTGGTAGACGTCGTCCATGGTGGGTTCCAGACCCGCTTCGTATCCTGCGCAGACCATGCCGAACCCTGAGAGGTGCTCAACCGAACGCAGGCCGCTCTGAAGCACGTACTCCATCTCGACCGGTATGGGAACGTGTCCGACCACCGGAATATTGCTCTCAGCTGCGGCTGACATAATGGCGTCAAAAACCGGCTTCCGCAGGGTAGAGTATATCTTGACGGTGTCGTAACCCTCTGCCGCAGTTTGTCGCACGTAGTCCGCGGCGACCTCGGGGTCACCGAAGGCGGTTGTAGCTGGGTGGAGACGGGGATCTCCATCCATTGCACCCTTGGTAGAAAAAATCCTGGGGCCGAGCCGCTCACCAGCGAGGATTTCCTCACGAATCTTCAGATTGTTAGGGCCACCGCCGGTATCACGGGTCGTGGTCACACCGAAGGTGACGTACTGGCGCAGTTGCTGGGTTTGAACGCGCTTCAGCATGGCCGCCATGGCTTCAGGAGATCCGGAGATCATGCTGGGCTCGGTATGGGCGTGCATATCCGTCAAACCCGGAATCAGGAACTTGCCTGTGCCGTTGATGCGCTCGGCGCCCTTGTGGCGACAGTTTCTGCTGCGCTTGCAGATCTTTGCCACCTTGCCATCGGATACCAGTACCGAGTGTTTCTCCAGTACCACTTCTTCAGTCATCGGAATCACATTGATGTTCTCAATGACGTAGTCCTGGGCCATGGCAAGGCCGCTGGCTATATATAGCCCGGCCAGTAACGTGGTTCGGATAAGCACTTTTGTCCCCATTAGTTCAACATAAAAAAATAGACGCAAACAGTTCGCGATTCCCTCAGGATATGCCCTGATCCCGCTATAAGTGGGCAAGCACCTGACGAGCCGCGTTCTGGCCTTCGCCAAAGGCGCCGAGGAATCCCTGCAGGCCGCGTAATTCACCGTTGGCAAAAATGACGCGTCCGTAGCCTTGCCTTAATACTTCTGAGTTTGAAGGTTTGCCGTTCAGGCCATGGACAAAGCCAGGTTGGGGTACCGCAAAAGCGTGTCCCCAGCGGTTTATGGTAATGCCTGCGACATCACGACTCGCGTCAAAACCGCCGCGGGCAAAGAGGCTCTTCATCTGGCTGATGATGCGTTTCTCGTATTCGGCATAGGGCGTGGCGAACATTTCCCAGCGTGATTGATCGCCCTGCTCTTTAGCGGACAGTCCGGGCTTCAGAAGTGGTGCATAGAAAGTCAGTACCGTTGGCTTGTCTGGGTCGAACGGCGCAGCAAAGCCCTCGATATCAAGTGGTTGTCGAATATTGCAGGTAAAGCCAAACTCACCATCAGGGTAAATGGCCGACGTGATGCCCAGTTTTTCCATAAAGCGCCAGTTGGTCAGGGCAACATTGGCAACAACTACTGGGCCATATTCGAACCCTGCCATGGCGGAGACAATGTGATCCGGGGCATCGGGCAGGATATTGCGATTAACCCAACTTGCCGAGGACATGACTGCTGTTTTTGCTGTCGCCTTGTAAAGCTGGCCCCCTTTCTCATAGATGACACGGACTTTCCTGCCACCGGGCTCATGGTTTACGGCGACCACTGTCGCGCCTAATCTTACTCTGATGGGGGTATCGGGCGTATCCAGCTTGTCGAACTGAATATCGGCATCGAGCACCTGTCGAGGTGTTTTTGCTCCGGCCAGGCAGTCTGGCCAGATGTATTTAGCGAAATAACGATAGGGGAATGCATTGCCGCCGGGAAAACAGTGGACGTTAAAATTCTGCCAGGTTGAGACCAGCTGTCGGTTGGTCGGGTCGTTCATGACCGCGGTTGCGGGATCATCCTTCAGCCTGCCGCCGGGGAGTTCGCAGTTGTAGGTCGCAATCAGGGCCGAACAGGTATCGCTGCCAAGACCTATGGCCGTTGCCAGCATGGGGTCAGCAAACCTGGCAACTTCCGGAGACAGACCATGGACCCTGGTCAGGAGATCCGAATAGCTCATCGAATCTAGCCACTCGTCTTTGCCTTCTGCTGGTCGGTCCAGGGTCAGACCCCATTGCCAGCGCATCAGGTCTGCTTGCACCTTGTCGCTGAAACCGAGACCTTTTACTCCGTTCACCCACGGATTGCGCACCATTGCAGGCTCGCTTCCTGAGCCATAAAGACCGATGCTGTCAGATACTGGTCCCAGCCACATGTAGACATAATTTGAAACGTCAGCCTCAATTGGAGGCCGATCGCTACCCCAGGGCACTGCATCAAACTTCAGGGGCATGCCAATGTCGGTAAATTCTTCGTAGAGCAAGTCTTCGCCGAGCGCAACCTGGCCGGGTGCGGTGGGCAGGATGACCAGGTTTGATGCCTGGGGTCCTATGAGGGTCTGGCCGTTGACTTCAAACTGGTTCTGTCTTGCCTTGCCACCGAATATTGGATGGTTTTCAAGTATCAACCCCTTGATCTTGCCACCGGTTTCCCTGGTTAAGCGATAGCTGGTGCCGAGGCTGGAGGGTCCGCCGCCAACCATGACAACGTCGTAGTCTCCACCGTCGTCGACGGCCAGTCTGGCGAGCTCATTGTAGTTACCATCCCGAATCAGGTGAGCCCGGGACATGACCTCCCAGGTGTTGCCGTTAGCCCGGGCATAGTCGCCGAGTCCGGCGGGACCATTGAAAGCAGCTGCCTGCTGTGAGTCGATACCCGGCAGTTCCAGATCCCTGCTTCTGGCCAGGAGTTGATGAGGTGTCAGCCCTGATAGCAGGGCGGTACCTACACCTGCCAGCATGCCGCCCAGATAGTCTCGACGTGTAATCATGCATCAATAGTACAGGTTTTCTGTCCTGAATCGCTATACTCCACACGGAGAGTTTTCAGTGAGCAGTACCATGTTACCCGTTATTGGCATTACCTGTATGCAGCGCACCATCGAGTTGCTTGGCAGTGATATGCATACCTATTTCCTGGATCAGCGATACACAAAAAGAATCCGTGAGGCTGGCGGCGTGCCGGTCATCCTACCGCAGCTGCGGGCAGACGAAGTGCCGCCTGTACTTGCAAAGCTTGATGCGCTGATCCTGAGCGGAGGTGATGATGTCCATCCAGATGTTTACGGTGCGGAGGATGAAGGGGTGTCGATTGATGCTGACCTCGCAGCTGACAGGGGTGAAGTGGCGCTGCTGCGGGGTGCCGTAGAAAGCGAGCTGCCTGTTCTGGGAATTTGCCGTGGCGCCCAAATTGTTAATGTCAGCTTCGGGGGCAGCCTGCATCAGGAGATGCTGGAGGATGGCACGGATCATCCAACCCGCCCGGATACGCTGCAGGAGTTGCTGTCCCGTCGACACCACATAGATATAGAAGAGGGCAGTGACCTGGCTCGCATCTATGGCAGTACCAACCGCCAGGTTAACTCAACACATCACCAGGCTATCAAAGATCTTGCTGAAGGCTTTCGGGTTGTAGCCCGAGCTCCGGATGGTGTCATCGAAGCCATTGAATCAAAAGGCAATGGCTATCTTGTTGCGGTACAGTGGCACCCGGAAAAATTACCGCCACCCCAGGATCAGGAACTCTTTGTAGACCTGGTCCGGGAGGCACGAACTAACTTGGAAGGATAGATAAATGTCTGATATCACACTAACAGCAGCTGACGGTTTTGAGTTGGGTGCGTACAAGGCGATGCCCGAGGGAGAGCCGAAGGGCGCGGTGGTTGTCATCCAGGAAATCTTCGGTGTAAACGCCCACATTCGTGAAGTCGCCGATGGTTATGCGACAGCTGGTTATGTCGCAATTGCACCGGCATTGTTTGACCAGCAGGAAGCAAACGTCCAGCTGGGTTATGCGGATGAGGCCGACTGGGGAAAAGGTATGAGGCTTGCCTTTGAAGGCTTTGGCCGTGCAGCAGGCATAGCGGATATGCAAGCCGCTGTTGATGCCGCAGGTGAGTATGGCAATGTCGGCCTTGTCGGATATTGCTTCGGTGGTCTTATGGCCTGGATAGCTGCAGACGAAGTGCCTGGTCTTGCTGCGGTTTCAGGCTACTACGGCGGCATGATCGGTCAGGAGGCGAATCGTAAACCTGCCTGTCCGGTGATTTTGCATTTTGGTGAAAAAGACGCTCATATCCCAGCAGAGCAGATTGATCTGGTCAGGCAGGCCAATCCTCAGGTGGAAATCAATATGTACGATGCGGATCACGGCTTTAACTGTGATCATCGTGACAGTTATGACGCGGCGGCCGCTGAAGTAGCCAAAGCCAGAACACTGGAGTTTTTCGCGGCAGAGTTATGACTGCTGAGGCGGTGTGAAGGTAATGGGCAAGGGACCCATTGTGTTCCATTCCACCTCTCCAACCACCTGGTAGTCTGGCAGGAGTTTCAGCAACTCTTCTACGGCAACCTTGATTTCCATACGTGCCAGGTGTGAGCCCAGGCAGCGGTGTCGTCCCATACCGAATGCCAGGTGGCGGTTCGGTGTTCGTCCCAGTTCGAACTGGTCTGGATTAGGGAACTCATTGCCGTCTCGGTCTGCTGACGCAAACAACATCATGACCCTTTGACCAGCCATGATTTTCTGGCCGTTGACGACAGTATCGTTGGTTGCGGTTCGCGCGATACCCCAGACCGGTGAATACAGGCGAAGCACTTCTTCGATGGCAGCCGGTATCAACGAAGGATCTGTGGTCAGCTGTTCTCGTAATTCATCGCTGTTGCTTATCTGCAACAGGACGTTGCGAATAGTGAATGCCGTATTGTCGAGACCGGCGATCAACAGGAACCAGCAAAAATCCATGATGTCCTGATCGCTAAGTGGTTTGCCATCGACCTCAGCGGTTAAGAGTCGACTGACAAAATCATCACCGAGGTTTTTTCTTCGTTCTGGAATCAGTTCGTTGAAAAAACTGACGATATTGTCGGACGCCTGCCTGGCGGAATCCATGTCGGAGCGTTCGTAGACAATTTCTTCGGTCCACTCCTGGAGTTCCTGAAGTTTTGCGGCGTCTCCATCAATACCCAGTAGCTGGCAGATGACCTTGGTCGGCAGCAACTTGGCATACTGTTCACAGATATCGACTTCTCCAAGGGTCGCCAGATCTGCCAAAAGTGATTGGGCTGTTTGCCTTAGCATAGGCTCACGGGCTGCTACGGCTTTAGGGTTCAATTCCGTCGTCAGAATCAGACGCAGTGCGGTATGTTCCGGTGGATCTGATTCCATGGGTAATGCGCGGCCGTCATATTCCATCGGTGGAATGGCGATGCCCTGACCGGAACAGAAATTTCCAAGGTCCGTAGCAATGGCAAAAACATCTTCGTAACGTGACACGGCCCAGAATCCGTCGTGAGCATTAACCCAACCGATCGGACATTCCTGGCGAAATTGCCTGTAAGTTGGGAAGGGGTCCCGGCGGAACTCTCTATCGTAGGGCTGCCAGTTCTTAGTCAGATCAGATGACATAGCTGCCGTTATCAAGGACAGGAATTTTTGCGCCGTCAGCAGTGATCAGAGCGGCCGAGACGGTGATCTGGCAATCCCTGGCATAAGGGTTGTCATGGTGCAGCACTGTTGAGGCATCAATAAAGTGATCCGGGCCGACGGTTCCACCGAGAAAATCACTGCGGCCGAAACCCCAGTGAAAGCCTGCTTTCTCATCTTCTATATAAAGTCCTGACACTCTTGCACCGGGGTTGCAACCAAAAGCGATTTCACCGACGTTACGTCTCGCCGGATCAACGTCGAACAATTCAGAAAAGTACTGTTTAGCCCTGCCTTCACCTTCGACTGCAACAACCCTGTTCGCCTCAACGCGAAACAGGGCAACGGAACCATCGTCTGCCGCAATGGGAATGGTGCCGTTGGTTTCCGGAATATCGCCTTCAATTTCGCCCTCGTAGGGCGTGATCCAGACCTCTCCACTGGGCAGATTAATCAACGGCATCTCTTCTTTATCACGATGCAGGTAACCATTGTCGACGCCGCACGTTCGATGGCGAAGATCAAAATGGCACTTGTCACCGGTATCGAAAATCACTTCAGCTGCCACCGATTGATCGATCGCCTGTTTCAGTTTTGCGCAATGTGCCTGGAGTTCGTCGTAGTCGATTGCAAGACAATGTGATTCCATATCTTTGCGAGTAAGGGGCGCACTGGCGGCGCGAAACTGATCTGCGCCGGGACGCCGCATTGACGCCATTGCCAGGCCCGAGGTCATTGAAACTTCGTTCATACCAATGGCCAGGCTGACAGAATCCAGCGTGTCATTGATATTGACAGTGTTTCCATCGAGTGCACCCATTTCCGGGAACGGCGCATGGTGGGCTACCGCGGCAGGAAACGTTAGCACCGGCAGCACTTCAAAGCCGCGATCCTGGCCAAGCACCTTGAAGGCATCACGCCATTCCTCCGCCAGTTCAAAGCGAGCCTGCCAGTCAGGGTTGTCCGGAGTCTGGTCCGTCGGTTCGTCCAGTAAGAAAAGAACACGTTCACCTGGTTCAGGTGCAAAAACCTCGTCGATAAACTCACTGATGTTGAAATTGCCAGGTTGCATGGGCTGCTGTCTGATGGTTTATAGTCACTCCAGCGTCATAATAAAACAAACAGCTTGAAGAGGTGAAGGGTGAGTAACGATCTAGAAAGTGTCAGGGCTTTCATCCGCGAACACGACCTGGATACGATTGCGCTTACTGTGCCGGATATGCACGGGATTGCGCGAGGCAAAAAGGTGCCTGTACGACGCATTCTGGAAAGCGACAATTCGCCCATGCGAATGTCTAACCTGATGGTCATGCTGGACTATGCCGGTCTGCCACATCCACCGCCGGAAAATGATGACCGCTGGTGGCCATCCTGGAGTGAAGGTTATGCGGATACACGCATGATCGTCGATCCTGCAACTGTTCGGCTGGTGCCCTGGCAGGACAAAACCGGGTTACTGATTGGTGACTTTGAGCACGTCGATGGCAGGGGGGAACTGGACTACCTGCCAAGGGCAACGCTGAAGCGATTGATCGATCGGCTCAGTGACCTGGGTTTCGATACCCGTGCGGCGATTGAAATGGAGTTGATGCTGTTCAATGAAACCAGCCAGTCGGCGGCAGAAAAAAACTTCGATAACCTGAATGCGCTCTGGTCCACACCCCAGGCCTATCGTCTGACCACGTTGGGTCTGCATGATTCGGTTATCTCGGTTATGCGTCAGCAGCTCGAAGCGTTTGGCTTACCGATCGAAACCTGGAATGCTGAGGCAGGACCCGGGCAGGTAGAAATGAACCTGGCACCTGCCGATGCTTTGCAGATTGCTGATCAGGCTTTTCTGTTCAAACATGGTGCGAAAGAGGTGGCCGCCGGTCAGGGGTTGCTCGCTACCTTTATCTCCAAGTTGACGCTTGCGGGTTTTGGCAATGGCACTCATCTCAACTTTTCCCTGTGGCGGGATGGCGAAAATGTCTTCCACGATTCGGCTGCAGAAGATGGCATGTCGACGCTGATGCGTCAGTTTGTCTCTGGTATCGTTCAAAGCCTGCGGGCATTTACCTTGATGTATGCACCAACCATCAATGCCTATCGACGTTTTGTGCCTCATTATTCAAACGGCATGATGTTGTCCTGGGGTTACGACAACAAATCCAATACCGTACGTTGTGTCACGGAAAGCCCTGAACTGACGCGGCTGGAACAGCGTACAGCTGGCGGTGACGTTAACCCCTACCTGATGACGGCAGCCTGTATTGCTGCCGGACTCTTTGGTATCGAAAATGAACTGGATGTACCTCCGGTGTTGGGCGATGCCTATTCAGATGGCACATTGGACAGGGTTCCAGAGACCTTGGATGAAGCTATTGATCTCTTTGAACAGAGTGAGATTACTAACAAGTACCTTGGCGAAGATTTTGTGCGGTTTTATGCCCACAGCCGTCGGGTCGAGTCGGCCTGTTTCCGCGAGGCGATTGCGGGCGGCGCTGTGCCCGAAGAAGTAACGGACTGGGAGCTGGCGCGCTACTTCGAGATGGTGTGAGTTGTACCCTTTCCAGCGCTGCCAGGCGCCCCATGAACTCCATGAGACTGAGTACCACATGAGTGGTGCCATCATCGTAAGGCGTCTTCAAGGCGATGACGACATTACCGTTGTTGGCCAGGGACAATCGTCTTTCCGCAATCGCGGGCCGGGTAATGTAGCGGCACAAGCGCTCAAGCTTTTTACGCTGATGAGACTTGCGGCGCGTCTTCCGGCGTATATCCTTAACCGTCTTTTCAGTGTTTGAAATGCTCATGATGAGTCTCCTCTGCTTTGGTCCAAAAGTAGCAGATGCCTCTCTTAGTGAATCAGACTGATTGGTCCTTTATGCTCTGACGGCGCACATTCTTACTAACCGCGTATATTTACTAGTTACTCGGTGACGTGCATAGTTTGCTCACCGATGCATCGCAGTAAGGGGGGCAACATGGCTAGGTTGGGCGTAAAAAAATATTCAAAAACAGTGTCTTGTGCAGCGGCAGTGCTCTGGCATCGGAGCCCATTCTTTTTTGCATTGATCGCTTTGGCTATCCTCTGGATGGGAACTCCCGCTTTGGGGGAGGCACAACCAGCTGAACCACGGTCTGAGCTCGTCACCTTCCCGCAGCCTGATGTCTTCGACATGGTGCCGATGCGCGATGGGGTGATGGTGAACTTGGATCACCTAGTCGAGCCACAGGTGAGGTCTTCCGCCCAATCCGCGTCTCTAGAGTATGCAATCAATGAATGAAGCAGCATGACATCGCATGTTGTCGTTGTCGGCTGTGGTCTCGCCGGGCTGACCTGTGCCTATTTTCTACGTCAGCATGATCTTGAAGTAACGGTCATTGACCGACAGCCAGCACCTGCGCGAGAAACCAGCTACGCTAATGGATCGATGATGACGCCGAGCCTGGCTGACCCCTGGAATGCCCCCGGAGTCCTCGGTGCGCTGATTAGATCCCTCGGCCAGGAAGATTCGCCGATGTTACTGCGTCTCAAGGCGATACCTTCACTGGTTATCTGGGGCCTGCAATTCCTCGGCAATGCAACAAAATCCGGGTTCGAGCACAGCTTCTTGAGCAATGTTCGACTGGCTCATTATTCCCAGGCAGTGATGCGAGACCTTTTGCAGTCAGTGCCACTGGAGTTTGAGTACTCACCCGACGGTATCATCAAGGTTTATGCCGATGAACGGTCGTTTAATAATGCAAAGGATACCTCCGAGTGGCTGGGCCAGGAGGGTATTGAGCACACACCGTTGACGCCTGATGCCCTGCTCAAGAAAGAGCCAGCCCTCGCACCCATTATCGACCGGCTATATGGCGGTATTCATCTCCCCGGTGATGAGGTGGGAAACGCCAGGCTCTTCTGCGAAGGGCTGTATGAACTGGCATATAACGCCGGTGTCAGTTTTCGCTTCAATGAAACCCTGCAGGGAGCGGAAAAAAATTCCGCAGGGGAGGTGGTGGCGTTGAATACCAGTCATGGTCGACTGGAAACAGACAGCGTTGTCCTGGCAGCGGGTAGCTACTCCTGGCCCATTGCCAGAATGTTCGGTTTGAGAGTGCCGGTCCGACCTGCGAAAGGATATTCGATTACGGTGCCAGTTGGTGATTTGGATCCAGCGCCCCGTCATGCGATTGTTGATGACAGTTTGCATGCTGCGGTTGTGCCGCTCGGCAAAGATAAACTGCGTGTCGCAGGGACCGCCGAATTTACCGGCTTCGATGCAACCCTGACACCGGGTCGAATCGATAACCTCAAGCACCTGTTATCGCAGATCTATCCGCGGATAAATATTCCCGGGGGCGAGGTAGAAGGTTGGACAGGCTTCAGACCGATGACGCCGGACGGCAGACCTCTGATTGGCAGAACGAAGGTGCCTAACCTGTTTCTCAATACAGGCCACGGCCCAATCGGCTGGACCCAGGCTTGCGGCAGCGGCAAGGCAATTGCTGATCTGATCGCGGGTGGACCTTCAGATTTTGATTTGTCGGTGTTCGCACCGGCCAGGTTTTCTTAAATGAGTAAGGGTCTGACATGAAACTGGATCAAAGTGCGCGACTTTATAAGCGAGTGTCTTAAGCAATGAAAATAATGCCTGTGCTGCGATTCAGCGCGCGTTACATCCTGTTACCCCTTCTGCTCCTGGCGATTGGCGCAGCACTCGCCACTTATCTTCTGTTGGGGGTTGGCCGGGATGTTAACGCCAATATGGAATGGTATGGCTCCGCCAACGGCATTCTTGAAGAAGACTTCGTCGACCTGGGTGGGCACCCCCAGTACATTCGCATTCGAAGCAGGGACAAAGCCAACCCCGTGCTGCTGGACCTGCATGGCGGACCTGGTGGGGCCCAGTCGGGCATGACCCATCGCCGCTTCAGACCCCTGGCTGACTATTTTACGGTAGTGGAATGGGATCAGCGTGGCGCGGGTAAATCGCTGGGTGATGAAACTTTGATACCAACCATGACCTATGAGCGGATGGTTGCGGACACGGTTGAACTGATTGAACACCTGCAGCAGCGGCTTGGTGTTGAGAAGGTCATCCTGGTTGGTCACAGCTGGGGTTCAATGCTCGGTATTGGCGTCATCCAGGAACGACCGGACCTGATCGCCGCCTATGTTGGGGTTGGTCAGGCACTAACCTGGAATCCGGCATTCGAGGAAACCAAACGTTTGATCCTGGCTGCAGCGAAAGAAGCCGGTGATACCGACGTCATCGCATCTCTGGAAGCACTGCCTGAGAAATGGCCTGGTGCGTCCGAACACGATGCCTACATGGATCGCATAGAAACCATCCAGGGACCTCTGTCACGCTATGGCGCCGGGCTTCACGCCGCTAATGACACGAACGTGTTGAAATCTGACCTGGTCATCGACGCCGTGTTGTCGCCCACAACAGAAATTGGCGAGATGATCCGTATGTTGTCACCCAATACAGTCACCATGTCGCTTATTGAAGATCTTCAGCACCGTGATTTCCGGGAACAACTGGGTTACGAGTACCAGGTACCGATGTTCATCTTCCAGGGAGAACATGACTGGCAGACGCCAACAACACTGGTCAGACCGTGGTTTTCAGAAATCACCGCACCTCACAAAGAGTACATCGCGTTTGAAAACTCAGCACATATGGTTATCAATGAGGAATCCGGCAAGTATCTGGTCGAGTTGGTGAACCGGGTGCGACCTTTTGCACTGGGTGAGGATAGCCGGTAGAGATTAACCGTCAAAAGGGACTATTAGATGAAAATGAAAAACTGGCTGAGAAAAACCTGTCTGCTGCTTGCAGCCACATTGTTGTCTGCTCAGGCATTCAGTCTCGACGTGACGGATAGAGATACCGTTGAAGCTTTTATCGATGGCGCGGTGAAACCGCTCATGCAGAACAAACATGGCCCAGCCGGTGTGGTGATGGTGATGAAAGACGGCGAGGTGATCCTGAACAAGGGTTATGGCTACCAGGACCTGGATAAAAAAATCCCTGTTGATGCCTACAGCACCCTGTTTCGTCCGGGATCAATTTCAAAGCTCTTTACCTGGATCGCGGTCTTGCAAATGGAGGAGCAGGGCAAACTCGATCTCGATGCGGACGTTAATGAGCACCTGACCCAGTTTAAGGTCAAGGACGCGTGGGAAGGTCAGCCAGTGACCATGCGTCATATCATGACTCATCGGGGGGGGTTCGAGGATGGCCTTTTCGGCTATCTCATTATCGATGACGCCGATCGCATCACGCCGCTGGCTGAGGCGCTTGAGAAATACCAGCCGGAGCGCATAAACCCACCCGGCGAGCATACTTCCTATTCCAACTGGGCTACTGCACTTGCCGGTCTGATTGTTGCCAATGTCTCCGGTGTTGAATTCAATCAATATATCCAGAAGAACATTTTTGATGTGCTCGGCATGGAGCACGCCAGCTTTGTTGAGCCTTTACCTCCGGAACTTGATGCCCTGATGGCAAAACATTACCAGTATCCGGATGGCCGCCACGTTGAAAAACCCTATGAGATTATCAGTAACTTTGGGCCGGCCGGTGCGCTGGCTGCCTCTGCAGGATCCATGGAACGGTTTGGTCGGGCCCTGCTGAACGGTGGTGAGCTTGACGGTGCTCGCATACTGCAACCGAAAACTGTGGCGCGATTCCTCGGCAGGGAGTTCAGCCATGATCCGAGGACTCGGGGTATGGGCCTTGGAGCACTTCATTACCCATACAACGGCATTGACGTGGTCGGCCATGACGGCGGCACAACCACTTTTGTCAGCCACTTCGGTCTGGCTCTTGAAGAAGACTTTATGTTCTATGTTTCATTCAATGGCCCGGCCGCCGCGGGCATCATCTACGAACAGTTGGTCTGGCCCTTCTACGATGCGTTCTTCCCGCCAGTGCGCGCAAATCTGACACCGCCCGCCGATTTTGTAGAGCGCGGTGCAAAGTATGCCGGGACCTATCAGCCCTGGCGCAACAGTTTCACCAAAGTTGAATCACTGCTGCGTATGGCAATGGCAACGGAAGTCATCGTCACTCCTGAAGGCACATTGATGATCGGCACCAAGGAGTACGTGGAAGAAGATGAAAACCTGTTTCGTGAGCTGAATGGTGAAGGTCGCTATGCCTTTCAGGTTGATGATACAGGCAATCCAACGGGCATGATTTCTGACGGATTAGCAGCGGTGCAGTATTTCAGGGCGCCCTGGTATGCCAGCGCCAAAGGTGGTGGCGTACTGTTTGGGTTATCGCTGCTGATCTTCCTGGGTGTCCTGCTGCGCTGGTTCTACCAGAGATCAGTAATTCGTGAAATGAGTGAAGAAGACCGCAGTGCCGTTCGTGTATCGAACTGGCTGGCGTTGCTGAACTGGGTGTTTGTCATCATCGTTGGCGTCGCTCTTTCGGCAAATGCAGACTCACTGATTTACGAGGTACCGACCCTGTTGAAAGTCTCTCTGGTGCTGCCACCGCTGATCATCCTGGGAGCGTTGTACCATGCATATCAGGCCTTTGTTGTCTGGCGTGATGGAGCACTGGCAGGTATCGGGGCACGGCTGCGCTATACCGTCGTCTCACTGGCTGCATTGTTTGCGGCCTGGTTTTACCACTACTGGAATCTTGTGGGGTTGAACTACTTCTAGACAGAGCCGCGACTTATTCCAGTAAACCTGATACGAGCAGTTCGCCAATCTTCTCACTGTCATAGCCGAGAATGTCTTCCAGCACGAGCATCATGTCTCGATTGAAGGTGGGTGCCGAAGTTTCGAGGACAGGCGTCGACCGGGACATATGGATACGACTGCCTTCGACAACCGTCTGGCCTCCCTCATGATGAGGGACATTGACAAAATGATTCTGGTGCAACAATTGCGGGTCAGTGAAGAGTTCCAGGCTGTTCTGCAACATGGCGGCCGGGATGCCGCCAGCCTGAAGTTGCGCCTCCAGTTCCCGGCCGTTTTTGTTTGCGGTGAATGATGCGATAGTCTTGTCGATCTGGTCCTGTTGCCCGAATCGCTGGTTTCGCTCCAGGGATCTGGTGAGACCTGGGATGACATCGTCAGGTTGCTTCAGTTGCTCAATGATGAATTGGCAGGCAGCGACATCAACGGGGAAATCTATCTGGTAGGTGGGGCGGTTATGTGCATTGTTCATCAGTCGAGACAAAGCACTCAGGATCTCGATGCTTTTTTTCGACCTGCAGGTGAAATAAGGGTGGCAGCTGAGAAAATTGCAGCACGGGAAGATTGTTCTCCAGATTGGTTGAATGATGCTGTGAAGGGGTTCCTGAGTGAGAGTGGTGACTTCGACCCATTCCTGCAGCTCTCTAATCTGTCCGTTTTCACTGCCAGTCCCGAGTACCTTCTGGCGATGAAATGTCTGTCGATGAGGCTTGGTGCTGAGTTTCACGATGAAGCAGACGTCCGGTATCTACTGCGTTTCTTAAACATTGAGAGATATGAAGCGGCGCTTGAAATCATCTCCCGATACTATCCCCTGGACAGAATTCCGCAGAAGATGCTTTATGCATTGGAAGAAATGTTGGAGTCCAGTTGAGGTCATAGGGCCTGTAAAGCGTCTTCGTTCTAACCACCTGGAAGACCCGGAAGAAAATAACCTGTTGCGAATCCCTCTAACAATCTTTTTGTCTCTTTTTGTAAATGCCGCTCTGGCAGAGAAAGATCTCTCACCTGCAAGTTGGCCGGATGGTGTGTTGCAGGCTTACCACGATCAGATGATGGGCGAACCCGGGCTTGCTGCGAAGCTGAAAGCGACATCTGCTGGGTTCGAGACTCATGGCCGTGAGGGTATTGTTGCCACAACCTCTGGCCCTCTTGCGGTACAGGCCGGTATTGAAACATTGCGTCAGGGCGGTACTGCAATGGATGCTGCGTTAACGGTTGCGCTGGCGCAAGTTGTCTTGCATGCGGGCGGTGCTACTTCTTTTGCCGGTCAACTTTTGGTTGTCTATTTCGATTCAGCTAACAAAAACGTTGAGGCGCTGAATGCCAGCTATGCGACAGTCCTGGGAGAAGACGATCCGTTAACGATTCCGGTCTATGGTAATCCCTCAGGCAGGGCTGTTTTAACACCGGGGTTTATGGCAGGCGTTGAAGAAGCTCACGGTCGTTACGGCGCACTATCATTTTCCAGTTTGTTTGAACCGGCGATCTACTTCGCGAAAGAAGGTTTTCCGGTATCGGCAGGATTTCGGGGTCTGCTTGAAAACCGCAAGCAGGTTGTAACCAGACTGCCGTCCGGGCGGGCCATATTCCTTAATGATGATGGCGAGTTCCCAGCCATCGGCTCTACCTTCCGGCAACCGGTCGTAGCAGCGTTGCTCTCTAACGTTGCCACCCAGGGCGCGGACTATATGTACAAAGGACCCTGGGCTGAGAAGTTTGTGACTGCCGTTCGAAAACATGAAGGCAAAATTTCGAAGCAGGATCTGGCCGACTATCGGCCTGACTGGAATCAACCTCTACATGCCAACATCAACGGCCATGATGTTTATGGTGGTGGTGGTCTACTGGAAGTTTTGAGACTTGCTGAGATCGCGGGTATGGGTGAGTCGCAACACTATTCGCAAGACGCCAAACAAACCTACGAGATGATCAAAATCAGTCGCGTTGGTCAGGTGCTTGGCCCAAACGTCGCCGGTGACAGCCTGTCACCGGAAATCATTAACAAAGCGCTGCCGGATATCAGCCTGGAACCGTCGCTGCGATATACCGATGAAAATGCAGCGAAGGTCTATCAAGCGATGTCGACACCCGCCTGGGCAGAAATTGAGCAGAAGGCCGATGTTTTAGCCATTGAACAAGCGAAGACGGTTGCCAAACTGATTGCCGGTTTCGGTGAAAGGAAGAAAGAAGAACCGGAGATTGATGAGAACGCGCGTCCGGACCACACAGCTGGAATTGTCGTTGTCGACAGCAAAGGCAACATGGCTGCCCTGGTACATTCAGTTACCAGTGCCATCTGGGGTGAACTAGGGCTTTTTGTCGACGGGGTATCTGTTGTTGATCCGGGCGCCTTTTCTCAATTCAATATTAATCGCATTGGTCCTGGTCAGAAGCTTCTGGAATCGAGTCCAGGTTGTCCTGCGATTGCCCTCCGCGACGGTGTTGCTACAGCGGGTTGCGGAGCAGTTGGTGCCAGCTACGATACATTTGCCCACCAGGGGCTGGTTAACCTGTTACTTTATGAATTGCCACACCAGGAAGCGGCATTGCAACCGATGTTCCGCAAAAACTGGCCACCTGGTGTACCCTTGCGACAACCGCAGGGTGAAGGTGAATTTGAGGCTGATATTATTAAGGCAGTCAGAGACCTGGGCATTGATATCACCAGTGTCGAGGACCCAGACCAGGCGACCCATGGCAGTGTTTTTGTGGGTGCTGGGACAGCGCGATCAGGTCAACTGGAAGGTGGGATTACCAGCGGCACGCATGCCAAATATATCCTGGACAGCACTGGTTTGATTCAGGGGTACTAATTTAGATCTACCAGTTAAGAGGTGCAACCATGTCAGAGACTGCAGAACAAACACCTGCTCCATCTATCGCCTCACATATCAGGCGGGACGATGAGGGCAATCCCTATCTCGCAGGTAGTAAATGCAGTGATTGTGGGCACATTTTCGTTGGCGAACGCAGTGTTTGTGCAAAGTGCTATTCACGAACCGGGCTTGATGCAGACGGCAATATCGCCTGCGGCACTCACAGCAGCAGTTCGGAATCCTACGGCAGTGGTGTCTATGTTGGTGGAATCATCGTCAACCGACCGGTTTTCCTGCGGAAGTACAGGAATATGCCTGCCGGGATCAGTACCGCCCAGTGGGTGTTTAAAGACGGAAAACCAGTCTACGCCATGGCAACACCAAGTCGTTCATACCTCGAAGCAGTGCTCCAGGCTACTGCTAACACGTTTGAGTAGGGGATGAACCTGAAGGAATCGGTTATGGCCAAACGTTTTGGACACCCGCACCCCGGTTTCGAGGAGATCGAGATTGAAGGTGATATCGACTGGCAGGCGCAACAGGACCCGGTAAAACGAGGCGTGAAGTTGTTCCCCGTATCCCCAAATGATTTCAATATGGGCAGCATTCATGCTACCTACATGCCAGGTGATGGGACTATTCACGGTGTCGCAGACCCGAGGTGTCGAGGCCAGGCCAAAGGATTCTGAGTTCGGTTACCATGACGTTACCTTCTAACAAAGCATCGATGCGACCCGCAGCCTCAGCAGAGGAGGTCTTTGGTCCTTACCAGGATTTGCTGTCCAGACGTTATACCGACAGCGATGACCCATTGTGTCAGGATCGACTCCAGGAACTCTTTGGTTCCCAGGCAACACGGGAGTTGCCACTGTCAGACACCGGCATCGGTTGCCGGGTTCGGGGTATCAATCTAACCAGCTTGCTGAGTCAGGAACAGGCGGCCTTCGTGATTGACCTGCTCAGCATGCATTCGATCGTTGTTTTTGCCGGTCAGGACCTTGATCAGGTTTCACTGGCAGATTTTGAACGCTTCGCTAATCATTTTGGTGCGCCTCAACCTGTCCCACGATCAGTCACCGATGGCGTGCCTGAAGCGGTCAATGAAGCCCTGGCACAGATGGCTGACGCTGGTGATGAAACGCTCAGCCATAAACCGGTCTCGCCGGAATCTGCGGCAATCTACACAGTGACAAATGTGGAGCCCGTCAAAGACGGTGTGGTAAAGGTTCTGACGCCGCGACCGCGAACCAAACAAGCCGACAGGAAGCAGAACGTAGCGGACAGTGTTCGTGCAGAAGTGCTCTGGCACACAGACCAGGATCATGAGCGAATAGCCTGCAACACGACCATGTTCCTGGTTCATAAGCACCCGTCGGCACGCGATCCGGATACTGGCACCTGGTTGGACGATAGCTACGAGATTAACTACGACACCTTTTATCAGCACCCCAACCTGCCGGCAGACATGGGTCACTTCCATGAAACGGACGAGGAATTGGTCAAACTAAGGCAGCAGGATCTGCCACAAAATGCCGAGACTGCATTTGCTGACACTGTTGCTGCCTTCGAGGCTCTACCTGCCTCGGAGCAGGAACGGCTGGCCAGCCTGAGAATGGTCAAGTACGAAAAACCCGGTGATGATATTGAGGGTGATGGTTACTATTGTCCGTTGGTACGCATGAACCCACGAAGTGGCCGACGGATGCTGTATTCACCGGTCTATGGGAGCCGTTACGTGTTAAACGACGTGCCACCACCGCAGATTGAAGGAATGAGCAAGGCAGAGACCAAGCAGCTGCTTGACAAACTTGAGGCACACTGTCTGCAACCAGCGTTTCGGTACAACCACCTGCACCAGGAAGGTGACCTCGTCATCTGGGATGATTACGCGCTTCTGCACTGTCTGCCGCCGATCAAGATAGGTATCAGCAGGCTTGAAGACGCGCGCCTGTACTACCGCATTGCCACAAAAGGATCGCCGACTGTGAACCTGCCCAGGCAGGATTCGGAAGAGTGGTTGCTGGAGAATCTGAAGGATACTTACTCAACACCGGCCGAGATTATTCGGTAAACCGCGTGTTTTTTGTGTGAGGGTCAGGTGCAGGGAATGCGTCGTCCTAAGCACGTGATTGGCAGTAAGTTATGGATATCAAAGTTACACTCAAAGACCCGGCAGATTGGGGTACCTGCCCAGCCGAACTCGAGTTATGTTGAAGAACCTGATACTTTTCCTGATTCTGTGGATGCCAGCAGGAGTGGTTATGGCGAGCGAAGACGATCCGTACTTGTGGCTGGAGGAGATTGAGTCTGACGCTGCCCTTGCCTGGGTAGCAGAACAGAATGAAAAGGCTATCAAACAACTTGAGAGCGACAAACGCTATCAGAAGATTCTTGATGAAACCCTTCGCGACCTGACGCAAACCGACCGGTTACCCGCAATTCGACTGTTGGGTGATCACGTCTATGACCTGTTGCAGGATGCTGATCACGCGCGTGGCCTGTGGCGACGTACCTCCCTGAAAGCCTTTATTGACGGCAAGGCGGAATGGGAAACGGTGCTCGACATCGACGCCCTGGACAAAACGGAAAAGCGCAGCTGGGTCTTTCGGGACGTGACCTGTCTGCCGCCGGACTTTCGGCGCTGCATGTTAAACCTTTCCCCGGGCGGCTCCGATTCATCTGAGTGGAGGGAGTTTGACCTTGAGAAAAAGGAATTTGTTGATGGTGGATTTGCACTGCCGGAAGCCAAATCCTGGGTCAGCTGGCGGGATAAAGATACGTTGCTGATAACGACAGCAATGGGGGGCGATACTGAAACGTCCTCCGGTTATGGTGGCCAGCTCCGACTCTGGCGGCGCGGGACACCGTTCGAAGAAGCCAACGTCATTTTTGATGTGCCTGTCGATCACATGACCACCAGTCCGCAGCTGGTGGCCGATGGTAATGCCAATCACATCCTTATTGCCGATGCGGTGACTATCTTTCAGTCCGACTACTATTACCTGCAGGACGACAACGAGGTCACGCGGCTGCATTTACCTGCCGCTTTTCAGTTTTCAAACATTCACAAGGGCTGGGTTGTAGGGCTTCTTCTGAGTGATTGGCAGGATCTGCCCCAGGGTGCACTCGTTGGATTTCGTATCACGGACCTGGGTGAACCACCGGAGACGGCTTCAGTTATTTTTCGGCCGAACCAGCTTCAGGCGGTGCAGTCCCTGTTGGGCGGCGGTGTAGTCAAGACCAGCGAGGCGCTGTACTTCTCGATCCTTGATGATGTTGTTGGTGAACTGCTGCGTGTCTCATTTGATGGCGAAAAGTGGACGACAAAAACCGTTGCACTGCCCGGTAACGGAACAACGTCAGTTGTCGCTGCAGGTGGAAAGTACGATACGGTTGTTGCTCGTTATGAAAGCTTTATCCAACCACCGACGTTGTTTGCAACCGAAGGTGGTGAGCAGCCGATACAGATCGATCAGCTCCAGGAAAAATTTGATGGCAGTAACTATGTCACCGAACAGTATTTTGCCGACAGTGCAGATGGCACAAGGGTGCCGTACTTTGTTGTTTCACCAAAAACGATAAAAAAAGATGGCAGTGCACCAGCACTGCTTGGTGCCTACGGCGGCTTTGGTCTCGCCATGACACCTGGCTACATGGGAACTATTTTCGGCAATGGCGCACCCTTCAAGACCATCCTGACTGCCGGTGGCAGTTACGTGCTGGCCAATATCAGGGGTGGTGGTGAATACGGACCAGGCTGGCACCAGGCGGGTCAGTTTGAAAACCGGCAGCGGGTATACGATGATTTTCATGCAGTTGCTGGAGACCTGGTTGCCCGGGGCATCACATCGTCAGAAAAGCTCGGGATTGTCGGGGCGTCAAATAGCGGATTGTTAATGGGTGTTGCTTTCACCCAGCGACCCGATCTTTACCAGGCGGTGCTTTGTGGTGTGCCATTGCTCGATATGCGGCGCTACCATCTATTGCTTGCTGGTGCTTCCTGGATGGGTGAGTACGGTGACCCTGACGACCCTGAAATGTGGAAGGTGATCAAAACCTACTCGCCGTATCACAACCTGAGTGCAGACAAGGAATACCCTGATGTCTTCTTCTTCGGGTCAACAAAGGATGATCGTGTGCATCCGGGGCATGCCCGGAAGATGGCTGCCCGCATGGCCGAGATGGGCCATGACTTCCTGTTTTTTGAAAATGTGGAAGGCGGCCACGGCGCAGCCGCTGACCTGGTTCAACAGGCCAGGCTGCAAGCCCTGCAGTCGGTCTACCTGCTGCAGGCGCTCGATTTATAAAGACCTAATAGCTGTCGTTGCGCCGTACCCAGGCCATGGGGAAGGGCAGATCGGCCTCATTACGGCCAAGCGGCAGCAGGTCAATATAGGCATAGGCCGCATTCAACCTGTCGAGGCCACGGGCGTAGGTTGAATAGGTGCGGTAAACCTGGTCGCCATCGCGTTTTTGACGGTGAGAGATGAACTGGGTGTGCCGCAGATTCTGGTACCGACTGTTATCAGTTTCATATTTCTCGCCGTGATCGTCTGGCAACGTAAGTATTTCGCCAACGATTAGTTCTATTCAGAGCTTGCCACCAGGCTGGCGTTACCACCCGCTGCGGTTGTGTCGACACACAGGTGGCGTTCCAGGATATAGCGTTCCGGGGAAAGTGTTTCTGTAATCAGTGGCAACAGGGGGCCGTCGCGTGCGGCAAGCGCATTGCGATAGGCTGAAAGCACGTTCGTAGCTGCGCTACTGGCGATAGCGTCGAATCCATCAACTGTTGCAAGGCCTGCCGAATCGAGAAAGCCGTCGATAGCAAGCAATGGCAGTGTGGTTTGCTGCTGAAGCTCTGCTTCGATACCGGGTGCAATAGCTACTACTTTGTTACCTTGTGACAAGGCAACCAGTGCCTGAGTTCTTGCGGACTCAGCATCCGGGCCTGCACAGATGATAGTCCCGCGAGGTACACATGAAAGCAGATTGAGTTCGCCCGTTGGACCGGGCATTTCAGATGGCTCAGCGTCGAGTGCTGCAGGTGAGTTGTTGCAGAGTTTTTTCAGTACCGCCTGCCGGGTTTCGAGATCTACCGCAGTTGTTTGATTGACCGCTTTAACTGCCTTTGCAAGTTCACCAGCTGATATCTTATTGCCGGTGCCTTCAGCGCCAACTCTAAGTGAGTCGTATGTCATAAACCTCCTGACATAATGCGGTCCGCCAGCTTTTGGCCCGGTACCAGATAGTCCTTCGCCACCAAAGGGCTGACTGCCGACAATGGCGCCAATCTGATTCCGATTGACGTAGATGTTACCGGCGTTGATTCGATTGGTCAGTTGATCAACCCGGGCGTTGACGCGAGTATGTAGACCAAAGGTCAGGCCATAGCCGCTGGCATTAATTTGATCGACGACAGTTTCAATCTCGTCTGCCGCGAAAGTTGCGACATGCAGAACCGGACCAAAAACTTCTTCCTCCAGATCTTGGATGCCATCAACCCGGATCACTGTAGGAGCAACGAACCTGCCTTGCGCAGGTACAGCAAGTTGTTTCAGCACTCTGCCTGCTCGTTTATGCCGATCACAGTGCATCCATATTTTTGCCTTGGCGTTGTCATCGATCACTGGACCGATATCTGTTGTCGTCGGCCAGGGGTCGCCGACCTGCAGTTCGTCCATGGCGCCAAACAGCATGGTCAGGAGGTCATCCGCAATATCTTCCTGCAGATACAGCACCCGCAACGCCGAACATCGCTGACCCGCACTTTGAAAGGCTGAGTCAATGACGTCTTTGACAACCTGCTCCGGTAATGCCGTTGAATCAACAATCATGGCGTTGAGGCCACCGGTCTCTGCAACCAGTGGAGCGTCCGGCGCAAGGTTAGCCGCCATACTCCGGTTTATCGACTGGGCGGTTGTCGTAGAACCGGTAAAACAAACTCCGGCGATTCTGCTGTCGGATGTCAGTGCGCTTCCCACTGTTTTACCTTCCCCCGGCAATAGCTGAATTGCGGCAGCAGGGATACCGGCCTCGTGCATCAGCTCAACAGCCCGAACAGCAATCAGTGAGGTCTGTTCCGCCGGTTTTGCAAGAACAGCGTTTCCGGCTGCCAGATTGGCCAGGATCTGCCCGCTGAAAATCGCCAGGGGGAAATTCCAGGGTGAAATGCAGGTGACAATGCCGCGGGCTTTTAAGTCACCGGCATCTGTGACTTGTTCGGCATAGTAGCGAGCAAAATCAACGGCCTCGCGAACTTCAGCTATAGCATCGACGAGAGTTTTACCGGCTTCCCTGGTTGCCAGGGCAAAGAGTTCTGCCGCGTGTTGTTCGTAGAGATCGCCAACTCTGTCTATCGCTGTCGCGCGGTCCGCGGCGGGTCTGTTCGACCACTCAGCAAAACCAGCTGCAGCTGTCTCGATAGCGTCTTCGACATCCGTTGTTGTTGCATAAGTAATCTGGCCAACCTGGTCGGTCGGGTTGGCAGGATTCAGAACTGCCACGGTTTCGCCAAACCGCCACTGATGCCGTTGCCACTGACCCCGTTCTGATTCAATTTCCGCAAGCTCTGTGACATCACTGATATCCCAGCCTTTGGCGTTTCTTCGCTTGTCGCCAAAGATACAGGCTGGGGGTGTGATCAGCTGGCTCGAGACTTTGCTGCCGAGTTCTTCTACCAGCATCAACGGATCGTGAGCAATGCTCTCAGGTGTAATGCGGGTATCGACGATCTGATTCACGAAAGAGCTGTTGGCACCATTTTCCAGCAGGCGACGTACCAGGTAGGCAAGTAGATCCCGGTGCTGTCCGACAGGTGCATAGATTCTGCATCTGGTATTGCTGTCAGCTTTAACCGCTGCATGCAGCGACTCGCCCATACCGTGCAGTCGCTGAAACTCATATCCGGCCTGGTCACCAGCCATCTCCAGAATGGCTGAAACCGAGTGGGCATTGTGTGTGGCGAATTGCGGATAGATTGAGTCACGCATGTCGAGCAACTTTTTGGCGCACGTGATATATGAGACATCACTGCAGGCTTTGCGTGTAAAGACAGGGAATGATGCCAGTCCCATAACCTGGGCGCGTTTTATTTCGGCGTCCCAATAGGCACCTTTAACCAGACGCACCATGATTTTACGGTTCAATCTTTTCGTCAGATCGTAGAGCCAGTCGAGTACAGGTGCAGCTCGCTTGCCATACGCCTGGACGACCACGCCAAAGCCATCCCAGCCTTCAAGGGCAGAATCCGCCAGCAGCGCTTCGATGACATCGAGTGAGATGTCGAGACGATCAGCTTCCTCAGCATCGATGTTGAATCCCATGTTGGCGGCCTTTGCCTGTTTTGCCAGTTCCATGACTCGAGGCACCAGTTCCGTCATCACACGACCGTGGTGTACCGCCTCAAAACGTGGGTGCAGCGCAGACAGCTTGACCGAAATACCGGGATTTTCACCAATGTCTTCGGATATACACTGCGGCGTCAGGTGTTCAATAGCGTTGGCATAGCTGCGGAAATAACGCAGCGCATCCGCATCTGTTCTCGCGGCTTCGCCCAGCATGTCGTAGGAGTAGCTGTAGCCCTGTTGTTCATAACGCTCAGCTCGCCGAAAAGCTTCCTGAATAGTTCGCCCCAGAACAAACTGCCGGCCCATCTCTGCCATAGCCTGGGAAGCAACAGTTCGCACCATAGGATCACCGAGGCGTTTGGTCAGGCCGCGCAGGATTTCCGCCAGGTTCATATCCTCGAGTGGATTGATCAGTTTGCCCGCCACCATCAATCCCCAGGTCGTGATATTAATCAGCGAAGACTTGGATTGGCCGAGGTGTGTCGACCAGTCACCTGGGCCGAGTTTGTCGTCAATCAACGCCTGGATGGTAGTGCTGTCAGGTACGCGAAGCAGTGCCTCGGCCAGACACATCAGGGCAACACCTTCGTCGGTTGTCAGGCCATATTCCGCGAGAAACTTTTCGATCAGCGTTGGGCTGGATTCGTGACGTACCATCCTGACCAGGTTTGCTGCCCGGGACGAAATTGAGGTTCTGAGTTCATCGCTGAGAGCTGCCTCGTCGATCAGTCCGTTGATGACTTCATATTCATCGGCGAGGTAGTTGGCTCGAATCTGCTGGCGGGTAGAGGTGGCCATATTGAAAGTTGAAAGTTGAATCCGCTGTTGGGTTATGTTCAGAGTAACTCACCGGACAGGCCCATATGTTCTGAATTATGACCATATGAATGGTTAATATTCTAATAAAGCGAATAAAAGTAGATTTTATGTAACAAAAATATAAAAATAGCAGGAATATATCCCGCCCTCTGCATTAGCTCTAACTTATGGAACTCGACAGGTTTGACCAGGCGATTATCGATGCGCTGAAACAGAATGCCCGCATAACACTGGCGGAGCTCTCGACCCAGGTTGGGCTGTCGAAAACGCCTTGCCAGACCAGGATGAAGCGCCTGGAGAGCCAGGGCATCATTAAGGGATACACCGCGCTGGTTGACCACGCCAAACTCGGGCTCAACCACATCGCTTTCGCCCAGGTGACATTGGGGGACACACGCAGTAGCGCTTTATCCGCCTTTAACGCAGCTGTGCGCAAGATCAGTGCGATAGAACAATGTCATATGACGGCCGGAACTTTTGACTACCTGTTAAAAGTGAGAACCAGGGATATGGAAGAATATCGAACCGTTCTCGGTGAGAGTATTTCGTCACTTCCCCACGTCATTCAGACCAGTACATTTGTGGTCATGGAAAGTGTCAAGGAGACAGGCACCTGATGTAGTGAGGCAGGACCCGCCCACAAAAACTTTGGGGTCCGGAAGTCAGTGGCAGCTGTCGCGTCGCTTAAATCTGGGAGAAATTTGGTCGTGCCTGAGCGTCAGAGACACTCGTACATCGCATCAACCAGCGCGTTGAACTCGTTGCCGAGACCGTAGCCTGACGTAAAGCGATTAGGTGTGTAGGCAAATGAGATTTTGTTTTCCGGATCTGCAAATACACCATAGCCACCGCCACCAGCAGTACCGATATTGCCGTCACGCCCCCAATGATTAAATTTTGTATGCAGAAGTAGACCCAGCGCTACCCTGAAATCGTTACCAAACAGGTAATCATCATGAAACCACTGTTCTTCAACCATCAGCTTCAGGGTGTCCGGCTCGAAAAAGTCCTTGCCGGACCAGGAACCGCCATTGGCGAGCGGTGCAAACAGTCTTGCCAGCCCTTCAGCATGGGAGACACCACCGCCTGAGGGAAATACACTCTTTAAAAAGTCATCCGAACCAATTTCAGCGCCCAGGGGTACATACATCTGGGCCGTCTTTTCATTGACCAGGCCACCATTCATCAATTCGTTGTCGGGATTGGGGATACCAGGCACAACGCGCTTCATATCTTCATCGGAACAGCCAAGGATATAGTCAGCGTCAAGCGGGTCTGTCAGTTCTTCGCGGATAAAGGTCGAGATGTCACGTCCATCAACTCGTCGCACCAGTTCACCAGTGATATAGCCAATGGTGACCGAGTGATAGGTCTCATTGGTTGCAACGTCCCAGTTTGGTGACTGGTTGGCAATCTTGCCGACAAATTTGTCCCAGTCGTCTGCATCACCGGGTTCGGCATCATCAATAATAGCCAGTGAAGCCTGGTGGGACATTGCCTGACGCACGGTGATGTCAGCTTTGCCGTTTGCAGCAAACTCAGGCCAGTACCGTGCCAGGGGTGCGTCATAATCGATCAGCCCCCGGCTGTGCAGCAGGTGTGCACATAGAGCGACCACTCCCTTGGTGACACTCATGCAACAAACGAGGGTGTTCTCATGCCAGGGCTGGATTTTTGCTTCATCCTCAAACCCATCCCAGAGATCAACGACGATCTCGTCTCCCTGGATAACGCAGACACGGGCCCCGATTTCCCCGGACTCGTCAAAATTACGCTGGAAAGCTGCCTGAAGTTTGTCGAATTGTGATGTAGCGTGACCGTTCATGTGTATCTCTGCCCGGTTGTTTTGGTTCAGAAAGACTACCGCAAAATGAGGCCGGGAGCCATCGGCTGCGTCTCTATCCAGGTATTATTTTGTTCTGAATTCATGCCAGACCTGATTGAAACAGGGCTCAGCCAGACCACGACGGTTGATGGCCTGTCCATCCATTACAAGGTGATTGGTGATGCGGGACCTGCCGTGTTGCTGGTGCATGGCGGTGGCTGCGATATGACTTTCTGGTCCCTGCAGGTAGAGGCCCTGGCAGCGGACAGGCAAGTACTTTTGATTGATCTGCCGGGTCACGGGCAGTCAGATGCACCACCTGGTATCCGGTACTCCATGGAACTGCATGCCAGGGCGATGGATGCTGTATTTTCAGCAACCGGTGTCGATCAGGTCATTGTCGTTGGTCACAGCCTGGGTGGACCTGCCTTGCGAATGTTCCATCGACTCTTCCCCGGCAGAGTTAAGGCAATGATCATCCTGGATGGCCTTGTGATCTACCAGCCTATGGGGTTGATGTTCAACCTGATGAAACTGATATTGAACGGTCCGTTGTATGGCATTTTCTGGCCGCCGATGGTGAATGCCTTTACTTCCAGGGCAACACCGCAGTGGGGCAGGGACAAGGTCAATGCTTCAATGAAAAATGCACCGAGGTACGTCGTTCGCAGCTTTTATCCAGAGATGCTGCACGAGGATTCAGCATTAAAAGATCCGTTGCCGGTTCCGCTGCTCTGCATTTACGCCGACTCACCAGCCTGGACGGCGGATATTCAGCAGAGAATCAGGGCGCTGTCGCAGCAGGTTGAACTGGTCATGGTTCCGGGTGTCAGTCACTTCCTGATGCTGGACAAGCCGGATGAAATTAACGAACTGCTGGTGAATTTCTGCCGGAAATATGAAGAGGATTAAATGATGTCAGAGGCAATATTAGCCAGCCACGAAATCGAGCGTTTTGTTATCGATTCAAAACACGCCGAATTTCAGTACGAGGTGCTGCTGGGTGGTATGCCGGAAGGTATTCCATCTGAGGGCCCATTACCCCTGCTGGTTGTACTCGATGGCTACCTGATGGGTCTAACGACGATCGAAACAGCCAGGTTGATGGGTGCTGTGGGTGAAGTAGAACCCTTCGTCATAGCGGCAGTATCACCGGCAGGTGGTTTTGCAGTGGGTAATACACGTCGCCTGCTGGACTTCAGTGCCAGATGTGATGCACCCGAAGAAGATCCGATGTTCCAGACGTTGTTACCCAGGTTTGAAGAGATGGGCATTGACCCGAAAGACGCAGTGGGCGGCTCCGATAACTTTCGGCGGTTCCTGGTAGATGAATTACTGCCAGAGGTTGAGAAGAAAGTCAGTATTGATCGAAACCGACTGGGAATCCTGGGGCACTCCGCGGGTGGCTCTGTCCTGCTGGAAACCCTGCTGAAGGCAGACACGCCGTTTTCTGAATACATCATCGGTGAAGCGGGTACCTTCCTGATGTTTGGCACCGAGTTCGACTTGCTTGATAAAGCACTGGAACTTGAAGCGGTACCAGCCAGAAAGGCCATCTATGCTGACTCAAGCGATACCATGGATGCGGTCGGTCACCTGTTCAAGACCGATGAGTTGCTGGAGCGCATTGAAAAAGAGCTGGGTGTAGAGATGAAGGTGGATCGTTACCAGGGTGAAACGCATACAACGATGTTGCCCCTGTTTATCAAGGACGGTCTGCTGTACCTCTACGGCACTGGTGTGAAGTACTCGGACCGCATGGGACAGTAGCGATGACCGATTTGCAAAGCGCAGTAAATGAACTGTTTCAGGACTGGCTGAACTTCGACCCGGCTCGACGAACCCTGAACCAGCTACCGGGGGACCACACGACATGGCGGGACATATCGCCTGAAGGAATTGCAGCTGAGAAAGCATTCCTGGTCCAGGCGCTGGATGATTTCGAATCAGGATTTGCCGGTAAAGAACTGCCATCGCTGGACAGACGCCTGCTGGAACGCCTCTGGATAATTACGACGACTTCCAGATCAATCCACCACGCACGCTTTGGTTAACGGTT